>JGI20166J26741_11702363_pt1 | contig 10827 bp, 6 predicted proteins | sample TergutCu122P5_FD_26741 | JGI IMG/M metagenome (IMG submission 26741) | reverse complement strand
ACGACCATACACAAACAGCAGTAGCGCACGACTGACGCAACCAATCCAGTTGAAACAAGTATGGACATGCAGCCAAGGTCACTACCTACGCGCTGATATATATCAACGAGGTGCTACATTCCCAGTTCGTCCATAGGAAAATCAGTACACTTACTTTTGGGACACACCACGTATATATATAATTTCAAGGTCTAATTTTTATTTTTATTTTTCTCCTCTTTTCTGCTTTCCTGCCTTAAGGTCTGCCGCGCGGCCAAGCAGTTCCCTGTATTTGTAAAGTATGTTATACAGAGGGCAGGCTAAGCTGGCTGGCTGGCTGGCTGGCTGGCATTTAGAAGACGTGTATCCCAAATCAACAGTCGCACTTCGCCTTATCAGGAATAAGGACAAATATTTACACTGCCTTCACCGACACGCTGGCGAACCAGCACACCTATAACTAACTATAGACTACATGTATATCCTCTATAACTTTAAATTTCTCTTATGAATTTAGCCTCTATCGCTGTGGGTAATTTCAGTCACGCTTTTGCAATTTGGTGACACGTCTGGTTTCCGTGTACTTTCACGTAACGTTGTGGTTTGCTGGTTAACGTGTTCACGGGAGGTTCCCAGCTCAAATCTCGGCTTGGAAAAACTGCAATCTTGACTTAGGTGTTCGTGGCTTTTCTGTGTTCCTCCAAGTAAGTATCAAGATGAGATTTTGTTATAATGGTGTAGTGTGACAGAAATTTACAATCGTTTCGGAAGAAGCTGCTGCTTTTTTGTTCAGGGTACCTGAAGGTGAAAGCTGCGGTTCCTTCAAACCTTCGGTAACTTTCTACCAGACTACATGGCGTCACATCCCGGAGGATAGTAACCTGCAAATGGCAAGGAATGAGCCACGATTAATATGTGTTCTCACATTTCTAGTCGACAACAATCTAAGAATGATTAGGTGAATGCTTTACTAGAACAGTTCGGCCTACGGCGTTCAGCCTGCTACACCGAAAGGAAAGACGTCTTAACAATGCGATAATTTTTTTTCGACTTTTGTGTTAAATTTTTAAAAGCGTGCGGAGTAGTGATCGGAAAACTGAATCAAAGGTAACAACTCCAGAGACCTGAACGTAGGTGGGAAACTGTATTAAGATATGAAGCTGTTTTTGATTCATCTGGTCGGACTACAGGGGCATAAAAATGCTTTTAGTGGCTTGCGTTAATTATGTCTTGCATTCTTCAGTGTTCTCACTTAAAGCTTGCTTATTCCTTACCTTAAAAATTCTTTCTCTTTGTGTTGTTTCCTCAGAGTGAGATGTCATTTTGTAACTGTAAGTTAGTAAAAATATTCTAATAACAAAATTCGGATAGTTGAATCTCCTTTTACATTGAATTTTGACGTGACTACAAGAAATAAGAAATAAACTTGCGTTGTAGTTAATGTGATGGTTTGTTAAATGCTGCTGTATGTATGTTGTGTTTGTAAGTTTATTTAATGACGGAATTTTCCTAACAGTTCTGGAGCAAACCACAAGACAACACATTCAGGTTAGTAGGCATGTTCTTGGTACGGGCTATAGACGTCCAGAATTGAATTTCAGAACTTTACTGTTCGAATCACAAGTGCTTAACATTTTAAAGCATGTCTGTAACTATTTGCACCGCATCGTTTAACATTCAAAACCTCTGCGTTTTGCCCACAAAATGTAGGCCCGCGCATGAGTTTTTCTGTTCGCTTTTACAGTCCTGTATTTACCTGAACAGCAGTAAATGGTTTGTGTATGCAAAGGGGACGTGTATTTTTTTTGTGCGGTGGGAGCTGAATTTGTTCATCAACATCGTCGTCATCTACATGGTTTAGACATGTTGGTTATGTTTATTCGCAGTTTATAAGCGCCGAGTGTGTTTATTTCTTCACAACCTTCCCCATTGTCTTGTTCGTTGAGGTGTGTGGTCAGGTAATCACCGTATAATTAAGTCTTTTGTCATTCTTGTCACATGTTCTGCCTGAATGTTGTAGCTCAGATTCGGTTCCTGTCGACCCCACCAGGCGCACGGGCCACCATATCTAAACGATTGGACCAACACGTATTTGTGAAAGTTGGCATTGAGTGGCTTATGGAACGCGATGCGTCTTGCCATATGTGCAGGGTGATTGTTTAATAGTTCAGAAAGTCAATCAGAAACTGCATTCCGCTGTTGGAATTTGAAAGCCCGACACCCATAGATCATGCCATTGTATAGACTGAGCTCATCGGGCGCTAACACAATTCGAAGGACTCCTTCCTAGCGCTCGGACCATTAGTGTAACAGAATAAATGGTAATGATTAAATTGGTATCAGTGCGTCCGCAGCCTAATTATTTTTATGTCCATTGACAACTCACATCGCGGACTTAAAGATTTGTAAGCTGTTTGATGTGAATTATTGAAATATCAATCAGAAAAAAAATTCTAATTCAAAACTGTTCACTAAACTTCCCAAAATTAAGGCTTGCAGAGACGCATCCCGAGATTTCACGCAATACCGTTAGCTAGATCGTCTTTACTTTCATTTCCGTAAATATAAAAACTGCTACAGTGTTTTGAGTATTTTATTTGTACTGTTTTATTTCCTGTGCTGAGTTGTATGAGCATGTGTTTCATTTTTAAATGTTATGTATGTGGTGTTTAGGCTTCAAAGGAACTGCATCTTTTGTACCAGGCGCTGTGCGATTGGTATTCTGGCAGCTTGCAGTGCTGTTCGGAACCAACGGCTTACTTCAGTATTGACTGTAGCGTCTCTTGGATCCACGTGAGATCCTCCCTGAATCGGTAACAATAGACGACCCTTCATTTTTTTCAGTCTTGTTTTCGTTTCCTATTGCCTTGTACGCTGAGAATGCAAGCTATGATGGAGAATACGGAAAAGATCTTTTTGTCTGTTTGTTGTTGCTGTTTATTTTCTGCACTACAGCGATGTTGGACGAAGCTGTCATCGTGCATTGTGTCATTTATATGTTGTTTTCATTATTTGTACACAACGTAATCTTGAAGTACTATCCAGTGCAGCTGCGAGTATATCATCCTTATGTATGTATGTTACACCACATTGTTCTTGTAGTTGACTTTATTTGCGTCACATGGTAGCGACTCCTGTCATTATGAAGCAGTCAAGGTACCTGTGTTTCAGTCGGCATTGTAGCGTGATCCTTGCGGGTAACTCTCAAGAACTTCTCTAATTCATGGCATGAATATTTAGTGAAACTCTGAGTTTATAATACTGCTCTACGGCTGTAACATGTACGAACGGATCAAGTTGAAGTGTTATTTGTGGAAACCTTGGTGAGTGATTGAGTCGTTTCGTAATTGTTGAAGTATATGATGACGCCGTGGACTTGGGTGTGAATATTGTTACCCCGTCTTACGATGAGGCCAGGTCTAGTTTCATGGATCTTTATGTGCAATACATTTAAATCAACTTGCTTCAAACTCTCTTTGAGGTGGTGCTCAAGGGCTACGTAAAGTCTTGGAAAACTGTTTAATAATTTAATGTACTTCTGTACTTCCCGTTCATTCAGACAGTGAATCAGTTTTTAATTTCATTACGATCAAGCTATAAGAAACGGAGAACGTCCGTCATTCCACCCCTCTGTAGGTGGCAGTCCTAATTTATTTTTCCGTTCAAGTTGCTGCAATTTCTTTAGGTATTGCGTGTTTCTTCGGTGGGATAAACTTAAAATTCATTTACAGTTATTATAAAGGTGCATTGTCTTATATTAAAACTAGCCACGGCCCCGCCGCATGATGGGAGTAACAATATTCACGCGCTGCTCCACCGCATCTCTAGGTATGATTTCCAGAGACAACCGTTTGAATCGCGGTTGTGCAGGGTAGAAATACAAAGATGACCTTGTGCTACTGGCTGGGGAAGGAAATGTACTGCAGGAACGATTGATAGAATAATAGAAGTTGGAATAAGCTGCGGAATAGAAGTGAATATGGTCAAATCTAAGGTAAACAGGTTCTTAGGGCAACCATCTCCAGTACAGGTTGTGAAAGATAAAAATCGACTGGAGAATATGGAATATATCAACTATTTGGGTAGTATGAAAACTCATGATGCAACATGTACACATGAAGAAGACCAGCTAATTGAACTTAAATTTAAGCAATAAATTAGTAAAATGCTACATTCGGAGCATAGCTTTGTACGGTGCTGATGCTTGGAGACTTCGGCAAGTAGATCAGAGATACCTGGAAAGTTTTGAAATGTGGTGCTGGAGAAGGAGGGAGAAGATCAGTTGGAAAGATCGCGTGGAAAATAAAGACGTATGGCATGGAGTCAAGGAGGAAAGGAATATCTACGTACAATAAAACGTAGGGCTAACTGGGTTGGTAGCATCTTGCGTAGGAATTGTCTTCTGAAATACATTATTGAGGGGAAGATAGAAAGAAAGTACACGTGATGGGAAGACAAGGAGGAAGATGTAAGCAGCTGCCGGCTGGCCTTAATGAAACAAGAAGATAGGGAAATTGAAAGATGAAGCACTAGTTCGCTGTCTGTGCAGAATACGCTTTGGAAGAGGCTATGGAACTGACGTATAACAGACTATATGTTGAAAGCAGTGGTGGTGGTGATGGTGGTGGAGGTTGTGGTGGTGGTGGTGGTGATGATGATAATGATATACGGTGTTTCCGGTGACTTTATGTCATATCGACATGGGTCAGATTTGCAACCGTTACTAAGGAGTGAGCTGTATAATTTACCAAGTCCCTCTGTACATGATTTCCTACCTTCCCCACTTGACAATCTGTCCATTCCAGCTATTTCGATTACCATATTTTGTTTCCAACCAACGTACTTTGAGCACTCGCGAATACGGCGGTCAGGTCTAGCGAGGGGTGCACAATACGGATCTGTATCGTTCCGCTAGACCTGACCATCGAAACAGCAGTCGCCGCTGGTTGAGTTAGCGTTTCTCTGTGCAGGAAAGCGACGGAAAGCCCAAAACTACTAGCAGGCCAGAGTGTGAAGAGCCTCCATGAAACGTTTAGAACGGCACTGTTACCCACCAGATCTGCTAACCAGTGTGTACAGACAGCGGTTTCTCCGGGTGTAAAGACGACTGGGGCGTGTGGCTACTGTATTTAAGAATTTGATGTGTACGAGGTGTCCACCTTCACCACTTCGTGACGTGATGCTTAGGCAAAATAATGTGTTTACTCTTGCAGTAAGAAGATAGCATGTGAAGTACATACAGAGTACTTAATTCCGTAGCTTACCTACGTGAAGATTGAAGTAGAGGTGACCCTGAACTGGGACACTACGACATAACTGTTAGGGTTTGGACGTTGAGCTCCACCCATTGTAGGTTTCGGCGCTGCAGCCGCTTTGCTCTTTCTCGCCCTTTTTTCCTCGAAAAGTATAATTTTTGCCACATTAATCTGCCGCGACGCGTAAGTTGGAAGATTTTGCATTCTCCATTACTGCACCTCTACCTTCCATCACTATATGCTCTACATAGTCTCGCTGCTCTTAGCGACGGTGTTTTAACATCACATAACTAGAAGCGACTAGCGGTATAGCAGTTGTGGTGGCTGTGTCCCTCCATGTTTGCAGACTTCGGCGTCTCCAGCGAACTAAACCAATCAAGAAACTAAAGGCGGACGCTTTATGCTAAACGCAAGTCCACGTCCCTTGGTCCCGTTTAGCCATTTCTGCTTAGGAAAAGCGTCGCTGGGCTGGGACGCGACAACATGACTACATGGGTGTTGTGTTTACGCTAAGCAATTTTCCGTCTTGACTGAGGGGGGTTGGCGTGGGAATGCAACATACTTTTGCTGAAAGGTATCTTTTCAGGCTAGGAGTTCCGTGATTGGTTGGGTATCTGAGGTTTGACCCCAGGGTGGTTCGGTCGTGTGGACTGAAGGCTTTTCGACTTGCAGTGGAGTCACCCTGGCTTTCGACGTACAACTGAGGAAAATCACAGAAATCCTCAGTCAGGGTAGCCGAAAAGTTCTAGGCACAGTTCATTATGTCGACTTTGCAGTCTTGACCGGCATGCTGTTTTCCAATCGCTGTCGGCTAAGGTCGCAGGCGACTTCGGAAACCCCCGGCCGGTGCATGGTCCATCCAAGTTATGTACCACACACTCTCTAATTTCATACACGGCTTTTGTCCTAGCTTTCAGTGGCATTTTCTCGTACGACTGCTTTGTCGCGCTTGCATTGTGTCTGGTAGCTTTATTCACTTCACAGTCTCTTTCCTTACATTGGATTTATCAGACTCGAGCTGTAAGCCCGGGTATTTCTTAGCTATGGGACTGGCTGGACCTGAGGGCCGTTCTAGAAACAGCGGTGATAATATAAATATAGCCGCCAACGCACGGGGAAAAAATTTGCATTATTCCAGTCGTTATACTGCCACTGCGTTAGGTAGATAATTCCAGGAAGGTGCGTACATGTCGAAATACTCCCGTGGCTACAACCGTCAATTGATCACATGTAGCTTCTTTTTAATTAGGCCTCAGTAGTAAAGCGGGTGGGTATTACAGGGGCAGTATGCAATCTAGAACCCCCGTCCCCATAAAAAAAAATAATGAAGAATTCACATAATTGCGACATTCAGTACGACAGTGACCCAAAAGGCTTCCTGACGTCTGTGACTTGACTGCTTATTGTGGCGAACGTACGGAATTTCATTCACCTCCTTTACGGTATACTGACCGTGCCCTTGAACGTGTCTAGTATGCGCCCACCTTACGTCATCTCCAATATTGCGTCATTATTCATATTTGAGACTACTTAGTGAACAAACCTAACATAAGTTGTCGTTGTGTTTGTGCTTTTTTTTATGCGCGTTCGCAAAATTGTGAAATGCGACTAGTAGCTTCCTCATGTCTGTCCGTCCGCCCGTCCGCATAGACGGGCGGACGGACAGACTTGAGGAAGCTGATCAGATTTTCATTAAATTTTATACTAGAATATTTTTCGAAACTCTGTCGAGAAAATTTAAGTTTCATTAAAATCTGACAAGAACAGCAGGTACTTTACGTGAAGCCCTACGTACATTAGTGATCACATTTCGCTCTGTTTTTCTTAGGATGAGAAATGTTCCAGACAAATTTGTGGAGAAAATTAAAACACATTTTGTGCCCAATAGCTTTTTCACGAAAATCGTGCCGTTTATGCACTAATGTGGAAAAATATAGTAGAGCCGGGCAGGCCACAGAGGACAATATGGCGCATGCGCATTGCATGCTGGATCCCTAAGGCTGCAAACACACCCTCAGAATACGTAGTACTTACTCCTTTTCCACTACAACAATGGATGCACGAACGTTTCTCGATGTTTCGTTAACGTACATTGCCTGTCTTCTTGTATATTTGTAAGAGATGTGTATTTTCCTCTAAGGTCGGTGCATAACCACTGAAGATAATTGTCTATAAGTAATGTACTTACGTCCAAATATCTTGCGAGCATAAGAAGAAGAAATGACTCGCCGCCTTCCCATTAACCGTGTACTGATTTCTTGCACAGCATTTACTACAGCCCTCCATTAAATCCTACCATGATCCACTAAATTCAAACGCAAAACTTGCCGTTTCTTTCTGTCAGTTTAGTACACACGTTGCCCCCCTCCCTAAGTCTGTTTTATTGAAAGCTTCGGACCAAAATTCCCTACCCGTTTCTCACTCTTCTTGGGTGCTACGTACGCAAGCCATCACGTTGTTATTGCTATAATTATAATACTGGTTGCAGAGTTAAAGCTTTTCGTTGTGCAGTTTTGTCATGTTATTTGTTACGTTATCTCTCTTTTAAGTCCAATATCGTTATTCATGCCTTGTAATTTAATTACATATTAAGCGAGGTGGGTCAACCACCATAAAGTTTCCTCCGCACTGCGTACCGTACGTATGTAGAGAATGCGTAAAATGATTAATTATCCGCGTGTGTTTAAATGCCACATTTGCAAAGTATAAGTTGTAGCAAGCAGTGCTTGGTAATGTAGCGTTCATTTCGTCCATGGTTTAATTTCTGGTTTTGACGGGGAAAGGAGCAGTCGAATTCAGATTTCCTGACTGTTGCTGGGAAAGGATACGGTGATAAAATATTTCAGCACAAATTCGTGGCTAACAAACCTCAGAATCTGTAAGGCCTGCAGTTAAACAAATTTGTTGTGACATTACTCTTCGCCTTGTCTAAAGGGTGCGTAAAGGAATTTAGCAAATTTGGATTAAGTTCAGAAAAATTCTTTTTTGTACAGAGTTTTCATTTATTGCTGGGTTTCAAACATTTTGAGGGGCACTGTGTGTGTGTGTTTGAGTAGGAGTGAGAGAGGAGAGTGAGTGAGTGAATGGAGGACATCAAAAAAGGACGTTCGAGGGACTTAAAATAGGCCTGCAGTAAAGAACTAATCGATAGGGTATATTCACTCTCCCTAGCGAAAATTCAAGTTGGCTTTTTCATTATTTATACCCTTTGTGAAATAATGACCTTCCCGCTCTGCCAGACCTCGCTATAGCTTGCTTCGACATTTTGCATGCACGGTTATTAGGCCTACAAGTAAAAGCGATCTACAAGACCCTACATATTCGAAGCAAACTTCAAAGTGAGTTTGCACTGGAAGAATGCTTGGTCATGCCCATCTGTTTGAATGTTTGACTCAGCGGCAACGAATAATGTGCGGATTTTTTAGCTAATAAGATACGCCTGTTACCAAAAAAAAGGTGTTTAAATATGGTCTTTGTAGATATGAAGAAAAGAGGACCGAATTTGGAGGCTGTAGCCTATTGAGGGCCTCATGGAAGTCATGTTAAATTATACGTTAACCTGCAAGTATTAATAATTGAATCCTTTTCGATCGCTGGCCATCAGCGGTATTTTTTTAGGCTCTGTATAGAAAACAAGTAGGGGGAAACATAAATGTAGAAAAAAAAGCATGAAGGGAAAGAAAACAAATATGTAAGGAAATAAAGAAGAAAATGAAAATAAATGACCCCAGAAAAAAATAAACATACATGACGTAGGTATACTTGAGCCAGAGTATGTGACAGTTCTCAAGAAAATCGTAAATTATACGATGTACAGGGGCTTCATTTCTTTCGGCACACACAACGGGCAAGAGAAAGTGTAATATGAGCGCTGCGACCGTGAAAATTACAACGTAGAGAGACAACGTAAAAGGGATCCTTTTTTTCGCAAAAGGATTAAAATTCCGGACAATTATGCCGCTGAGGATCTCACCAGCTGCCAGTCGCAACACTGATTATCCCCGTTCTGCCAACGTTTATCTAATTTTCAGTGGAATATTATTTGTCAACGTTGAAACAAATCAGCATTTTTCGGGCAGCATTAAACGAAGACTGCCGCCTGTGTGTGCAACAAGTTTGGGCTCCCTTCTAATATTGTCGGTCAATGCAATGGTGACGATGAAGATATTGCTGTCTTCATAGATGTGCCGATGCCTAGCGTAGTGGAAAACCACCCGTGATGCTGCAGACGGCAGATTTCTTTGAAACGTCGGTACACTTCTACCAACGTACGTAGCATATCCCATATCGGGGGATCGAATCCCGGTGGCACGAGATTTTCCGTACCGTCCAGACTGGCTCCGAGGCCCAGCCACCCTCCTGTACATGGTTACCGGAATTTTTGGGGGGGTATAGCGGCCGGAGTATGGCGTTAATCACCCACCTCCTTGTAACGCCGAGTTGCGAAGGGGTAATTGATACACCTCCGCCTACCCTCTATACCTGTATTGGCATGTCATGGATTGACCTGTACCTTACAAACACTATGACGCAGGGTACTTCGTGAGAAACTCCCCGCCTTTCGTTCAACCCGAAGGTCCATTTCCGTGCATATAATGTAGACGGTAATAAAATCATTACACAGAAAACTGCAGTCATTGTGTGCATGTCACATCAGACCGATCTGGTCGGCTGAGCGCTGTCACGCCTGACCTGTGTTCACTATGTGTCTGGTGCTGTCCTGGCTGAAAATTTTCGTGCGTGTCCTCTTCCATTATAAGGGAATCAGGGTGGTCACGACCACTTCTTTGTCAACGCCTCACGTAATGACGGTCTCTTTTCTATCTGCGCTGCGTAACCCCTGTAGCTGATGGTCGATTAATTAATAAGATTTAAGTCGACCTACCTGTAGTTATTCGACTTGTAACTTAATAGCACTGGAAGTACTCGTATTTTCCTCACAACTTCCACACGTTTTTGAATTCCTCTTGACCTATGATTAGTTTACTGCAGATGCATAGTTGTTGTTCAAAGGACACCACCTCTACCGTTATGTACAATCCTAATAATACTACGTCAAGTATATTGCTTTTCGTAAAGTATTGACCATATCGAATTGTGTTCGAAAGTTAAGTTGTAGAACTACAGTACATACTTTTGTATTTATTTTTAAACTTACTTATGTAACCCCCATAAGTGTAAACTGTCGAAATTTTCAATCTTTACAAAAACCGAAATCTCTGACAATATGTGACGGTAGTATACGAGTATTTGCATGCTACGAGTATTACATTTGAACGAATCATCGTTAAGTTAAAAAAAAATGAAAATACATGCAATTAATTGACGTTTGTAACAACAGCGTTTAAACCATGACCGTGTATATTGTAATGGAAGTTCCACGCGGAACCCTTATTTTCTGTTCGCCGAGCGTCGGAGTTCCGATGAACAGCATTTGGAAAACACTTAAGTAGTGTTTGGCTTTTATGCACGGTACGTATATAAATAGCTGACACACACACACACACAACTTCTGCAGGTGTGTTGGACTTCATGCTCAACCTGAGTGTGTGCGTGCGTGCGTACTCCGAACAGGATACGGTCTGAACACCTG
>JGI20166J26741_11702140_pt1 | contig 10828 bp, 9 predicted proteins | sample TergutCu122P5_FD_26741 | JGI IMG/M metagenome (IMG submission 26741) | reverse complement strand
ATTTATGTTAAACGATGCAGCAATATTGGGTTTGTTACACGGTTTAATTTGCTTATCTCAAGAGGAATTATTTAAGAAATTATTGTTTTCAAAAAGAAAACTAAGAAATTTTATTAAACCGTATTTGTTCCAGGTAATAGAAGAACGTTACGGTTTGAACAAAAAATATTACCCTGTTGGCAACCTTGCTTTGTGTCTTCTAATTCACTTGGGTAGAAAATTCGAAGTTCCACTGCCTCAAAATTACACTCACCAACCCCAACATAATTTTGTCCAAGACGTGCAGTCTATAGAAGAGAGGGCAGAAAGTACCCACTGCTGACACAGTATGCATGTAAAAAAAGTCTACCACATTTGGTGTAATGCAGAAGTGACCAGCTAGACGAGGCCAGAGAATCGAAATTTGGGAGTACCCTGTTGGATGCCCCAGTACTGGAAATATCTCTTGTTGATTTGACGAAAATCTTATCTCATATCCTTTTTTACAACGCGCTCGGCTAATTGCAGGTAGTTACGAATTCCCCCCCCCCATTTGAGCACCTTTCAAACGCCATTCACGGTCAGCCTATTGTGCATATTAACTACCTGAATGTTATCTTTCCCCACGCCACTCCCTGTATCCACGCTGTGGTCACAATACTTACTGTACGATGGAATATTCTCAGACTATCAGCATCGTCAGTTGATTCAAGTGCACACATATTTTACAAAAAAAAAATCCGGCTCCATTACTAGTTTCAAAGTACGACTCAACTCCCAGTCCAACTGCAATTCAAGTCCCTGTCGCAGTGTATAATTTTGTAAGGCTCTGTATTCAGCGATGTCAAAACCCTGACGGTAGAACCGCAGTTGGTCTCTGTAACGTTTGTGCACTTGCACCGCTTGACACAACTCACAGCACAATAAGATTGCACTGAGTGACTGAAGACAGTGCGTGTGTTACAGTTTGACTGAATATTACCGACCGAACAGTGCCGACGGTCTGTGTGCTATAGCTGATAGACACTTTGTGACATGAACTGTTTGATTTAACACAGACGTATGTAGCGCTGTTCTTATATCTGTTAGCAGTGGCTTGATCTTCAGTATCACACAATATGAACACTCCTGGGCTATACTGAATTTCTTTGAACTGGAAGAGTCACTGAATGTGGCACCAAGGTGCCGAAACGTGTAGGAGATTGATAATTTTCACAAATTCTATTTTATTGATTACATTTCTGTTTACGTCTTAATTACCTATTCTACTGTCCTACAACACACACCCTAAGTCACTAAAAACACCCATCTGAGTTTAACAAATTTTTGCTCACAAATATATGAACATCTAAATTATTATCCAGGAATCTCAAGACAAAAGACGCCATCGCCCGAAGGATTGTCACCGTCGTGGAAGCTTGTAAACTCTAGTTCAAACCCAGGTCATTCCAAGTGGAATTTCTTGTGGTAGAATACAAATTGAGAGATGTCTGCCTAACAGCAATTTTTCCTGCCACAAACCTTCCACTAATGCTCCAAACACATGCAGTCATTTATCAATGATAATATGGGGAAGTGAAAATTGATAAAAAACGATAGTTAAGGCAATTAAAATACAACTAGATAAAAAATTTAGAGAAGAGCTTTTAACGAAGCTGCAACACAGCTTCCACATCAAGGATTCTTACATTTCTATAATTTACCCATATTCTTTTCATTCCAAAAATGTATTTTCAATTAATCTTCCAGCGTTTGGTGATTCAAAATCTGAGTAAATTTTTTTTCCAAAATCACAACATTTGTTCTTCTCACCTTGTGGTTCTCCATCGATTTCATGATGAAAACACAGCTGTTTGGCAGTTCTTGGTGTGTATCAGATATACATTTCTCTCTCGTATATTTATTACTTCCAGTAATCCAGCACTTACAGCAACACTATGAAATGTGAGTAATGTATATAAAACAAAATAAGTGTGCATCTGAAATATCAGACACTCGAATATATCTGTGGAAATTTGAAGAGATTTCTACTTTCCTGTCTCACAAATTTTAGTGTTTTATGTGAAAGGAGTAAACGTTGTGGCGAGGAATGAAGTTAGAATGGTTGGGGCTGTTGGACAGATTGTTCAAATTTTATACATTCCTGTCCCACATTTATCCTTACAGTTGAAATCACACTAGGGCTGTAGAAGTTCACCATTTCCTGTAGTGATTTATACACATAGCTTATTCATTAGAATCCTTTACTATGATTTAGTATTGCTATGTGTATTATTTATAACATGCAACCTTGTTTTGCTGCCTATACAGTGTAGTTTAACATGTGACAGAATGTTCTGCTGTTACAATTAGAAAGAATAAAACAGACAGTTTTATTCTCAAATAAATTATAGAGGAAAATGTATTCAATTTTTTGGCAATTACTCGTGAAAAATTTGGTCCAAATTCAGGGTTTTTTTCTCTTGGTGATCTGCTTTTAATTTTCCGTGTTCCGTAATAGGTGAGGTAAACATCCTCTTTAAAAGTTACAGTACACTCTGTGACACAAGTTTAGAGTTGCTGTAGCCAAGGTCATTGTGATAAAGAAAATTGTCTGTCATGGGATGGGCGTTCAAGGACAGTCAGCAGATTTTAATTTGTACTGCATCTAGGAAATAATTTACTCGAAGGGAGCATTTTAGGATATTATTTCGGTGACGTAATTCGAAACTCTACAGTTAGAAATATAATACAGTACTGCGTAAATTTTGAAGAAAGGGGACGAGCAACTAATTTGAATTTTAACGTACCTACTTAAAATTTGAGGAATAAATTTATTAATTTGTGAATATGAATATATATTACAAACTTTTATTTTTGTTACATGTCTGACTGTACTACAAACTGTGTGTTCCCATCTCTCCACTTAACCACAAATATCACGTATATTTAGAGAGCAACACGCAAATTGAAATTTGTTCCTTCAACTTGGAAGCAAAAGACGTTTACTGGCTAACAGATACCTAATTTTTTTTTTTGCAAATATAATAGATTGTTGGCAGCGTTTAGTGATAATCAACCGGTACACAGTGTGCCGAATGTGAAACGCTACTAGTGGCACTTCGTTCTAGGGAAATCTCATTTAGGAGAGAATGTGTATCTTCGGGAGACACTACATGATATTTTTCTGATATCATCAATCTGTGTTTGTTTGAACATCACACCACTTCCTGGCTGCTACTGATTTTAAAATTACATGTTAGAGGGGAGGTAACTATATCTTTAATACATAATCAAGTAAAATAATGAAGCGTGTACACACAACATTTAATGTCTGCTTTGTGTACATACAGCATTAATTGCCTGATGTGTGCACAAGCATTATTGACTGTGTTGTGTGTGCATAGCACATTGACTGTGATTTGTGTGTAAATACAGCTTTAACGTTACCAGAAATAGAGTGGGTAGTATATAAGTCAACCACAACAAAGTATTAAGTTATTTATTGTATAGATGTTGTATATCCGAAACAGTTAGTCGGATATACGACATGTAAACAATAAATAATTTAATACTGTGTTGGTTTGACTTGTATATTACCCAAATTATTTCTGAGATCATAAACGCAATGGGGACGACTCACTTAAAGAAATTTAACAGTATGTTGTGTGTACATTCAGTATTCACTGTATGTTTTGTAAATATACAGCATTAACTGTCTGCTGTGTGCACAAGCAGCATGAACTCTGTATTTTGTGCACTTACAGCATTAGTTGTGTGTTGTGTACAAATGAACATTAACTGACTCTTGTGTGCACATGCAATATTAACTGTTTGTTTTGTGCTCATTCAGCATTAACTGTCTGTTGTGTGCACATACAGCATTAAATTCGAAGCTGTTTTCATGAAATTAATGTAAGACATCCCGATGTGTTACTAATGACAATAAAGACATATAATTGACCGTCAGGAAACCCTCCACACAACAGGTAAAAGCCGAATGATGGACACACTAGAAAGGTTTTACATCTTCCGGGAAACCAAAATAAATAACCAGATCAATGATAGGCTGACTATAAAGCCGAAAATAATATTTGAAACTATAGTCCAGAAAGTTCCCCATAGAGGGCTACCCGCTGCCTACTAACACTTAAATAACAGCACTTGACTCAGTCTTACAAGGTCTCCACTTGTGCCCAAACGGAAAGGAACAGAGCGAGGAAAACATCACCCGAAGTTCGTCCACCCACACTGGAACAATAGCGCGCTGACACTGCAATGCAACAAAACAGTCACCACCACACATAATTCGCGGGAAAAATTCGAAAGCTACAGGTTTCTCGTAAGTAAGAAGCACCCAAAAACCTTACATTCTTCAATATAAATGTTACCGTATACTTATCATTGTTCAACAATTTTATCGTTACAGCCAGTGACAAAAAGCGGCTGGCCTGCACTATAAACAAGCATCTTATAACCAACAAATATATTGTAGTTTTATAGACTTGTAACATTGTAACATAGGTAGCCATATATACTATACCCGCACACTGTAATTTTTAAGGTTGACATTTACCGCAATACTACTACAACACCTATTGTAAGCGCTACGGGATACCAGAGAACACTAGGAATTAGGTAGTCTTGGGTCGTTTATTTAGATGGCCTGATGATGATTCTAAGGGGGCGAAACATGTAGCCTTGAAGTAGTAGATCATAATAAATCTGTTGTGTTTTGACGGTCATTCATATGTCTTTATTGTTTCCATGAAATTCGATTTTCATAAATTGCACGAAAATACGACATAATCAAATGTCTGCTATAAACGGTAATAACAAATGACACGTTACCCAGTTTAAACTGTTTATATTTTATTGACTGCTAAAAATATAATTACAAAGCACACATTTTCGAATTGCAACCCACCATGTATTTTCTTTAAGATCGGTCGATTTCCAAATTAATTAAATAAAGTAGCGATTGAACCAAAACTGTTACGCTGTGGGCAGCTTTACTATTTTCCTTCTAAAACACTTATATAGAAACGGAGGCCGTTTGTCTGCGTCAAAAACAAAGACCCAAACAATAGAAGTTTGTATAAATTTGTGCAGTCTACAGGACCAGGTGTTTATATTGACCCATTGTTGCTACAGAATGTATATTGCAATACGGCGAACACATTTGGTGTAATGAAGGGTTGACCAGCTAGACGAGCTTAGGGAATTGGACTCAAGGATCTGCTTGATGGAAGAACCATTCACCAGTATAGGAAATATTTCTCCTGTGTTTCGTGTTATCTCATTCTTGTTCATCCAACTACACTCGGTTAATTGCAGTTTGTTATGAATCTCCTTTCTTTGAAACATTTTTCCTAACATCCATCACAGTGAGGTTTTGTGCATGTAAAGTACCTGAATATTACCCTTGACCAATCAACATGCCTCGTCCAACTCGTGTCATCCATGTTGTAATAATGTAGAATCTTCTCTGACGCAAGCGTCAAATGACACCAGAGCACAAATATTTCAGAAAACGATACTGGTTTCATTGTCAGGTTTACGATATATCTCATATCTCAGTCCAACTGCAATTTCAGGCCTATCGGTTGTATAATTTGAGAAGGCTGTGTATTCAGTAAAGTCAAAACCCTGACGGTAGAGCCGCAGTTGGTCTCTGTACCGTTTGTACACTTGCACCGCTTGACACAGCTCACAGCACAGTAAGATTGCACTGAAGCCAGTTGCACTGCGTGCTTGAAGACATGTGCCTTTAATTGCCTTACGTGTTGCCGACCAACACAATATAATTTGTCGTCCTGTCAATACATTCTACATGGTTCGGTATTACTGATAAATTCAGGCGCTTAATACATGATTTTAAATCTCAAAATAAAAATAAAATATTTTTAAATTTTTCAGATTTAAAAAATTTACAAAACATTATATTTATGTAGCAGTTAAAATTTAGACATTTATATATTTTTGTATTTGTTTTATTGTTTTATGTTTTCGTGTTTTGTCAAAATTGATAATGATTTTAATGTAATTCCGGTAATTAATTATCTGATTTATTTTCAGTTAATGTACTTCTTTGGAAATTTTTTGTAAAACCAGTTTACGATTGTTCCTGTTTGTGTTTAGAGTATTATCAATATATGAGGAGACGACGTACAGACGGAATAAGAATTTAGGGCCCTTAGTTACCGTTAGTGCTTGAAAACAAATATTTTTCAGGGAAAATGTTTCACTGTTACCAAACAAACAGTGCCGAGCAACTGTGATATTATTGCTAGATATTTTATACTGCGAAATGTTTGATTTAACACAGATGTATGTAGCGCTATTCTCATAGCAGTTAGCAGCTGCTTGCTGTACATTATCACACAATATGACTGCTGTATGGACTATTGCTAACAGTTCTTTAAACTGTTTTCTGCATGACACACTGGATTGTTGTCAGCTGGCCTGTACTGAGGGTATGGTTTATCTGCGGAATGTTAATAACGAATTGGGATGTGTAGTAAAAATTGTTGTGTGTATGTGAAAAATTTTGATAAGAGATCTTACTGTATAAAACTTGATTAACTGTCTTAAATAAAATAAATTAAATTGTCCATTTGTTATATTTTGTGTGTAATAGAAACGTGAATAGTGTGAGATACAATACAAAATGTGATCAGAGTATTATTGTGCCTTTGTTAAGTGTAATTCCAAACTGTACGGTGTAAACGAACATTATTTAATTTTGCCCTTCAATTTTGTATCACGTCACGGCTGAATATTTTTCCCGTTGTTATCATTTATTGCATATTCACACATACTGAAATTCAGACATATTTCTATTTAGACTTGTGTAAAAGCCTTCCCAAATATCGATTCTCAAACACATAAAAGTAATTACTGTTAAAATGGAAGCGGGTTTTCTGGTGAATTTGCTGTTCATTCTTAAGTATCAGTGGAAATGTTTGTTTGGTTTTGGGGATGATGTGGAGGGTCAGGAAAGAATTAAATCGTGGTTAAAATTTCTGAAATTTAAATAGTAATGTACAAAATGATTACAATTATTAACCACACACTCTCTATTAATAGAGTTTCTTTTTAATTTTCCTTCATCACACTTGAAATACAATGTATCACACAGGCACAACAATTTAAATGACTTAAACAATTCAATCTAAATTATAAAGTGATATTCCAGCAGTTAAAAATCTCTTGCAGTTTCAAATGTGTGGGTGTACAAGAGGGAATTTCACAGAAGATAACATCGTAATATGTAGCTTCATGATTTTCACTGCATTGTGAACAGTTGGAAGAGATGGGTGGTGTATATAGCATGTGCTGGACTGAACAGAAATAAATCCACATGTTGTGGTACGGTATCAGTTGAATGAGTTCACTTGCAAATGGATATTAACAAATGTATTAAAAATCAGTTCTTGCAGGAATATCATGGGATTACTTCAATTAGATTCTTGAAACTTGAGATTCCATAGAATTCTTGGGATGTCTTGATGAGCTGAGGATTTCTGAAGAATAACTCTGATAACGTTATTTAGACAACTGGACAAACAGGCAAAAAAACAAATAGCTAGGTGAATAGAGAGTGGGTATAAAACTGTGACGTAACTTATTGTTATTTAGTGCAATTTCTGCACTACATAATAAAAACCTTTTTCGCCCAATGAATTTCCTTCTTCACATCATACCAAAATTTTTTCTGTTCCTTATACTTTTTTAACCACAATTTTAACATTATAACATAGCTGCAGTTTTCACTTGTTGGTTTCAATTTTTTTCTCTCGTCTGCGGGGGTTGAGTTTCATAGACTGTGTGGCGTTTGGGATTAAGAGCAGAAAGGCAGAACATTTGGGTGTAAACCTGAAGGATAGAAAATATATTATCGACTTAGACACAGAAAGGAAAATATTGTTGAATAACATCATATTGTAATATGTGAAAAGGATATCAGTGCGTGTAGCGGTGAGCTTAATTGAGACTGCTGTTAATTGTAAAGCAGCCTTCACTATTCAAATTTCCGCCATCTTCTAACACTTCCCCGTGGCCAGTATTTCAATATGTTTCCATGGACACATCGCTCGATGAACATTACGAAAATTCCTATTAAATATCCAGCTGCAAGTACAGCCATAATTGGCGCTACTGTCACCATGCTGACATCTATAATAGATGGTTGTTCATCGGGTTTCTTTGAGGCAAAGTCCGGATTGAAGATTCTTTCCTGAATTCCACTCTCCCGAATCTGTGCTAATCTGTGGAGAAAATTATATTATATTAAAGGCTTTATACATTGTCATTTTAAAAGGATTCTTACAAAAAAAATTACGGTTATGGTTGTATAGAATCAAACGTAAAAGCATCGGTGAATAAACGATGTAAACGACATAGCGACTGTACGGTATGTGAAGGCATTGTCACTTTGTGTAAGGAAAATCATCAATTACGTCTAATTATCAGACAGAGGGCCTGAACCGAAAATTCCCGAACATGTATAATGGCATTGTCTGTGCAGTTCACTGTTTGACTTATTAAATATTGTAGCAGTGTCATAAAATGTTAATTTGTAGGCCTAAGGGTAATATAGAAATAATTTTAGTGCATTTGAAACTGTCAAGCAATTTTTATTCTCGGATTCTTTTTTTCGATATTTTTATTTTGAGCTATTTTTTAGTAATTTATTATTACAACTGCAGTTACATCCAGTGAAACACAGACCTCCGTACAAGAAACATCAGAAATGAAACGGCTGGAACCTGAAGCTGACACTTCACTTACATCCATTGCTAAGTGATACGGTAGTGCAAAGTTACAGCTTTTCTATCCTTCTGCATTTTCTTAGAGTAATCTGGATTCAGTTTTCGTATTAAAACAGAGGTATTATTTTATTCGCCTTACAGAAATTTAACAAATATTTTTGCTATAGACAATACGTTTTTGAGCATCATTTCAAAATTTTTCCATAAGGCTCAAAATTTTTTTATTGTTCTTTTTTTAAATTTATTCTGCAGTCAATAGGCCGCTTATTGTTTCAACAGATGTTGTGCCTGAAATGTTTACTGCAGTTGCACTGCCTTCCCTTATTCACAGATTCCCAATTACACAAAATTCTCATTTACGAACTTACAGTGACATCCAGGAGCAAATAACAATTGTGACAAATGTTACAAAACATACGTAAATAACTTTAGTTAAATCTCTTATGACTAATAATATACAAACTTGAGCTTCAGTCTTGAGCGACTTGCGATGAAATTATAAACGTCGTGAATTTTCTGTTATATATCTAATTTACCTCATTTTATTGTCTCACCTCCAGTTAATTAGGCCTTTGTATGTGCTATTTTTGGAGATTATAAAACCCCCTTGATCCCTGTAGGAAGTTCCAGGAAGTGGCACCGGCTGACAGGACAGCGACAAGGACCTTAAATTTGTTTCGCCGGTGAAAAAAGCGTATTTGTGATCAGCACAGACCCTTCTGAAACCATCCATATCCGAAGCGGGCAGGTCGTCCTTGAAGGGTTCTATCAGCTTTTTATAAACAGCTCTCTCAATTCCTCCTGTGGCCAGCTGAAAAAAAAAACACTTATATTGAAGGAATGCGTCATTTTCTTTGGCACTCAATAAACTGCGAATATATATAAAACGGAGACACTTCGGAATTTTTCCTTTTTAGCAGGAATTCAGACTAATTCTATCGAGGCCTAATTTGTTATTTGTATGATAAAAATCTCTTTTCTTTTTGACAATAATTCTAGACACATTAATACAACAGGGGCGCCCAAATTCCGAGCGACACTATTTTGTACAGTGACAGCAAATACTTTAGTTGCTCATTATGGAACATCCTTGCTGTTAATGTTCCGATAGATAGAATTTTGTCTGGTGTTTACAATACTGTAAAATTTAGACCTGTGAAATTTACACTGTTTGGAATAGAACGAATAGTAAATGATAGTATCACCATCCGGTTGTGCTCTTAAACAAATTCTGTATTCTTTATCCGAAATAACACAGCACATTTAGAGTACACAATAACTTATTTTATAAGAAGTCTTTTGGCTGATTTCATTTTAAAACTTTTAGAATCGAAACAATATGAACGGAAAAGTGTACTGAATTTGATGCCTCGATTTTATAGTTACAATTTTTATATATTTATCGCCTTCTAACTCTAAAGAGATATTTCCACCTCAGCCTACATTTCCATTTATTTTATTGTAATGCTTAACTTCAATTGTTGAATGATGCGACTGAAAATTATTGTAGAAGATGAAAGAATGTTTTGGATTGAAGTCTGCAGTTTGTTTGATCACGAAAACAGATGTCGATACCTCATTATCTTCGAACACTGGTTCTTTAGTTAGAAGAATTTACGAATATCAGAGGACACGATTTGTTTTTTGAAAGTTGTGGAGTGCTATTACCAGCATTTACAGTAAAGTCCAAATTACTTCTTAGCTCAGCTTAATATCATTTTGCATTTTTGCTGTTTTAATAATATGGCCGCTGTTAGAATGCCCTCAGAGCAGCCAAACGTGGGATTACAGCTTGCAAAATTAATTTTTGTGATTTGGAAAAATTAAAAATTTCAGTTAGCTTTCAAGTAATTACCGAATACAACACGAGAGATACGGTATGTTTTCACACTTTTCCAGCTTCTTCCATAACACCAAGACTACTACTACAAAGTAATCTGGTCACAAATATTTTTTTCCCCACATACATCAAACATATTGAAATGAAAAGTATTCCTCTCGACACCGAGCCTGTAGGAACCGTCATACAAAAGTCCCTGAAGGTCCCTGAATGGCAGATCTTGGTGTTGCACAGCCAGGCTGGAGATTAAGAACGC
>JGI20166J26741_11701918_pt1 | contig 10831 bp, 7 predicted proteins | sample TergutCu122P5_FD_26741 | JGI IMG/M metagenome (IMG submission 26741) | reverse complement strand
GGGTCGTCCGTATTAGGCCCTAATCTGAATCCCTTGCTGGGCCGTGTTCTTTGGCAAGACAGTACAGAAGTAGAAGGCTCTGTGGCAACACAGTACAATAGAGGGGTCGTCCGTATTAGGCCCTAATCTGAATCCCTTGCTGGGCCGTGTTCTTTGGCAAGACAGTGCAGAAGTAGAAGGCTCTGTGGCAACACAGTACAATAGAGGAGTCGTCCGTATTAGGCCCTAATCTGAATCCCTTGCTGGGCCGTGTTCTTTGGCAGAACACTGCAGTAACTGTGCCCTGCTCCGTAGCGGCGCAGTAGCGTAATAGAAGGTCCTGTTCTGGGCTGTACTCTGTGGCAGCATAGTACAGTAACAGAAGACAGTGCAGCAGTCATCTTGTCAGCCAACTGCTTGACGACGTCGAGTGGAATATACGCTTTATGTGCCATGGAAACAATGTGTGAACACGAATAATAATAATAATAATAATAATAATAATACCGTCATTGCTGACTGTGGACATCAGAACATCTTCGGTAAAAGTAAAGGTGAAGTTCACCTTAGAACAGGCCGCAAAGGCCCAGAGGGGGAGTAGATGTATACCTCTACCCTTTCTGTAACCTCGGCGTTAGATGGAGGTGGGTGATCAACGCCACGCCCCGGCCGCTTTACTCCCAGGAAAGACCCGATAGCCAAAGTATAGGAGGCTGGGTGGGCCCTAGGGACCGGTTTGGACGGGTGAGGAAAATTTCGCCCCCACCAGGATTCGATCCCCTGACCGACCAGCCCGTAGCGAGTCGCTGTACTGCTACGCTATTCCAGCCCACTAACATCTTCGATGTTTAGTGCAATCTTGCGTAATTCGAAAACCATTTTTAACCCCATATAAATGTTCCAAATGGATTTTTCAATGTCCCCCCCCCCAATAGCGACGCGTTAGTATATAGACTATAGACAATATTTAGATGGTAGTTGAATGAATTTGAGTCAGTAGTGGAATGAAAATTGACAGGGAAAGTCCACAAAGTTTATTTATGTTTTACCAGTACTGTTTCGTCCACCACAAGTCCGGAGGGAATCCGGCGGCCTACCGTCTTAGTTACCAGTGTTCTTGTTTAGTGCCTAATAGTTTCTTATTTAGGCTATAGGGATAACATTAAGATGCAGCTTTGAAAGTTATTATCAGATGTTGATAGTAAATTTTGCGTCTGTTTTTCGTTACCGTGTCATACCGAGTAAAACAGTTGTATATACAGGCATAAAATCGCACTAATAGACGTGAAGGAACCAAAAATCAGTACGGATTACGTGTCTTAAAAAAAGTAATCGTGCAGTGTGTTGAATGAGAATAACGGTCTTCAACGTAGGGGGAGCCACTTGATGGAGGAATGGACTGTGTTAGTGAGATATTCTATAACTTAAAATCTATTAAGTTGAACGGAGTTAATTAATAACAGACGGACGGATGTAGAAGCCCGTTGTCTGTTCAGCCCTTCACAAAAGATGGACATATATTCTCGTTTCGCCTTTGGATTTTTCATTCAGTTGGAGACATTCAGCTACATGCAGCTTTTCGTGAGGGTAAAATAAGTTGTTCTAAGGATTGTAAAGACAATGGCTGGTTAAGGACGGAATGACTGAGGGGCTCCGAAGATTTGTAGGGTAAAGAACTCTACATTATTTATTACTTAACCCACTATTGAACCTGAAAATTTATTTTCAGTAGCAGTGTGACATCATATTACCAGTCCGTTTTTAGTTTTCCATAACTTTATAATTTTACAGTACCACCAAGTAACAAACTGCAATAAGTGTGTTTTGTCCAGTATCTGTACGTGTTTCTTAGGTGATACCATATAGATAAGTTACAGTGGACAATGGTGAGTTCCGATCCGGATGTCAGGTCCAGTACTTTCCATTTACCCTTGCGGCAGACCTGGCCTCCGGATCAGATTCGCCACTGACATTGAAGTGATTTATCGGATCAAAATGTGTCCCACCGTCGCCATGGCGTCCCAGTTTTCTAAATATTTTAGTGAAAGATGCGTCTTTTGTAAATACGTCGACTCTGTGTGCCATCTTAGAAGGTTATTATCAAACGGGGTGATCTGAATTGGTCATGCTAGTTATATTGCATTTCAAGCAGATGGGTTGGCCATTAAGCGTATTATTGATGTCTTTAATTAAATAAGGTTAAGGACGGATATGTAAGTGGTATTGTGTTTGTAATGACCTACTGTCTTATTTTTTGAAGTGTAACTGTGGTGTACTGTTTCTTGTCTTCGTTGCTCTGTGTCAGTCGGATTACAAATGAGTCAGTCCATCGATCAGGCAGTTTCTACTACAAGCATTGTAGCCCTTTCAGGAAACTGTAACAGCCATTGGACAGTTACACTTTCTATACCCATGTTTCTGATTTGGAACTTTGCACAAACTGAGCAATATACGTTCAGCATTATGCACTGTCGTTTCCTTCTGTGGGTCCATTCCGGACCTTTTGTAACGGACGTAATGTTGCCGATGCATTAAGTTGACCACGTACCTCCATGTGGTATCATTGTTAATGATGTGCGGACCTACCCCTCTCTCATCCCCCCCCCCCACGTCTTCATAGAGTGGTGTTTATTTAAACACAAGGAAAACTGGAGTAATTACGTCTTGTTCCCTCATTCTTATCAGAATTTCTTGATAATATTCAAGGTGTAATACGTGTTATTTTTTGTCCTTTTGTTTTTAAGACACTGTGGAGGCCTCAGTGCACTGACTTCGTCTCTCTTTTTCCCATTAACTCTATAGAGAACATTAATTATTTTCATAGAAAATGGATGCACTTTTGTATGGGCAGGAATCTAACAAACATTGACAAGTATCTGTAGCCTTTTAATAAAACATTGAAGGGAATTAATGAAAATAGGTGTTAACATCTCACCGTGCGCTCTAGAAGGAAAGTGAGTTGGATGCACGATTCATAAAGCATTCTTTATTGTTACATAGATTGCAACGCCTAGAGTTACCAGTTATTTTATTTAATATTTTGAAAACCTGAAGTTTTAAATTTGCCGGATGTAATCATAAAGACCTGCATCGTCGCGACGTTTGTGATTGATAAGTTACTATAAAATATAAGTATGTGTATGATTGTTTTACACTAAATTTCTCGTGCCTCGCTCCAGTGGTTCGGTAATTAACCGTCATCTTTCCGGAAGCCAAAGAAGACTTTCACTCGGATGCCATGATATTTGACAGCCCACAAAATGGTACCTTAAAAGTTGGTTAGTTTTCGAAGGTGTATTACCATATAGGCTACCATATAACGATGCTCTTTTAAGCGGTGGTAGGTTCGCTTTCCCCCGCATGTATGCGCTTCCGCAATATATTACTAACTTCCTGAACAGTGTCCTTCTTGACAAGGTAATACGCACTGACATAGTCAACAAATTCTCCTCATGTTATGGAATCCGGAGGTTTATTATCGCATTAACATGAGTCCGCCAGCTGTTCCTGGCCTGAACCAGATCAATCCAGTCCATGCCCACCATTTCACGTAATTTAATATTATCCTCCCATCTACGCATAGGTCTCCCGAGTGGCCTCTTTCCGTATGATTTACCGAGCAAAACCCTGTATCCACCTCTTTTCTCTCCCATGCTATCCACATACCCCGCCCATCTCGTGCTTCTTGATTTGATCATCCAAATAACATTGAGCGAGGGGTACAGATCATGAAGGCCCTCATTTTGCAGACTTCTCCACTCCGCTATTACCTCATCTCGCTTAGGCTTATGTATCCTCCTCAGCACTCTATTCTCGAACACCCTTAGCGTACGTTCCTCTCTGAATGTTAAGAGACAAAGTTTTATAATCGTATAAAACATGGAAAATTATAGTTATGTGTATTTTAATCGTTATATTTTCGGATAGCAAAATGGAAGACAAAGATTCTTGACCGAATGGTAAGAGGCATTTCTTGAGTTCAGTTTGCTCTTAATTGCTTCATGAATGCATTTTTTGTTCGTTAGGGTTGTGCCCAAATCTTTGATCTGTTCCGTGCTTTCAAAGGATTTATTACTTACCTTTAAGTTATGATTCTGTCCTGCTTTATGATTACAAAACATTGACAGATACTTAGTTTTCTCCTTACTAGCAACTAATAAATGTTTTTTTTTTTTTTGCTATATTGCTATTGCTTGTTGGAAATTAAGAAATACGCCGTCATGGCGGTTTCTGATTCCATAATATTCATACCACGTTTCCTGAATATCAGTCAGTATGGCGAAATCTTCCCACATTCTTTCCCGACCCTGTTCCCCGGAGTCTTGTCAGGGATGTGTCCAACGTTTGTGGAATCAGAAAAGTCAGATGCATTTGTTACAATCAGACAAGTAGAAAAGACTGAAAGAAATACATTGTGAGAAGTAGAAGAGGTTGAAAGACATATTAAGTGACAAACCGAAAGATGGAACCTACTAAATGTGTATACCTAGGTAGCAATCTGATTAAAAGAATAATGTGTAGGTTTCGAGTACCATTTTGTTGTTCGCAAGTACTTACGAATACGATTAAAAGATGTCAACAATGACTGCATTGGAAATTCAGTAACCTTTGCCAACAGACGTTTGTAGCACACCGCCAGAGAACAGCACCGTTCATTATGTTTTATACGGCCAGGTGAACTCGTGTCATCTCTTGGTGTGCATATTCGTTTAAATCGTGATCGTATAATATCCCTAAACGGCATTAAGGTTGTAGTGTGGTCCAAGGTGGAACAGATATTTGACCCAGGTGTAAGATCACCGCAACAGCTGGGGCTGGCGGTTTTCGAAGGCGGCAGCCTAATTAAAATTATTGTAGTGAATAATAACAGTGTGTTCCTAGAATAATTTATTTTACCAGTTTGTAGATTTATTATTTGTTGTTGTTATTGTTACTAGTACATTCTGTTGTTAATGCTGTAGTACAGAGTCTGTATACCTAGTTTATATTTTCGCATGTATTTCATACATAATGCATTTGTACGTTCAAGATTTATCCTTGTACAAAATTTTACAATTTTGGCTCCAGTGGTTTGTTAGTTACCAGATTCAAATCGGAAGTTCAAGAACATTTTTGCACGGCTCTTGTTGTGTTTTACAGTCGACAGAGAAGGTGCGTATTTTTCGAAAATCTGTTAGACTCGTCATACACATTGCAGGACTTTAAATAACGCTTACTGTCGCTTCCGTCTCACCGACGGGTTGGCCACCGGTGGCGTGAAGTTCGTATGACGGTTCGTAAAAATTGTCCTAATGGTTCAAACGTTGAAGTGGAGGGACGCAGACTCTCACACAGACAGCATGATGGTTTCTTGAGCCCAGACGTTTTTCTTTCTAAGGTAGGAAAGTAGCCGAAAGGAGGTTATACGAACAGTTTGATTCATATATACTTATTAAATTAAATCAGTTTGGCAAACAAAGTTAAGAGACAAGCAAGCAGACTTATGTATTTATGTGTAATGAATTATTTCGTCGTTTAGGAACCGAGAAGTGTGTGATGCGCGTGAGGCTTAGATATGGAGATCGCTGATGTAATTGCTGGAGGGGGGTTGTATCAGGGAAGTAGCATTTTCCGTCTAGAAGGTTCAAGTCATTATCATTTACTGCTGTTCCCATGCTAGTTCTCTCATATGTGAAGAGAGACCTAGGAATACAAGAGGGAGAAAAGCAGCTGTGGACATCTGCATGTATTTGTCCGAGAATGTCGAAATGCAGACTGGATAGGATTTCTGACTGACGTTTAACATCACACGCATTGCAAAACGTAATATAGAAGGATATAAAATTAGCTGCAATATCCGGTGAACTCGTATTTGTTGCTGCACACCTTAAGCATGAAAATAAAAATACACCATGCTAATAATGCGGGCCTCCCCGTTCTTTTGTCGTTTGTCTGAAACTTGATGTCATCATAAGTGAAAAACGTAGAAGGATGATGATTATGAACGGGAAATGGCATGGGGAGGGGAAGAGAGTATCTGATCATCAGGGAAAGAACGTAATTTAGTATAGGGTGAAGAACAGGGGCGCCTAGTGGAACTTTCTGATGGAGGGCTCGGACTATTGTATGATTGTGGAGAAGGTCTAATAGAGCGTTTCTTTCAGTAAAGCCACTAAGCCACTTCTGTTTTGGGTATATGGCAGGGTTAAATTTCCTCACGTTAGTTGGTATGCTACTTTTTGAAGACTGAGAAATAAATCAGGTGGGCACGACCTGAATCCTATTCTTAGTCTTCTCGGCGAGAATTAATTGCGAAAAATTAATGTCTGTAAATATTGCATTATTATTATTCGTGCGTATTGTAAAATTACAAGTACCGAAGTTAAAAAAAAATTACAAGTATGGGTTTGAAAACAGCAGGGTAAAAATGGTTGTAAAAATTCCAGTGTTTGAAATGTTGGAAAAGGTAATCAGATATACGGAGTCCTCGTTGCAGCCCGGCGTGCAACCTAGCTGCCTCTGGCTTTCCGCCACTCGGCCTAACTGCGCTGATGCAGCACCCAACTTTGGGTCAGGGCACACTCCGCTCGCTTTCCTTAGGGCTTAAGGGTCCATCGCGAGTATTTGAATGTAGAATGATATTCATATTCTTTAAATAATTCACAGTCTCCTAACGAAAATTGTATTCAAATGTTTAGTTTAATTTTTCTCAAAGTTTCTCGGAGCCGCCCGTGGCAGAGACGTTGGCTTCATGAAGATGTTCATAACCGATACATTTTATCAAATATTGTTAGGGTGTTTGCACCTTAGTTTCGCTATAATGCGGGGTATTTATTGAGTAGATGAACTGTGAGTTGCTTAAGAAGGACTCTGCTGCGTGGATTTTGGTTTGTTTGTTTGTTTGTTTGGTTGGTTGGTGGGTTATATGGTTGTTTATTGTTCAGAGGACGGGGGATGACATGGGCAGAACATGTAGGCCTAAACCGTATGGGGAATGAAAACTGCATGGAAATTGTTCGTGAAAATTCTGAAGGGAGTAGACAGTTTTAGGAGGGGGGTATGTAGGCACACATTGGAATACAATATTAAAATGGATGTTGATGAAATTGAATGGGAGAATATGGGCTGTATTCAAGTGGTTCAGGGTAAGTTTCATTTAAGGGCTTTTTGTAACCTCGGTAATGAACGTTCCTCTTTCACGAAAAGCGACCATTTTTCTTTTCAGGTAAGGCAGCACTTCCCCCTCCATACACAACAGTATGCTGCGTATGGTTACACATAAGAAGAGACTGTAAATTGCAGTGCTTGGAAGCTTCTCAGTGTTTTAAAGTGCCCTGCTGTTTGCTATAAACTTGTTTCTCTATGCCATGGTTTGTACTGTCACGAAAATATGACTGTAAGTTAGGCACATACGTATAGCCCTTTCTTGATTTATACTGTCGGAGATTTCATGCAATACTTGGAGCTATGTGAGTGCTACCAAGGTAATTTGTTTCTCTAGTCGTTATGTAATTTTGGGTAACGTAACCCCATTGTAGACCCATGGTCAAGCATAGCTTGTTGAAATGTAAGGTGGCGTTGTGAAGACCGATGCGAAAGGCTGTCCGTCCGTTTATTTGTGTTTTATTAGAGCGAATTCCAAACACTAGAAACAGTTTCTCGATTATTACCTTATTGAGCGTCACGCCGTTCAGTGTGGTAGATATAGATTGACATTTAAGGGAAATCCTCTGCCCCCGTTATCAGGATATACCATGATGCTGGGAGCAGTAGGTATTTTAGAAACGTCGGTATTTATTGGCCAGATCTTTACAACTCTAGAGCCCTTTAAAGTTTCCAGAATTTCCTAAAAATTCGTCACGTTCGGAAGTTCCTGCCTTACGAGCTCGCTTTCTTCCACGTCTTTCATCCAGTCCACATCCTTGCACACGCGCCCTGCCAATAGGGTATTCGATCTGACATCGTGCTGTTTAAGCCTAAGCCTTGCAGTTGGCTATCTTTTCATCAAGTATAAGTGTTCACGCGTTTGTAGCACCTATTTGTGTTGTGAGAAGCATTTCGATATTTAACTTGCCACCTCAAATGTCATGACTTTCAGGTGTTTTCCTTTGAGTTTATACAACCAAAATGCAATGTGCAGTTGCTTGCTAGTTGTCACCAGATACGGACATGAGAATCGGGAGACCCTAAACGTGTCTGACTGCCGGTGGCGGACAGATGGCTGGACACGTTGTGCCCTACGTTGTTGTGAGATTTTTGGTGTAGTGCTAGGGTCCACAAATTTAAAAAAAAAAATCTAGGAGGCGCCTCAAAATTCTAGGCGTCATGAGTGACGTGAAATAAATTCCATACTGAGGACTCGCAAATATTTGAGTTCTACGTACAAAATTTAGTCGCCAGGACGACAAGAAGTTCGGAATTTGTGTTCGAGAATCGTGTTTTCATTCCGTGCCGGGGACGTCTTTTTCAAAGCATCGAGACCAGCTTTGGAATCCACCCAATCTCCCGTTCAGTGGTAGCAAGGAGTGTTTCTGAGGTGGTAAAGCAACCGTGGCGTGAAGGTGACCACACATCCATCTGGTGTCGAGGTTAAGAATAAATGGAGCCGTACCTCCAATTCCCCTGTCCCTATTTCGCGTGCACAGGTACAACATCTTGACAGGCATGGGCACAGGAAATTACGAAATTTCATTCCCTGACGTGAAATTTGGTGATAGGTATGGGGGGCGTACCTGGGGGGTGGGGGTTGCGGTCGCCCCGGGCGGCAAGGGGGGAGGGAGCAAAATAGGCAGCATAATGAAAGACAAAAATTTATTTTTTGCTCAACGAATTTTAAATTTTTGTGCCAAACGGAAGGAAATTCAATAAAATATGATTTTTTTTAAAGTTTATAATTGCTGTTAGGGTGGATCATTTTTTAATTATGCGCCCTGAGCGCCAGAAGACCTAGATACGTCACTGTTTGGTACATCTTGTTAGGGAAGAGATGTGGCTTCTGTATCTTGCGATTACAGCTAGCTGCGAGATGATATGGAAATTACTGCTGCTCGGCCAGTAAACGTTCCTCCGTTAAGTTGCCGTAGACTCATCACCGCAGCTGACCATGCAGGACAGGCGGCAACACACGCAGTGAGTGTACATAGCGAAAAGGTCGTTTCCCAGCACAGCTGCCAAATAACGTGCCTGTGGAAGTGCCTGACTTCATGCTTCGTGACTGACATCATATTGCAGGCAGGATAGTCCTTCAAAAGTTGATACACAGCAAAAAGTGTCCTGCCGTCATGGAAAGGAAAGGATCATTAGGCCACACTATTCAAGAAGGCACTCCACTGGAGATTTCTAATCTGCCCCATCTTCACATCCTGTTCCATATTTTCTTCCTATCTTCCTGCCTCTTTCGCTAAAAGTTTGGTTACCGTAATTTACTATTGTACCATATATGTTACTCGTTTAAATCGCCCAGCAATAGTTCATGAAGAACAGGCACTGGACCTCTTAGACGAAGATGAAGGCACGCTGTTTTTTCGAAGTGTCTGGAATCGATTACCCTGTGACGCAGAGTCGTAGATCTCAAAGAACGGAACCCGTAATAGGCGTACAAGTTACGAAACGCATTGTGTAGTTTGGTCCATCCATTTGTCATTCTCTGTAGGTTCACCTACTGTCCTCGGAACTGTCTTCTGTCGCCCTAAGTCAGGGCTGCGTACCCATTTAGAGGGAGAGATTCGGTTCCGCACCCTCCAAAACGTAACGGGGGCCTATATTTTATTTAACATTTACGGGGTGTGAATGATGCTAAAATGAATGAAGTGAGCTTGTGCACGGTTACCTTAACGTATCCGATCGGCCTCTCCTTTTTTATTTTTTTTAACAGCTGGTACCAAGTTCAAGGTTGAGGTGAATCAGTTACAGACAAATTAATAGTGTCCGCACTTCGCACATGACAGATGGAGCGGAGTGTTTCAAAACCAGAATTGTGAGTGATATTGCTCCTAAGTACAATTTATATTTTGGAAGTGAAATTTGGATTATGAGAGAGAACGTCAGGACCTACAATTTTTAGTGTTTTTTTAATGCTACAGTTAATACCATTACATTATATGCCACTCAGTTTGCACTGTCAGTCGTTGAAGGAAGGCATACTGTCATTTATCATTGCCTGGAATAGGGCACAGTTTTACTGGTAGGAGCTCATAGTTCGGAACATTTTGTGGCCAATGATTCGTGACTGGTTATTGAATCTAATGGCAAAGAAAGATAATTATGGACGGAGAGCAGATGGAGGCTGTCGTGGCCTGTCGCATTATACTATAAAAATGACATTATCATGCCTTGAAGGCGTAAGGAAGAGTAGATATGTAAATCCACGTATTATTAACTTTAAAATTAGGTGCAGGTGGATAGTTAGCTTCACGCGTCGGCCACTTTACCTCTGGGGCAAGAACCCCCTACGTATTGAGCAGGATGATCAGTGGGACGCAGAATCTTTCTCAACGCCATCGGTCGTACAGCCCGTAGCGTAGTCAGTGGAGTATATTACTCTTCCCACTTTAATGTGGAAGACTGAGCCCGTATTGTCCCGTCATTTTCCTGTAGGGCTGTATAAAACCAGAGGAAAGCTTAAGATGGCCAGCCTCCGGTCCCATATCTGAACCTGGAATGTCACGAGTAAGAAGGAATTCTACCCAGCCGACTGCGACCTTCGATGGACCGGATTTAACCCTTAGGCTACTAATGTCATATATATATATATATATATGGAGCTCCTAGTAGAGCCAGAAATGCTAACGTCGTATATATATATATGGACCTACGTTTGGCAACGCTGAAACAGTCTCTTTCTATTTGCTGCACAATGTTTCAACACTGAATC
>JGI20166J26741_11701807_pt1 | contig 10831 bp, 7 predicted proteins | sample TergutCu122P5_FD_26741 | JGI IMG/M metagenome (IMG submission 26741) | reverse complement strand
TGACTACACTGAAGGACAGTAAAACTTCGAAACATGTATCTATTTTGTATCAGTTGTAAATAAATAGTTGCCACTATTAAAGTTCCAACCCTCGTACTCATACGACAACCGGAGGATAGCTGACTATAAATTCTCTCATTCTGGATAATACGTATAAGCTATTAAAATAACTAAGATCGTACTTTTTTATATAATGTATTCGAACAACGCAAAACTTTTAAGAACTCTGGCAATTAAATAAGTTTGACAATGGCAAAGTTTTGTAGCAGCACTACACGCTGCTAGTGCGCATTTTATTAAAAGTACTGAAGCTTCTATGCAGTCGTATAAGGCTTGTATTATGCTCCACACTGTTAGTCGGAAGTCGTGTTTCCAGTTCAGAGACCATGTTGGACATTTCATTATCTCGGAAGAGGGAGGCCAAAGTTACCAACCGTCAGAGACTAACAAGGAACATAGGCGCTGACAAGCTACTTTGACCGCCCAACCTCACAGACTGTACTGATTATATTCTTGCTTGATATGACAACCACATGACAATGAACGTGAACCTTTACGTCATGTGATTCAGTGTTTCGCAATTACTGCAATAAAAATCGTATTGTGACCTACTCGGTTTAGAAGTTCTTAGGAGTAGAAAGCTCTGATTTATTTGGATTTGCTGATCAACATCACAGCTACCTGCGCCTTTGGAAACTGAAATTCTTCTCATATTTAAAAATGCAGTTCCTACATCACACAAACCACGTTGCATTTTCATTACAGAGGTTAACAGTTACGTTCTTTAGGGACATAAACTAGGCTGTTTGTTGCGAAAATCGTAAAAAAACATATAAATACACTATACCCGTATGGGAAAATTCAGAGTTGCGAGCGTTAAAGCGGGTGGATATACCGCAGCCACTGTGGTGTAAAGATTCCTTACCAAGTGTCACTTTAGGGGGTAAGAGGAGCGGGGTATTTGTCCTCTGTTGTACTTCATAGCTGGGCTGCCTGTACGTGCTCAGACAAGAAAAATATGTCTGGTAGACACTCGGAAGCTATTCGCTTCAAATTCCAGGTAGAGCAAACTAATTTTAAAATATTACCTTTAAACAGGCAAATTTAATCGCGGGTTTCAATCTTGCTCGGATTGTGGATTTCTGTGCTTATCTAGGGATGAGAGTCAATATGTAATTCTTTATGGTTATCGAAAATGTTTGTGTCGATACAAAATAATTTTATAGTTTTACAGTATTTAACTGTGTAATTCAATTTCAAGAAGTTATCTGAATATCTAATTAAGCCCAGACTTGAACAATGTATAGTTAAAGTTAACCCTCTCCAGCCTATAAAGGTAATAAAGCACAATGGACAGCTGCACGTGCCGGTTGCTGTACGTCTGGAAACAGCCATCTGTTTCCATTGGATAGGAGAATGTGTGAGCCCCGGAAACGGTCTGGACGTTGTGGAAAGCATAAAAAACTACTGCGCCTTCTGCACTCGCACTCCAGGAAGCCCAGTCCATACCCCAGTAATTGTACTAACTGCTATACCATAATACATTCAGTTACATTACAAAACAGGCGTGGTTATCTATAAATTTCTCTCGTCTTTATTACCGATTGAAACGTCTCCATAGTTTTCTGTAAGGAAGTAGTTTAATGGTAATTTTATGCTTTCAACAAGTAACTCCCTATATCGATAGTCTCAGTCCATAACGACATTAATTTTTTCACGTAAACATAAGTATTTACTATTATTAAATTCTAGTAGGAGGTTGTTCCCCGGATTGCCATTTTCAAACATGCGCTTTTGGACAGCCTGATTACTCATCCAATTTGCAGTATTCAAGAATTTGTAAAATCGGGGAAAATGCAATCAAATCGGGAAGTATGCCGTTTAGAGCCCCCACGATATAAGCGATCGGTCCCAACAATACTGAGTCGAGAACCGCTACCGAGAAACGTGCAAAGCAACGAAAGCCTTGGTTGGTATGCAGCCATCTCGCAATACAAGGCAAGACAAGGCAAGCAAGCAACCATATTCACTCTTGCTAGGTCACATCCCAGTTTTCTCTTGTGTCTCGAGATACAGAGATTGCCTGCTTAACTATGGTACACATTACGGTATATGAACACACGACCGCATATGCCTTAACTTTTAAGGCAAGAGGTTAACAAATAAACACAAAACGTCTGAATCAAAGGCACAACACAATAATGCTATTAAGGGAAATAATTCCTGTTACTGCGAGAAATTCATCTAGAGCTATCTAGAAATGAAGTTCCTACATGATACGAGTATAAAACACAATGATTCTCCATCCTAAAGACTACCGGATTAAAACACTTCAGGTCAAAAATCGATGCTTCTTGTATGGGTCACAAACGAATATCATGTGGACACAATGAAGATAAAGGTGTCACACACATAGCCATCGTTTGCTTTAAAGGGGGCGGCCACTAGTTCCGGCTTTATTTTGATTATAGACCCACCTCCTGCGCATCGTGAAGGCCCAGGGCACCACATAGTCGGGATGAGGTTTCACTTAGGGCCTCTAGGCCTGCAGGTTTCAATTTGTAGGTCGCGAGAATGGTTTAACACAACACAAGGGTACAGTACGCAATTAAAGTGAACTGCATGGTGAAACTGTGCCTGAAAACATCACCTCTGTTTACAATGACAATATGCACAGCATAGCACAGCACGACAGTGATGTCCGTAAAGAGACGGCGCAAACAATCAGTCGACTTACTGTCCCTGCCACTGAGCGGCGCGCACAGACTAACCCTGGCTCTGCGTGTATCAGCATACTGCTTCACAATGGACCACGACTGTATCCTCCAAAAATGTACGTGCCAGTTCTGAGGTTCTCATTCCAGATCTGTATGGACGAAGACACTTCGGTAAGCCGAGAACTGATTACCCAGTGGCGCGGCTTCGTATCCCAGACGGATGGCATCGTAATGATACACAATTATAACAAACACATCGAAACTTGCGATGTTTATTTTAACAATAATGACGATCGTAGTGGTGGTGATGATGATGATGATGATGACAATAATATAATAAAGCATGTGAGTCACAACAGTGGCGTGATTTACACCTTGGTGTGTATTGTACATCGTTGCCATTACTAGCGGCGTTTGCTACGGTCATGGGTCGCCATGGGTACGGGGTCGTGACTTCACACTCCGGTTGGCATATTTGACGGTTTCCATGGTTACCGGGCTGTGACTTCAATATACGGAGAATTCTTAGTGTGTAGTCATATTTGAGTGATCAGTATTGAATCTAATCGGATGTTGTTGTTGTTGTTGTTGTTGTTGTTGTTGTTGTTGTTGGTATTAGAACATCTTTCACAGAGAGTGGTTAAAATATTTCGTAGCTTGAAATGAATGACAATGATGACAAAAGGATCACTCATACTTTGCGTGTTGAGATTAGTTGAGTTCAAATGTTTGAAGTTAAATAACTGTTGAATAGCCGTAGGTGTAATGAGTTCATAAATAAGTCATAATGAACCAAGAAAAGTGATGAGGTAGATTACAGTCCGTCCTATGACGGGCAAATGGGTGGTTGTGGTTGTGGTTGTGGTGGTGGTGGTGGTGGTGGTGGTGGTGGTGGTGGTAGTAGTAATAGCAGCAGCAGCAGCAGCAGCAGCAGCAGCAGTAGTAGTAGTAACAGTAACAGTTGCAGTAGAAGCACAATTAACTCCGTTCAATCCTAGCTTAAAAGCCAATTAAAAATTCAGCAAAAATACACAAAATATAAATACAGACAACAAAAGCCAAAACACAGCATGAAATTACAATCAATACAATTAAATAAACTAATAAATAAGAACTTTAATAATAATAATAATAATAATAATGACAATGGCAATAAATACTAAAATTCCAGTTCAATAATAACATACCCATTTCACATAAAATGTCTTCACAATGGATTTTAATTTACTCTATCTAGGACAAGGTCTCCTCAGATCTTGTGACGAATTTGACACTCATGTTTTGTCTCTAAGTCTTACTACATCATCAACCCATCTCATGCTTAATTTGGTCAACTTAGTAATGTTTGGTGAAGTATAAGAATTACGAAGCTTCTTACTGTGCAGTTTTCAATTTTTCCTGTTGGGGTTCCAAATATTCTCCTTAGGCACCTATTTATCAACAGCGTTCTGTCCACGTCCTTGCCTTACGGCGAGAAATGGAAGTCCAACACCAAAACAAAAAGCAGGTAACATTGCAGTTATGCATACTTTAATCTGTACGTTTTAACAGGACCAGAAAAATTCTGAACGGAATATTAGCAAGCACTCTCCGGGTGCAACTTGCCCATGCATATACATGTAATGGAGCCCAACCACATAAACCTCTACTCCAACAACGTATAACATAATAAATTTAAAATGTTTATGTTTAATAACACGTGTATTTGTGTCTTGTGTACGATTCATAGAATAAGCCTAGTTTTTTCCTCCCTTAAACAACATTAAAAAAATTTTCCTTGTGATGCAGACGCAATGTTCTGAGAGACAGGTACAATTTCTAAATACTATTTAGATTAACTTCAGCCTTAAAAGGACAACAATCTTAATAAATCTTACAGCAGTAAGCTAAGAGGCGTTTTATCTAGACACACATTTCGCAATGTAATTAATCTTTCGGCTCATGGCATATAATTTGCAGATATACTGTAGAAAACATAGACAGAAATCAAACTAGAATCTCCTAGAAGGTATGTGGGTCGCTCCAGCCCCTTAGACGCAGAGAATACGTAAGACACACACACACACACACACACACACACACAGTCTTGCCATCTCGCCGCTAGTTTGTTGCGCACTTTTCCTTTTTATGAGTTATACGCAGCTCTGATGAAACATTTAATTGGAGAGAATGTGGGGAAGTAGCAGCTGAGAGATTGGACATTTATCGGTCATTGCTCTTCTCGACATAACGCACTCTCTTACTGTCGATTAAATGGTTTTCTGTGCCAGAGGTGACAACTGTCCCTCTTACCGCAGGTTGTGCAAGGATGAAAATAGACAAGACGTGCAGCACACACGAGGGAATCCATCAAGGCTTCAGACAACCTGGAAAACCCACATGTTAATACCAGAGTAAAGTCCAGATAAAATCTTGTGACCTAAGTTGTAGAGTGGATCAATAGAGCAAGAAGAATTAAGTGGAGTAACTCACGTAGTACACATGGGACAAAGAAATGAAACTTATTCTCTGTGACAGTTAATGTCTTAGTATTATTAACTTACAGATTGAGACATAAGTATTTTTGGGACTTAAAACTGTGTCTCTGTGCCTTTGGTTCCCAACGTTGCTAGAGTCCCTTGTCGTCTCATCTTCAAGGGTCTTGGTTTGAGGACTTTAAGACCCTTATCTTCGTGAACCTTACGGCTCTTGAATATGAGACCGCTGCTTTGTATCGCGACGTCGGGAACCAAATAACCGGTGACGCAGCGTCGCTTCCCATTAGAATTGATATATCATTCACGCCGCTGCGAGAACCTCAGAATTCGCATACAGTGGGGACTGTCCATTGTGTGGGGAATGTGTAACATACAAACGTGGCTCGAACTAATGGACCACAAGGAACAGGTCTAATTTGTTTTACTTGATGACGAACGCAGAACCAGCTGCTGGAGAGCTGTGTGTACGAGCGCCAAGTGCGTCTCAGACAACGGAGAGTGTCCAGAGAAAATAATTGCGTTTAGAAACGCAAGCATTAGATTCGTCGGAATAATTTAACAAATACCGATCCCGGTGGCCGTGCAGTAAAAGGCGTTGGTCTGAAGTAGTTTGATTGCTGGTATCGCGGGTTTGAATCCCGCTAAGGTCTCGTACGTTCGTCTCTTGTGTTTGTTGCGCGTTGTGTGGTTAGCGGCCTCAGCGACGAGCAGATTACTTGTACAAAGGGGTACTGCCTGATGTGTGTGTGTGTGTGTGTGTGTGTGTGTGTGTGACATAGAAACAATAACAATGAGGCGACATAGGCCCGAGATGGGCTGCTGCGCCACAGAAAACAAAACAAATTCAGAGAAGAAATATTTTAGGGGCCACAGATGCAAATGTGAGGTTAATATTACCTCGTTGGCATATATCGTCTGCTCGTTCAAATGTCGTCAATTATGTCAACATTCGTGAGAAGTCACTGGCTTAAGATATGGATCGTTGAAATATACAAAAAAGATGTGTTCTGGAAATTCTCAAGCATTCAACACGATAGAGTTCAAACATCTGAAGACAGGAAGTAATATGAGTATTAATTATAAATCAGTTACTACCCCACAGAAAGCAGTCAGCTTGTCCGTTACGAAGACCACCCCTTTATGGTCGTGCAGGGAAAAAAAGGCAATGCTTCATTTTAAGAACACAAAGCACAAACAAATTCCGTGGACGAAGTACTGCGTCCTTTAGTGGTATAGCCTGTGGTACACGCGTGTGCCACTGAAATATACAGGTTAACGAAGTAGTTTATAAAATATTTAACAACGCAAATTTGTGATTTCTCAATTTTTTCTACTGCAAACAATTTCTTTCTCTTCTATACGCAAATGAGCGAAATCAAAGGAAACGTTGTTTGTTTTAAAAAATTCCTACTGTTGGTTACTTCCGTTCTTTGTACTGCGCTACACAAAAACATCAGTGATTACATGGGAAAACTGAAACAAAAGAAACGTGAAGTGAGGCTGTCCTACAAGCAACAACGGTTGCAATTGTAATAAATCACGCAGTATTGGGGTCATTCGTGTTTTGTATTGTAGTTGTGAAGGCCTGTGTCAGTCAGTCACTTTCTTTATTACGTTATCCTTAATATTACAGTCTTCTGGGATATGAGGCCCTTTAGTTTGGTAAATAATCCTATGTACCGACGTTTCAGAGAAACCTGCTTCCTCTAACCGAAACACGAAGATGTAGGAAAGCCTTCCTCCAAAAAGTCGGTACCCGGCTATTAAACCACACGTCGTCACGTCCCAGAAACACGGTCTTAATACTGACCACCATGAGAACCTCAAAATTCTCAGATATGCGCTCTTCTGGGATTTTACGGAAAGCACATTGGTAGTTTGTTCTGACTTTTCGGGATAACCTGTCGTTCCTGTCTTCAAGGGTCAAGCTGTCCCACAAGACTGATGTTTACATCGCAACCGTATATATATATATATATATATATATATGTATATCCGTACGTACTGTCATACATATTGTACGTACATACACACATTACATACGTACGTACATACATATATATATATATATGTACATACAGACTCACAACGAATTCGGCTGCATGAAAGGAGTTATCAGAATCTCCTACAAGAAGATATATACATTGCTGCTACTCCGGGGAGAGTTTCAACAGAACAAAGGACGCTCAAGAAATAAACATTGTATACTACACTAAGAAGTAACGCCATGTAGTTTGGTACAGAGGTACAAACGTTTCTTAAGAACCTCTTGTCTCCGTCCTCAGAGTCGCCTGAAAAATAAGACAGTATTCTTTCTCGAACAATTTGGCAGATCGGATGGCTTCAAATTCCGAATATAGAGGCAGTAGGTTCTACGATACATTTATCTACAACACTTCACTACGCATCACCCCTCAACACTATAATCCCGACAATGGTAATTTTCGAAACTACCTGTTTTAATACTTTTTAACATTCAAATGCATTTCACGAAGTTGTTTGTTTCAGTACTGTTATCAGTCACAGAACAACTAGTGACAATTCCTCTAAACAGTATTAATAGGACTATATTTGCAGTGGAAATGGCGTGTTTTCTGCAACGTAGCAACCATACTTTTAAAAGTTACTTCGTTAGATATTCAAACTTCAAAAGGAAATTCCCCACAAAATGTTGCTTTATACGTGTCGACCGGGTGAATGGCCAAGAAGAGCGGTTACAACAGAACTTCTAAGTGTGCCAGAAAACAACAAGACCGCAGTAACGTTGTATTTATAAAAGTGGGTGACTTATTTCTCTTCTCTCTTCCTGTCGAGTCGTTTTCTCCCTTCTTCTTCCCTGTTTGTCAAGTTATTCGAACAATAAGAAAAATATCTTTGCGACCTCCCGACCCGCCCAACTTTCACCGCCTTGCACTGTCGTGCTCCAGCGAGGTGTCCTCGGAACAACGGCCAATACAATCCCAGGTTCATTTATTTATGTGACCATGCTTATCACCACGCAATTCCACAACGAATGGCCATAATACCGTATTCCTTGCAATTGTTTCTCCCAAAGCAAGTAAAACATTTGAAATTTAGACTTGGACAAATTCTCAAGGATTCGCCAAGCCCGAATAATCACGGTACGACGATCCGCTATTTGTGAGGGCAGACACTGAGAGCTTGGGTTCGAAGCCGGCTCTTTGAATGGCCGTATGTTACGACGGACTGATCCGTCAACCAAGAAATTCTCTTACCTTCGGAATGCGAATCTGGATAAGGCTACAACACGATTCCAGACGAAGTAATCAGCAATATGCTTTGCTAAAAATGAAGGCAAAATCTCAACGCCATGTCCTACAGCTGTTTAGAAAACGTCGTCACGTCCGCGTCTTTGTAGCGCTGTAATCATGTTTTGGTGTTTCAGATTATAAGCGAGACGTGTTTGGAAGTACCTGACGTCTGTTTCTATCTCTCTTGTGCAAGCTACGTCACTCAAGAAAGTTAATTACTTGCGCGAGAAAACAGCAGCTCCTTCTGGCAGCAGCGACAGACAGATCTCTTCAGTCCCGAAGGCACACACGTGCCGAACTTTGCGAAGTGCCATCGCTTTCAGGTCGTACCAAACCACTTCAAATGCAGCTCAAGATAACATATCTTCTACAGTGAAGATGAAGCCAGGTTGGTTCCTCCGCAACGTCGGCTCGTATCCACCAAACTACACTACGTTACAAGACAGCAATATTAAGCCTCATGAGTATCAATCTTGTTTTCCATTCCTATTGCTTGTCTTCGGACTGCAGTACTATTTGAACCCTGACCTCTGCTGCCACCACAGACCTTTCATAACTTGTTCAGATGTACTGCAGATCTTTTCAAACTAGGTATAATGCCAAAGTAAAACCATATTCACAGAAAAAAAAAACAGCAAGACGCCCACAAATACACGTGTCCAGAAATAAATTACACATTCCTCTTGTCAGCGTTCTTTTTAACATGTATTCCTAATTTGTGAATCTTACTGAACACATCTCTAAATATCTAACTACTTCAGAGCTGTGTGGTAACTATATGAAAGGTAACAAACCTCTGAATTTTGCTCAAAGAGCGTATTTTTGTTCCGCGCTTTTTAACATCGAAGAGTGATAATATCTCTAAAGAGCATTAACCGTAGGCTTTTGTAATTGAGTCACTGTTCCCTGTGCGGTACAAACTTAATGTTTGTATATTATTTCTTTTTAACTTCGGGCTTCCCTTCCTACCTACGTATATTTGTCGAGGGTTGTAAGGTTATCTTCACAAAAAATGACCTGTGTAACAAATATAAAAGTAAGCCACTATGAACAGATTACCCCCACCCAACTGCCCCTTCACATTTCCGTTACCCATCCTCGTTCTCGCGACTACACGATCAGGAATTACATTTGCTGGCGATGAGCTGACTGAGCTCCCGGCCTGGGAAGTGGGACGAGGGGTCAGTGCCCTGACTACAACACACTACACAACATCTTCTGCTGTGGGCGCTCTAACTGCCTAATCTCTGGGACACAAAAACATTAGCAATTAAAAGCTTCTTTCCGCAACAAAGGCACTCAAGTGTAATACTTTCAAATGCGAAGAGAGAAGAGAAAATGCAACAACTCTACAAATTATTACGGGGCAAACGTGACAGAAAATTTAATTCAATACGGTTTTAGCGACGATATACTTTATTGCGGCACAATCTCATTTTTTTTTTCGGATTTTATCCTCCATCAAATAATAATTAAAACACAGGTTTTCGGTAGCCGGCTCTGTTTCGGAAAGATGCGTTTGAATTATTGTTCAACGAGGGATAAGTAACAGAAAACATTCGGCTCCCACAGTTAATAGACATTGTTCATGCGTTCTTCTGGTAAAGACAGGCTGGAGAAAAGATAATTCACCGGAAAGCGTGAATTCCTTTTAAAGAATACTAAAAAATTCTGTTTTTGCTTCTCAGAAAAATACACCAAGATTCCACAGACCAGAAACTTAATATTTTCTAGGAATATAACTGTTATTCATAGTGGGTATTAAAAAAAACACGTGAACACACTCAGCGGGCAAAATACACAGTTCTTGAATGCTGAAGCACGTGGTTACTACCTTAACACTTCTATACAATTTAGTACGACAACTCTACGTCGAGAACTGTCTGAGGCACTTCATTTTAAATCTTTCTTTTCCTTTTTAGTCTGAACTCTTTCAACACACTTATTTTATGGGTATAGGACTACTGTTGCATCTGATCACACTCAAAGACACATACACGCTTGGTAGGACTACCAGGAACGAGGGATAGGCTCCAAGCAGAGACACACACAACATTCGTAAGAAACGAAGGTCCATGCCAACGAGGGGATTCGAACGCGTAATTGAAGCAAGTGAGCGGCAGCAGACCGACGGCTTGGACAATGTGGCCACATTTTAACTCTCATTACACTAATGTATAAAACACCAACACATGCACTTTTCCACTCAACACTATATTATTCTAGCGTGTTGATTTCATTAAAATACACAAAAGTATTCAATAATACTCCGACATGTTTCGATCTTAAAAGATCATCCTCAGGGAGTATGACTGTACCTTGCTAAAATCACTGAATTATTTAAAAGACTTGAAGAGTTTTTTAA
>JGI20166J26741_11701696_pt1 | contig 10832 bp, 5 predicted proteins | sample TergutCu122P5_FD_26741 | JGI IMG/M metagenome (IMG submission 26741) | reverse complement strand
CCCGTTCCAGACCCACTACTACTCAGAAAATCTGGTAGCGCCAGGAATCGAACCCGGGACCTCTGTATCTGTAGCCAGAAACTCTGACCACTAGACCACATTCAAAACACACACAAAATATTTGATAGTGCATGCACAGTGCTTCTTGCATACCAGCATGCCCTTTTGCTTCTGTGCCAAAAAGCAGCAAGTAATCTGGTCACCATTACAGGACTTTGCACATTTCTTCCTTATTTCTTCTCATGTCTAGTTTCTTATGATATAGTACCTTTTATACATGCTTTCAGGTTCCTAAGAATGCCATGGTATGTGTTTATGACTCTCTGAATATTAATGTATATATTATTATTTCTGTTTTCAGAAGACTAGGAAGTTACCCTTAGGAGAAGCAAGTAATGAGAACTTGTCACCAGCAGATCAAGCTTGGATTAAGTTCCAGAGGTGCAATGAATCACTAATTCGAAGTTTATTTTATGGCCAGCAAAGGTCCACAGTTCGTTGCTGCAAGTGTTTTGAAGAATCAGTGACATATGAAGCATTCTCAGATCTATCACTGCCTCTCCCCAGTTCCAGTAATAAGTGTTTACTTTCTGTGAGTTTTCAGTGATTCTATTACATTAACACACTATTTTGGAAATTGTGAGCTCTGATAATGCAGTGTAAATAAACACAAAACTCTATAAATTATACCTTCATGAAAAGAACTTGTTATAGTGACTTTTTCTTGTGCATACAGAGGGAGATTATTAATGTTTGTATGTCATAACCTTGATCTGGAATATGACGTCCCTCTGTTCCAAATAAAGATGGATTCTCTTGGAATAATTTAGTTTTAGAGAGGGAAGTGCTGGTATTTATTTTCAGTTTACTTACTTAGGTATGGTGTACTCATCTGCAGTTTTCTTTTTATTTGAAACAGTTTGGAAATTAACCCATGTCTGTAAATGAAGTTCCACACTGTACTACTGTTAAAGTGATACAAAAAAAAAAAAATCATCTTCCCATAACCCATAGTGCTGTTACAATTTTTCATGTCAGGACTCACTATTTCTGTGTGTATATGCTGTATTAGTATGTGGATGTGTCCTGTATTTGTGTGCAAGGTAAGTACTGTATTTGTGAGAACAATTTGTGTGGATGCATGGCAGTTATCTTGTCAAATGTTGCTTTTAATCGATAAGACATCATGGTGTTACAACCCCCCAAAGACCAGTACCTGGCCACATGTCTATACAGATATTTCAAACCTTGCACACTCACATTTGATCAGCACATCATTTGGTATGATTCTTTGTGTCTCAGTTGTTGCTGTCAACATTGAATTGAACCATTAACTGTATGTATTCTTATATGTGACCCTAGATACCAATAGATATTTGGCTTCCTTGATGGTGAAGGTAATCCATCAGCAGTCAGCTGCAGTTGTAATGGCCCTCTCTCATTGGATAGCACTGTACTTCACACCCTACCTCTACCACTGCAAGACTGTGTGCATTGGCAGTTTGTTTTATTTTCCCACCTCATTCACCTTGAATATGGCAACAGTAATGTATGGTGAAAGACTGGAACAGCTTCAGTGTATCACAATTCGAAACCCCCCAGCAATTGAGTTTAGACACAAGCCTTCATTCTCATTTATTTACTCATTAACATTACAAGGCAGTGAGGATTACAGATGAGTATCATTTCACCTTGTATTCAGAACTTCACAGATTCAAATCTTAGTCCGGACGCTGGCTGTTTTGACTGATGTTTTTCGTGGTTTTCTTGTGTCCTTCTAGGAAGATGGCTTACATAGTACCTCAAATCAGGCCATGACCACTCTCTTCTGCATCCTTTCCAGTTCACTATTTGCTAATAATGCTACCATTCAACACCGTATAGTCTGAATCACTGACGGTTTTGTTAAATAAAGAGTTACATGGTTTTCTGTCCCAGTTAATATTCATGGTGTTACATATTCATTAAATAATGTGTCTTGATTGTGTTGTGTGACAGGAGTGTTTGAAATTGTATCTGAATGGTGAGAAGATTTCTGGGTGGAACTGTCCATCCTGTAAGGAGAAGCGTGATGCCATCAAGAAATTTGACATTTGGAAACTACCTCCCATCCTTGTCATACACTTGAACAGGTATTGTCTTCATTTAAAATATAGGTGTTTCTTGTATAATTATAATCTTTTGAAGTGATGTACGTGCATGTAATTGGGATAAAGTGAAACAGGCATGAAGCTATATCTAGTTCTATTGGGAATGGGGGAAGAAACATGGCTTTGAGATTTGATATCCTGACATTGGTGTTGCTAAAAATTTGTCTCCTTGGATGTGATGATTTGTTGGTGGGTGGGTATTTTCTTGTATTTCAAAAGAATTAAGCAATCTTGGACTGAAGAATACAAGTGCCTGACACTGAATATGAAGGCATTATGATTGTTTTAAATGTTGGGAATTATGTGCCTAAGGACATGGCATCACATCACATAAGACTTAACTCTACATCCTGTGGTTTAAATAACTTGATAGTTGATAATGCAGGATTGACCATAAAGTTCCTTTTGCCTGTAACTTAATATTTCTGAACTTCAACATGTTAACTTTTTGGCCCAGAGAGCAGATAATCAAGAATGTGCTAATTGTTAGTCCTCTATATTCAAATACTGAATTTATATTCCATTCTTTGAAGTCCTTACAATACACATTCAAAACATTTACACAGTGGATAGAACACCGATACCAGGGTTAGGCTGAGAAATTTGTAAGTGCTCAGCTCTATGCTTTCTGTGGATCTTTCAGTGCAATTCTTGAGACCAGGGTTAAGTCAGTTTTCATACTGAACATTTTTTTAAAGTCCAGCTTTGATATGTCAGGTTTATATTCAAGAGATGACCATTTAGAACCATGAATGTGTTGTAATTTTATTTCAGTTTCTCCCATTATATATAAAACATGACCTCTGGGTTAGCTGTTGAATGATGAAAGTGGGTGTGTGACCACTTACACTTACCTTGTAGTGTGTTTCAGTTGGTGTTACAGGGTTTGTGGACTTCATCCATTGTCTAGTGCAGTGATTCCCAAATATTTGAACTTGGAGACCCTTCACCTAAACAAGGTTTTGCAGATCTCCTTACATTAGTAGTCATGTTTCTAGGCAAACACTACTCAGGACTTTTGTTAATGAACTTACAATTTGTAAAACTGAGATCTCAGTTCCAAACTGAATACAGTTATATATACTTCCCTTTATGTATTTAATATGACTGGCCTGAAGATGACCCTTTGAAATTGAAACATTTTGCGATATTAAAGACATAGTAATTACTAGTTGTGGTGACAGCATTCTTGTATCTAACACAGCAGGATGAAAAACATACAAATGTGGCTAATACACTGTGTTACATATTCCTGCTGTTATTTTCAGTTTGCAAAACTGTGGCTTCAATCCAACCTATCCAGTAAGCTTCAGCAAACATTTTGAGCCACTTTTAACTTTCCAGATGACCTGCTCTGAGACTGTGCTGCATAACTACATGGCTGACATTCCCTTTATTTCACCGGCATGGCTTCTCCCACATCACAGATGCATTGTCATGTGTTATGATTTATTTTTGGTTTGATTCTCGTTAGCAGACTCCTCATGCCTGTGCTTTATTTTGATGACTGTCCATATGTTATAATGATTCCTAACATAGTTGCATTTCTCAAAAATGCCCAGTGTGTAGCAGATAAATAAGTACAGAACTGAGAGACATTTTCTCATTCTTGTGGGTGGCTTCTTCCCATGGATTTTGTTAAAAACTGATTCAGTGAAATCTTGATTTACTCACTGAGCTGGAATGTGTGTCTGAGGTTATCAGTTTCTGAAATGTTGTGTTCTGTTCAAAATATGTGACAATGAATGAAGTCCAGAGACCCACTCACACAATATGAATGCTAATGCTAATGCTAATATTAATATTGGTACTACTACCATCATCAGAACCCTTTCAAATTTTATGCTTAATATCTTTTCATAGGTTTTATCATGATGGCTGGTGGCGCAAGCGACAAACGTATGTAGATTTTCCATTTAGCATGGATATGCGTTATTTCACACCAGTTCAAGACCAGCGACATTGTATTTACAATTTGTATGGTGTATCAAATCATTATGGCACCATGGAAGGTGGTCATTACACTGCGTACTGCAAAAACACAGCATACAACAAATGGTATAAGTTTGATGACCATGAAGTAAGTGACATCTCTAGCAGTGATGATGTTAGTTCTGGTGCTGCATACATCCTCTTCTATGCAGCTGTAGAATATAAGGTGCCTGGAAGTAAAAGTTGAAGTCTCTGTGTTAGATGAGCATAGTTACAAGATGTGTTCTGAGTTTGTCATTGACTACATTACTTCTCAAGTGAATGTGTGGAATGCCTTTTATCATGCTTTTCTGAGTTGTGGTATGAAGGAGTTCTTATAAGCATTCATTTACAGCCTCCTGTTTTTTTTTTAAAAAAAAAGAGTGATTTCTGGAGTTTGAACTCATTTGTACTTTTTATGGTTCTGGAAGCTGTCACACAAAATTTTCTTTTCACATTGCATTATGTAATCACTTTACCAAAACATAAAATTCTCTTATGCAGATCTTCATTAAAGCAGGCAGTTTAAACATAGCCCTTGTTTTATGCCTTAGTTGTGTTCCTCAAAAAGTGGGCTGAAATAAAAAGTATATTTTCATTAGAAATAACGGACTAACATAGTGTTAAGGGCAAACATACCAATGAAAGTTGTTCATATGCAGCATATGTACATGTATTATACTGTTATTGTGTTACTGATATTAATATAGAAATAATTAATATTAATTGTTAGCCTATGTAAATTGAAAAGGAATCATAAAATATGTGCGTACACTTGGCATAGATGGTACGTGTTTCATATTGTTGCCATCACAGATGACCAAATTCACTCTTACGGCCCTTACAACTGGGTAACTTTATTATCTTCATTAAGATTCTTACTGTGGTTGTTAGGGTTTCAGTTGTACCAATTTAATGTAGGTAGGTCATCTCTCTTCCTGCCTAGTTTGTAGTTACTAGGCTTGTCATGGATGGTAGATTTTCCATATGGTTGTGATCACGGATGTTCTGTCATGGACAGTCAAATTCATTTGCACAGGATTAACTACATGGTCACTTTATTAGCCACAGGTCATACATATTACCAATGTTCAGATTACTGCTGTGATTACACACTCTTGTGTGTGTGTGTTTTCTTTCTCCCCCTTGGTTGGATGTGTCATTACGGTGTTTATATGTAGAACATAAAAAGACATAAATCACAGCAAATAAACCACGTGGTCTGAACTAAATGGCAAGGACACAGTGACTGACACAGTTTGCAGTCAGTGCGCAGTGTCCCAGTTTTTTCTGTGCCGTAGGATTCATCCTACCACGGCAGTATCCAAGTGCGCAGCCAGCCAAAGGGCATTAAACCGAAAACGAAAAAGCACAAAGTAAGAAGTGATATACATTTTCAAAGAGCATCAAGGCAAAAAAGGCATATAGCAAGGGCTACATTGACATTGCTACTTGATTGTCATTTAATTAAATTCCATTTTATTTAAGTGTCAATTTGAATGTGAAAATGATCACCTTAAACAGGAATTGTCTGGTTACTGTGATTTAGTGACTGTTCCTGTCAGTAGTGAACTAGAGGGAATGTTCATGGTACAACCTTGACATCTTTTGGATGGTATTTACCAGGGGTGACCAGCTAGATGAGCTTTGGGAGCTACACTGTAGGAGGCAACTTAGGCAAGAGCCATATATTTATTGATCAAGTCAAATGTACAGTAGTGTTATTGCACACTGCCTAAAAGAACACAGCCAGCACTTTCTGAAAGCAAGACAAGGAAGTACTGCTCGTTCAGGAATCCACGGGATGTGCTAGTGTTTTGTTCTAGAATCTTATGTATGAAAAATTTCGGTTATTCTTGTTTTACAGGCATTTTGTGCCAGCCATACCACTGAAGTGCACGAGCTGCATTGTGGCCACCCCTGGTATATACTGTCAGTGGAATATCAGACAGTACATTGTTGCCATATCATTTTATTCAATATTGTTTTTAGTAAGTGGCTCTGCGAAAATGACTTGTGTGGTGGTGTATGTATGTGTGTATGTATGTAGGAGGGGGTAACAGTGATAAGGGCATAATCCTTCAATATTATGAAATCAGAAATCATGTGTACCACTGAAGTAAATAACTGCTCAAGTCATAGCATTCAGGATGTGCTGTATTTTCAGTGTTATTAAAATTCTTGTTGCATCTTCGTACCAATCTGTGAGGCAAAAATTCTATATTAATCTGTAAAGTGATAACTTACATTAGAATGGAAAATTACTTGCGTGGTACTGAATAATGTGGAGGTAAATGTGTAAAGTTACAAGTTCAAGTTAATCGCACATCAGTTTCATAGTATTATAAATGGAGATTGCATGTCTTTAATTATATACTATCAGGGAGAGTTATATGGTAGCTTCCAGAACCTTACATTATATGGATGTTCATACCAGGAATTTATCAGCTTTAAGAAATTGTATGTGATTGGTACTGTAATTGGAATGATACAGGAAATAAATCAAGTATTTTCTTGTAAATGAGTTGAATTTTGAAAAAAATAATGTTTATGATGAAAGTCTATGGCTGAAGTACAGACAACAGAAAATTGTGTTATTTTCATATTGTTGTACATACTTGTCTATACATTGCATTTTAAATGAATAATAATAGCTTAATAAAGTAAACAATTTAAAATCTGTCCACATTTATGCTGGAAGTTATGAGAATAATTTGTGATTAGTTACAGTACCAACTTAGAAATGCAGATTACACCTGAGCTATTTTGAAATGCGTATGTGTAGATGAATATAAATTAACATGGACTTCAATGGCTTTAACATTTATTTTAGTAAGTGTAAGGTGAGAAAAGAACAAAGTAACGAACTACATTACTGATATACAATTTCATTCAGGGTGAATAATTATTGGAAGGACAATTACAGCTCTTGTTCACAGTACTCATGGTAACAGAGACTGCATTTAGTACAGCACACCTTTTTGTAATGCATAGTTCTATATAATGCAAGTCATTTATTACACATACTCCAAATTATGGATCTTGATGTGCAGAAGCTCATAATTACAGTCTGGTGCTTGAAGTTACACCACTTCTTGGTATGTGACTTGCTTCAGCACTGTCACCATCGACTGTGTAATTATCATTTCAGAAATATTGTTCTTTTAAATTTCTTTTGCCATACCTTACTGAATGTTTGCATTTTTATGAAAAATTGTGTGGAGGAAGTTTAATGTAGTAGAAAAGAAAAGAAGGAAAATGTAATATGTACCCAGACCAGAATGTGAGGAGAATTCACTTTTAAGAACTACAAATTTTGAAAGGCTGGTGCTAGAAATATGGTAAGAGGTAAACTTTCCATATACCCCAGCCAGGTATACCCTTACTCCTGAGTGTTCAGAACAGGTTCTAGCATATAACACAAGCAATACATGCCTGAACTATACAGTCACTAGTAATTCTTTCCTTCACAACTGTTAAACATCTGTGCTAGAACTCATGGTTAGTCTTGTATTTTAATCTTTGTTTTAAATAGAAGCATTTCTATTGACAGTTGAAATGTGAAAATGCAATATCTTGAAATATGGTGTACAAATCATTTTAAAAGCTGAAAATTCTATATTGTTGTGTGAAAATGGGAACATTGCAGTGTTGGAATATACTTCCGTGTACATAATTATGAAAATAAGAGTTACATATATTGTTAAAGTTCTGGGACAATAAGCAAGATTCAAAATATATGGAAGTACAAAGTTCAGTGGTGTTATCAAAAGGTCCACCATGATTTCAGACCAGTGCGTATACACTGTCCGTTTGAGAATAGGCTGAGAGCTCCTGTGACCTTACTGTTTGTGTTGAATCTTGATAGTTCATGCATGGCAATGCCTCTTCATGTCTACAACTTTACTTCTTCAGTGTTCTAATTTACTGCTGTCCTTATCAACTTGATACACAAGTTGACACTGTATGCTGTAAATCATAACATGAAAGGATAGTTTAGTTATATACAGGTTTTGTTCGTTTTTTACAGTGTGTGTGGGGTGTGCTTGCATGTGCATGTGTGTTTGTGTGTCAGTTTTTATCTGAAAAGGAAAGACTGCCCCTGGTACACTGTAAAGTTGATTTTCCAGTTTTTTACCAGTTACAATTAGCATTTAATGAAAGAAAACGTCTTTACTCAAATACTGTAATTTACTCTAAACCATTCAGTAACATTCATACCATGTACTACATGCACACACCAGTCTCTACTGGCACATTCATCCATATGCACATAAGGCTCTATATTTCTGCCCAGTAAAATACTTGTAACAGTCAGTATGACATTTGTCATTATTGATTTTAGATTGGAATGTATGTGGTTATGGTTGTTTAAAAAATAATGTATAATTAGGATTCTGTTCTAGGATATGAAGCTGTGTCATGCATAATCAGTTCCTGAAATTCTCTAAGAACAACATTCCTTGAAATGTTGAGAACCAGTTACCTGGTGATGCAGGGTCATATCCAAAAAGAATATAAGCCTCAAAACTTGCTACGTGTAATTACATTTGAGATCTCTATTCTCCTGGGATATGTTGCAACATCATTGGGTAACTGGTGCCCATTGTTTTTAAACACCTTAGCATTCTCATCTTAAAAGGTTGAAATACCAAAGTTCAAGACTTCTGAAGTCCTTAGGTCAACGATAAAGACAGTCTTTATAAAAAGAGCATCATCTGGCTCCAGAAGTGATGTACGTCATGTTCTTCGTGCTGCTGATGTTATAGTTGATCATCCAGTGCTACCTTGTATCACTGTTGAAGGAACATATTAAGTGATAAGGTGCAATTGATGACACTGTGTGTGAACAATCAAAACTGCTGGAATTTGGTGTAGTTTTTCTCAATGACCGTGCCTCAGCATGTCCCCATCTCAGTATGGGACACTTCTGCGAATCTGGAATTGTGAGGTGCTGGCAAACCCTCCTCATTCCCTCCTATCCTATGAGATTAATTTGTTTTCCTTGGTGAAGGAATCACATCGGGGATGCCCAGTTTAAATCTGCCGACTGAAACATTCCTTGCAGCATGTTATAGCATTTGTGTGGAACTGCTTCTGTGGTGTTGGCCACTTGGATGTCTTGAATGTAGCTGAATATATGGAGTGTAGGCACAGGCAAAGGAAGCTGTTTTCTGCAGGCAAGTACAGAAATGAAGTGATGTTTTACTTCTTTTGTCTAATTGCAGTTTGTTAAAAACATGAAAATGTGTGAATGAGACAGTATGAATTTTCATTTTGTTGTCTATTTCAATCGTTACAGTGAATAAATCATTAAATATGTTACAAGTATTGTACTACTGGTATTCAGTTATTGGCACAGTTAAAACAGGTTTGTTGAAGTTTCATCCTGATAACTTTCTATGGACACAATCGGATTCTCCTGTAACCGCGGCATTGCTGCATATTACTTTAATCCACTAATCAAACTGAATGGAACTGAGGACTGTACTATTGAACAGGCAGTGCTCTGGTATTAGTTTGTAATATGACAGCATGTACATTCACAAATTAATGACTTGGAGGGAATGAGAGAAATGTAGGCTGCTTTGAATGACACTCTGATACCTGCTTTTCTTGACCACAAAATTGGGACCGACACACATGGGAATGTTCTCAACCCATGTGCAATGATAATGTTACATGATTTAAGATGTCGTCAAATTGAGAATTTGTCGACTGTGTGATAGCAATACCCTACCAACACTTCTAAGTTTTACAAACAAAAGTGAGCATTGTAAATTACGTTCCACTAAACATGAGAGTAGGTTGTTCGGCCACTATGAACCAAATAAAAGAATAAAGAGCCGTCAACACATCTGTATTGTCTGTAGTATTTATTTCTCCAACATATTTCGTCCACAAAGGGTCATCTTCAGGCTACAATAGTTTAAAAGCATATAAAAAGATTAAATATAACTGCATAAGAGTCACTGAGATCTCAGTTAGTATAATTTTAGAAACACATGTACCTGTTTCTGTTATGTTGGTTGAAATATTAATTAATAAAATAGTTGTAATATATGTTCTTGGGTTTATGACACCATGTAAAGCCAGGAATATTGTATAACTATTTTATTGATTAACTATTTTGTAAGCAACACAACGGGATGATAAACTTAAAAAACTAAGAATCAGGCAAACCCTTCCTCAAAACATGAGAAATAATTCACACCATATACGAGGAGGTGCTGATAAGCCCTTAGCCCGACCAGGAAGGAAACAAACTACAGCGACCAAACTAGGGATTTATGCAACATACTCCCCACGAAGCTCAAGTACACTTCATAGCCCATTGCTGTAACTTTTGCAAGCCACTCAAAAAAAAATCAGGTTGTCCATCCAACCAGGTCTCCATGGCAGCTCTGACCTCCGCGTTGGATGAAAAATGGGGTGCTTTCAATTTTTTTTTTCAGCCCAGGGACAGGTGGTAGTCCGACGGGGCCAGATCCGGAGAATAGGGTGGGTGATCAAGACACTGGAAGCCCAGTTTCTTCTGGTTTGCAAGTACCTGGTGAGCCGGGGCATTGTTGTGCAAGAACAAGACCCCCTTGGTGACCTTCCCACGGTGTTTTTCCTTCAAAATGTCCTTCAGTTGCACCAGCAGAGATGAGTAATACTCCGCGTTGATAGTTTGGCCCTTTGGAAGATAATCAATGAGGAGGATGCCGT
>JGI20166J26741_11701585_pt1 | contig 10832 bp, 8 predicted proteins | sample TergutCu122P5_FD_26741 | JGI IMG/M metagenome (IMG submission 26741) | reverse complement strand
AGGTAGGTAGGTAGGTAGGGAGGGTGGGTGGGTGGGTGGGTAGGTAGGTAGGTAGGTAGAAGTAAAGTGTTTTCATAAGCACTGATGGCAAAGAGTTTAAACACACAATTCAAGAGCATTCAGAGGACATACTAGAATTCCCTTGGGAAATTACTGTAGACCTGATTTAGTGAAAATGTATACCATGTAACTAAATTCTGTCCTCCCAGTGCTCTTTAATTGATCTGTGAGGAAGAAGCTTCTCACTGACTGTCTCATTTTGTGGTGTCATCAAATAGTTTACGGAACTACCGGGGGATGACACTGCTGATGCTAGCTTGAAGTTCTGCCATTAATTGTAGATAGGATAAAGTCTCCTGATGCGTTTCATGTTTCGAATAAGGCTGCAGCACATGCAAGTCGTGTCTTGTCAAGTACGTGAGTGTGTTGTTCCATTTGCGATGCTGGCATGCTTTGAAGTTGGCAGACTTGAAGGAACTTCATGTCTATTTCAAAGTTTGTTTTAAACGTGATAAATTGATATGGAAACTGTTAAAATGATGAAAGCGGCTCTTGGAGAGCAAACAAAGGGAAGAAGGCAACTTTTTGAGTGGTTTCTAAATTCAAAGCATTGTAAACCCTGTTGAAGATTCTGAAGTCTCAGGACATCCATCAATGTGCAAAACGGATAGGAATATGGGACAATTGAAGGAGTTGGTCCTCAAAAACAGAAGACTCACTGCCCATAAAACTGCTGACATGGTGAGAATTTCATATGGTTCAGTTCACAGCATTTTGAAAGACAGTCTGAAAGTGCTGCAGATTGCCGCCAAATTCATGTATAGCCTGTTGACTGAGGAACAGAAGGAGAATCTTATTCACAAGCATCAGAAAGTTCAAGAAAACAAGGAAAGAGACCAAGAATTGGCATGTAACTTTCCTCTTTTCCCAAAATTTAAAGTGGCACTCAAGAGACGATAAGTCAATGTCACCATGATTCAAGCAAAATTGCAGGAGATTTTTGCTGAGTATCACATACGTACTGTAATAAATGCTTTGAATGGTGGCATGAATGCTGGGCTTGCTGTATAAAGTCCCAAGAAGGTTATGCTGAAGGGGACAACATTGATTGATTGATTGATTGTTTTACATCCATATAGTTGGGCGTGCGGTGGTGTAGTGGTTAAGGCACTACACTACAAACCAGCAGGTCGCAGGTTCGATTCCCAATGGTGTCATTGAAATTTTTCAGTGACATAATCCTTCTGGTCGCACTACAGCCCTGGGGTCGACTCAGCCTCTAACAGAAATGAGTACCAGGTGTATTTCCCGAGGATAAAGGCGGCCGGTGCTTAAGGCTGACAACCTTACCACCGTTGTCATTAAATCTGGGAACCTTAACTTCCTGGAACCCTCTGGGCCACTCCAGACCTGTAACAGGACTGCTTTACTTTTACATCCATATAGTTACATGGTAACATTTGTCTTGTCAATTAGTAGGTAGGTGTTGTTATAGAGGAATGAATTCAGTCTAGAAACTATTTGATTACACCACATATTTACCATACACATTTATGCCTTATCATCATTCTCCCCATTTTGACTCTGATGATGGAGATAGGACCACTTTCTGAATTGTTGGCTTTCTTTCTCAGCATAGTGCTGTTGATCACTTAAGTCAGTCACAGTGCATCTGTTTATTGCAGAAGATTTGTACCTTTTGTAAAACGGCTCTGATTAACAGTTGTAGAGATAGTGTTGTTAGAGATATGCCCTCAGGAAGGAATGAAATTGCATGAAAATTAGGAGGTTCTGAATGCATGCTACTTTTATTACAACTCTGCCTAGAAATAATTGCATCATATTCTGGCCTGCTGTTCATCAGATAGTGATTACTCTACTCACAGAAGATGAAGTTGTTGATTCCATGTTATCATTTCTGTGAACTTAAAGTGTTTCTGAGTATGTATTCTTACCGTTTTATCCTCCTAATGTGCCTTGATTTCTCTTATAATCTGTTAACTTTGAAACTTCGTAGTCAATCAGCATTGTTTGTCACTTGAGAGTAAAGGAATTTTTACAACTACCTTAGAAGAATGTCCAGATCATTAGGGAGAATTTGTTAACTCTTTACTGTTGTATTTTAAAACAAAAACAGGAGGAACTACTTAAAATTTCATAATCAGCTGACTCTAAATAAGCCTGTTTGATGTCTGTATAGAAAGGAATAATGAAAATCAGTCAGATACTGTATATGATCAGGTCATCTCAGATATATTAGCAAAGTCACTATTTGTCTAAATGTAGGGGAAATAATGCTATTCTCTGTCAAACTAAAGGCAGTCTATGTTTATATATGATTTGATGCTTCCATGGAAAGTATATGCAATGAGCATCTTCTTGGGTGATCAGTCTTGTAAATGTGGTTATTTTTCAGGTTATTGTACTTTTCTTAACATTTTAAAATGTTAGAGTTCATCTGTATGAAATCCTGGAATGCTGAATTATTGCTGTATAGAAAGGAGCATTGGATACTTGAGAAATTCTGAATCAAATATCATTTAGTGGGCAGTGAACACTGACAAAAGATCTCATACATTGATCAATTACTGCTACTTTTACAGGATATACTCTTCATACCTTTAGGAGAATAAATATACTCTTTTGTTTTTCTCATATAATCAGTGAAATACTATAAGAAAGTACTAATAAATTATTTAACCTAAATATTACTTTTGAACATTAAAGCTATAATTTCATTTTTTCCTTCAATTTTTAGTTCTGAAAATAATAGTGGATATTAATTTAGTTTTTGGCAGTTATGAAGCACTTGTTTTACCTGACAAATACCGTTTTTTGTTTCTGGTTGGTTCACCTATCATATTAACCTAGTGCACCACCCATGTGTGTGGCTGAGTGGTGGCAGGAAATGGCAGATGATATTTGTCAGATAAAATAAGGACCCTTTATGTATTTATAATTTGTCATTAATTTTCACCTGGTAAATTTTTAAGACTATAAAAATAGTTGGTAGGTAATTAGGAATTACAAACTTCTGGTATTATTCTGTGTTTATTTATTGTATTTCAGCATAAATCTTATCAGTCTGAATTACTTAAAATTAATTAAAATGAAATTTCTTAACTGATATCTTGAACATAAATTACAGATAGACTAACAGCATAATAAATGTTGTAATTAGCAATCCAGTGGTAAGTACAACTGAATTTTAAAAACATGTTGTTTTAGCATTTATAGCTCTAATCCAATTCATGGTTTTATATTACAAGTGACAGAAAATGCTAACTGGATGCTCAGTCCGCTGTCACTAATTGAAAATAGGCTGATGGGTTTTCTTTCTTACTGTACTAACTGTAGTTGTTGTTAATTATGTGTTGTATCTTGCAAAGGGTTTTCATTGGTGGCATTTTCCAGTTTAGTACAAAATCGTTTCATGAACGTCATGCTGCATCTAGGTTGGGTGATCATCAAAACGTGCAGTCAGTAAGCTGCGCTGGGGACAAAGAGGTTAAGTCTGCCATGTCTAAACAAACCAAAAGACTGCTACATCTAAGTTGGTTGCATGATGATGATGATGATAATAAAGATTAATTTTGTGCATTTATTCAACTCTTTTAAGTTTCAGCTACAATAGCATTGATTTGTAATTATGCTGAAACTGTTTAGTGTGTTTCATCCTGGAGACTAAACACTTATTTTAAAAATGTGATGAAATCAAAGTAGCGGGAATGTATTTGCAAATTAAGTTTATGTTAATAAATCAATTAAGAGCAGATTAAATTGGGGGTCCTTGTTGCTGTTACTGTTCTGTTCTGAATCTCTTCTAATTTTCCTTTCCAACCTAAAAATGTAAGTACACAGAACTACATTACCTGGTTGCTCTGCATGGGTGTGAAACCTGGTCTGGGACCAAGGAGGGTGAATTTTGATTGAAAGCATTTGAGAACAGGGTGCTGAGATTAATATTTAGAACTGGAAGGGCCTGGAAAAAAGCCCATAATGATGAGTTTCATAATTTATATTTGTTGCGGTATATTATTTAAATGATTAAATCGAGGAGGCTTAAATGTAGTGAGTTCAGGTGGGAAGAGCATGTTTGTGGGAAAATATGAAAGGATTAGACCATTTAGGAGGCCAAGATGTCAATAGATATGTAATTTGTGGTTTTAAAAAGTGTAATGTCACAGCATATACTGAAATATTCTTTATCAGGATAGGGAACCTTTTGCAAGTTGTAACTAATTATCAGGTTCTGTGCAAAGTGGGGAAATTTCTTGATTTTCTGACTGTGGTCCATATAGTTAACTGGTTTTAACCAAGAGAGGGGTTTAATATGATATAATTCTACCATATGTTGACCCTTCTTTTATGTATAGTGAGCAGTGCACACTTTTCAAAGAGACATTTTTTAGAATGATTGTACAGTAGTGCTATACAGTGTATCCAACTTAACTATCTTGTTGCATGTGAGCTGAGAAGAAGCTATGCAGGTGCCTGCAGAAATATTAAGTTTTCCAGCTTCACTTATAAATTTGAATATTTTTATGACCATTTTACTTACAGGAAATAAAATTTATTTGATTCCGGGCAATTATGTTATATCAGTTTGTCTGTGAAGCCTCATTCTTTGTTTCTTAATTGACTATGAAGGGTAGCAGGGTGAGATTTTACTTGCTCCATTGAAACATATCTTATTGAGAGGTTACTCTTTGTTTCAGGAATATGTATATAAACAGGATGTGGTTTTTAAACATTAAGTTATCTCTATGGATCATTGAAAAAATTCAGTAAGCACTGAACAATTTCTTTCACTTCCTGTGTGATAAATATTTGTAGAAGAAATTAAGGTAGCATTAATTGTTGTGAAGAATATGATGTAATAAGAGATTTCAGGAAGTAAAATGGTTGAACTAAAATTATGCAGAATGTACTTGCTCAGATATTGACCTAAAGCAGAAAAATTAGAATGTATGGACCATGACAAAGAATGAAAAATAGTGTAACTGATCTTATTTCTCCAGATGGCTTTGTTGAAATTTACACATTGTATAAAGATAATGAACACTTTTTCTTAATTTATTTGGTATCAAAAACATTATAAATATGTTGAGTTTGAAGAATCAAATATATTGTACTTGTTCAGATTTTTTATATTTGTCTGTAAAATGACAGAAATACCTTGGAGTCTGAGAGTTTGGAATTTCATTCACTACAGTTTCTGCTACTATTAATGTGGCCAGGTGTAAAGATAATAAGTACAATTAAAAATTTAATGCAGTTACTAACAACATAAAGGTATACTTTGGCAGTTAATATTCACAAATTTTCTGATATAATGCTTCATATTTTTGTATTATGCAATCTAAACAATGTTGGTCTGTTTAAATTGCACTGACTGGTAAAAATTTAATTTCCTGTGCTTCATAAGTCAGGACATTTTTTAAATGAGTGTTGTGTCTCCAAATATGGATTAAAAAAACTCATATGATCATGTAAAATGAGATAAGAGTAAGTCATTTCTTATTATTTGAACTGCAAATGTGATCTTGAAATAAGGTGGCCAGCTACAGGTTGTCACTTGCAAGTTACATTTTATGATTATGCAGAGAATCATTGTAACTTTCTTTGGCAAATGTATCTGCCATACATTCAAGGTCATATGTTTCCACAAAAAATATAACATAGGGACTAAATTTGTCAGACACTTGTTATTTTCAGGTAATGAGAGAATATCTGACTTCTGAATGATCTGTTGTGACGTAAAATATCATACTTTGAAAAAAAGCAGACTTTCCTTCTGATCATCTTTGTACTGAAAGTAATGGCTTTCAGAATTTGTTCTTATTGGAAAGCGCTAGCCTGTAACATTGTGGAATCATGCGGGATCAGTTACTGACCACAAGCTATGCATGGCACCAGGACAGCCATTCTGCATGGCATCCAACCTAGAGCAGTGCTAGAATAGGGACTACAGAAACTTCTGTTATGTGGAATACCCAGGCATACAGGAAGTCCACTCTTTTGAATGTGTGTGTGTGTGTGTGTGTGCATTATCAGTTGTTTGTAATTCTTTGTTTCCATTACAGCCATGTCAAAAGTATTACACCTCTGAAGTGATCATCAGTTTTAATTCTTATAACTTAATTTTGAAGTTTATTACAACTATACATGAAAGTTTCATTTTAAAATACTTCCAGTTTTGGATGATTTCATACCTTGTCCCATATGTCAGCTTATTTACTTTTTTCATTTATTGACTGCAGTTTGAAGAGTGAGAGCAGGCCACAGGTAATGTAAGGTAGTTGCTTTTTCATGGCTTCAGAATGTTTGACTGTTGTTAGGACAGGTTACCATGGTAGCTAAGAGTTGTGTGCCTATTACATACAGTGGCATTTTGATAAGTGGATGACAGAAGTAAGGACTGAATCAAGCACTAGTGAAACTGAAAATAAAGTGCAGTTGGGGTTAACTGAGTTAAAAGTGTCATGCTTCAATTGCAAACAGCATATCAGGTCATACTGGGAACTGAGTTTTAGTTGTTTCATGCAACTATTTCAGCTGTTCTTAATGGTAGCTTCACTGGAAAAGGTGAGCGTTATTGTTATCTACCAAGATTCAGAACTTCTTATGTGGTGTATCCAGCTGAACATGGAACATACCAGTGTAATTTACATTAACAGTCTGTACTGTACAGTATAACTTACCACATGTTACAGGAGGTGTTGAAGATGATGTTCTTGAGGTGTCAGACTTAGTTGACACGTGGTGAGGAACTCATTGAAGCCTGTTTGAAATTGTTGTCTAGAAACTGCTGACACTGTGCATCCAATGATTTCTTTAAGTTTATTCTCTATATGTGAATTACCTTCCAACCAGTAGGTTTTCTGTTATTCAGGTTATTTATGTGACTCTTCACACAATCTCATCTGTAAAATAAGTTAGCAATGAGCTGACTTTACCACTACACACTATCATAAACCCAGTCACAAAACTCTAATGTCAGAACAAATACTGGAATTTTTGCGCAACTATAAATGTATGTGGTTTCACACATAGCAATATTTTGGCTGTGTTTGCAGATTACTTTGATACACCAATTTCCTGGGATAAGCATTTTAAAGACTCCTGTAGACATGGTTATGAACACACTCCACTATTGTCTCATTTTTCTGCTGGAAGAACACCTAATGATCACTCTAGTAATTTCTTTAAAGTGGAATCTCTTTTTCCAGACTTGTTCATAAGTTGATATATTGATTTGCAAGGCACTGAAAGAACAAAAAACCAACTTACAAATTTGCTGTGATAGATTCTTGTAGGATTTCTTCTTCACTTAGTTTTCCACAGTAGAAACCCCCTGTATCAACTGCCGTGAATATTCATGACAAAAATAGTAGGTTCCATCACAATGAAAAGCCTCTTTGTTGCTTGTACATATATTTTCAAACCACAAACAAAATTTACATCTCACACCTAACATATGAAACTGGACTGTCACTAAATATTCAGTGACTCACTCTACCCAAATATGCGGTGACAAAACCACCAGGAATGTGTCACACAGAGCCCTGTAACAGAGCCAAATGCATGGCTTCTTCTTTTGAATGGATTTTCTGTACATTAATATGATGATGTAATCAAGAAATGTTTGTTATCAGATGATAATAGTGATGTAAGTCATTAATAGTTCTTGAAAATTAATATTTGTTTTTGTGCCTTGAATATAGAGAATGAGATAATATTAAGCACTACAAAGGCAATTAATAAGATAAGGAGCATGACACTGGTATAAAAGTGTGCAGATACTGGAGATGTATTACTTAAGGGACCCAGTGAGCGACATGTAGAGATAAAACTGTTTGAATGAATTTAATTTCTATAGCATTCAGTGGCTATGGTTAACAGTTTTTTTCTGACTGTTGAAAAGCCCAGTATTTTATGTAATGTGCATAGATGTGTTGATCTGGGTCCATATGGTTTGTTCAAATGTCACTTTTTATATGTGTATAAAATTCTTCACAGTTTAATGGAGTATTGGCTTTAATAAGAAGCTTTTATGACATGAATGTCATAAAATGATGTAATTGAAATACCATGGAGAACTTTAGTGGCATTTATTATGGTGATTGTTAATAATTACTTTTGACATGAGTTACTATTCATACGTTGTGTCTCAGAATAAATGTCTGAGGTTTAATGAATGAGTTCAGGGAAGAAGCTGTTGTTGGACTTCCTGTAGTTTGAGTATAATGTACATATGTATCATAAAATACCTCCAAGTTGTACAGTGATGTAGCTTGTGTTATAGAAACTTTGATGAGGTTAGAGGAATAAATCAGAGAACTCTGGATGCTTGGGGAGGCTAGATTACCCAAGTGGAAGTGCATGGTTTCCTGACATTGAAATATCCTCCACTAATACAAGCTTGACAGTATTTATGACTTCAAGGCATGACCTTATCTAATAATTACTAACTACAAGAAAAATTCTGCTTTGCATAATCCTTCATAAAGAAGAAGTGTCTTGGCGTGATTTGACTATGACTATAACTAGATTAATGTATATATTTCTTAGAGGTATGAGTGAATGGAATGGAAGATCAGACTGAATGTGTATTTATTTAATTGAATTCTGTACAAACTAGTGAATGTTTTCTTCATACTTTAAGGGGATAACAACAAGCTGCAAGGGATTTCTGGACTCACGTAATTTTCTTTTCTGTAATGTTTATTATTATTATTATTATTATTATTATTATTGGAAATTAGCATGTTTTTAATATTCTAACTATTTTGAGTAATAACTTGAACTAAATATAAAATAAAAGCCAGACAAAAGAATAATTTGCATGGATGTGTGAGTGTGTGAATAAACCATTTTGCTTTTGCATGCCTTTGTATAGCTTACATTTGTTTTTGTTTTTAACAATTTTGTTTAATAGTGCTTTGTGGGCCACAGTGTTGGTGTGTGTATACTTTATTATTGATATTATTGCCATGTTTATTATTGTACATGTGTAAAACGCAGTGTCGTGGTTCTCTGAATCCCCTCGTTAAATCCTTCCATCTCTGTCTGTGTTTGTCTTGTCTCACCTGCAGCACAACCTGGTTCATCCACTATAATGATCTGATTCATTCTCATAAGGAACTTGCTTATTAAAAGACACACAAAGAACAACACATGTTGATTTCACATTTGCACTATTTTGTTTTCCTGTATTTATTTGGTTTTATTTTAAAACTTGGATACAAGTGTCTTATGAGGAATGAACCCCAGTGTGGGGAAACAAAGACGCTAATGGACCAACACTGAATCTGCATCACGTTGCTAATTTGTTTGGTTAAAATATTTCTTTGAGCTTCCAACTTATGAGACAGCTTTGTGTAATGAGACAGGTGATTATTTCCATTCAGCAAGAAGCAGAACACAAAAGCAAGGATTGCTTATAGAATATATTTTTGATTGTCAAGTTTTTGTTCAGGATTCAGTTATATCATAGTACTTTTGTTTTTCAAATTTAATCATGAACTTTATCTTTCTGAAAGTGAAGTATTTGCTATTTTGATGACTCCATTTAAGTCAGATAAAGAGACAGGTACACAGTTTGTGTGCCTTTTATGTGTTTTGTGTCCCACCAACTTTACAGAATAGGCCTATTTTTCTTCATAATGATACTTTTTTGGAGTAACTTTTCAGTGTTTTCCTTCAATCTGGATGGTCACATCGTATACTGCTGTTACATTACCATAATGTATCATGTTTATATAAAGTTACTGTTTTGAGTGTTCCTATATGTAATTAATGTATGTTTTTTCCCTTCTTCATTGCTTTGCATGTGACGTTCGTTCATCTTAATGGGGGACTGCATGGCCTGAATAGAGTACTGGTATTTTTGTAAGTACTCCGAGTTATCTTTCCACTTGTCAAACTGGTAGACACTTGCCGATTGCTGTAGGATGGCTGGCCAATGTGTGAAATTTGTCACTTGTCACATCACCTTTTGCACCAAGATCCAGGCAGTTGGCACACAGTATCAACTGTGGCTAAGCCATCCTACATCAGTTGATGTTTAGTAGAATTATAGGGTCCAGAAGTCCCTTGCCAACCCTACTCCACCTTACAATACCTGGAATTGCACCCAAAGAGAAAAAAATATTTTTGTAAATAAATAATTACACCATTGTAATTTCTTTGGAGAAGCAGGAACATGGAAACCACTAGAATTGTTCAAAACTTTGCTAAATGAGACTTTGTTCCGCTGTTGTACTAATGCTAAATCTGCATTATATATCCTCTGTTAATTTTTGTTCTTAAGAAATATCTCCAAAGGATCAAAGTATGAATCGGATAGACTGTGGTTCTGATCCGTGACATCTGCCCATAGGCAACATGTAATTTCCTTATTGAAGTGCAAGGGTAAAATAAAATATGTCATTTATCTTTTGTATAGTTATGTATTAATTGAAATTGTATTTTGTTTGTTAAGATAGGAAAATTGATATTATATCCTTGTGTTAATTATGGGCATGTGTATTTTATGCACAACTGTAAAATGGAAATTGATATTAAATCTTTAGTGGGAAATAGAACAAGAACAGTTGACAATGATGGTGGGCTTTAACATCCTGATATTGATCACAGGCTCTATGCAATGCCCACACAGCATTTTACTACATTTTAGTTTTGTTCATTGACAATAAAGATATACAAATACCGTCAAAACACAACAAAGTTTATTATACTCTACCACTTCTGGACTACATGTTTCGACTCCTTGGAGTCATCATCAGGTCCTCTAGTGAACTGATCCAAAACTATCTAATACCTAGTGC
>JGI20166J26741_11701474_pt1 | contig 10833 bp, 9 predicted proteins | sample TergutCu122P5_FD_26741 | JGI IMG/M metagenome (IMG submission 26741) | reverse complement strand
CCCTCGGCCACCAAGTCACCATCGGCGGACGCCCAGCCCACCTCCCTGATACCCTCCTACCGTTAGCACAACGTTGCGTTGACCCCTAGAAAACGCCCGGTACAAAGCGGTACAAAGCGGTACAAAGCGGTACAAAGCGGTACAGAGCGGTACAGAAGGGTGCCCCCGGTCGCGTTTCGTGATCAAATCGTTACCGCTCAAATGAGCGTGTCTAGCGTCCGATCGTTGCACATTTGGTTGGTTGCTGTGAGACTTGGGGCGTCCACCGATCACGAGGGCCGTAGGCACGGCCCGACACTGCGGGAAAGAAATGAGCGACATCCGGCTCGCCGTCGAGCACATTGAGAAGTCCTTTCCGGGCGTCCACGCGCTGAAGGATGTGAGCTTCACCGTCGAGCGCGGCCACGTGCACGCGCTGTGCGGGGAAAACGGGGCCGGAAAGTCGACGCTCATGAAGATCGTCAACGGTCTATACCAGCCGGACGCGGGCACGATCTACATCGACGGGCAGGCCGTCCCAATCAGGTCGCCGATAGACGCCCAAGCGCACGGCATTGCGATGATCGCACAAGAACTCAACTATGTGCCGCACATGAGTGTCGCGGAGAACTTCTTTATCGGCCGGCTCCCGATGAAGGGGCTGCGGGTGGATTGGCGCGCGGTGAAGGCAGAAGCGAGGCGCATCCTTGCCGAGGAAGGCCTCGCCATCGACCCAGACCAGAAACTGCGGACGCTGACAGTCTCCGAAATCCAGATGCTCGAGATTCTGCGGGCCGTGCACACCGGCGCCGACATCATCATCATGGACGAGCCGACGTCCGCAATCGCGCAGCGCGAGGTCGAGGCGCTCTTCGCGAAAATACGCATGCTGCGCGAACGCGGCGTGTCGATCGTCTACATCTCACACAAAATGGACGAGGTCTTCCAGGTTGCCGACGAAATCACGGTGATGCGGGACGGTGCGGTGGTGAGCACCGACCCGGCGTCCGCGATCACGTTCGACGATGTCGTGTCGCGGATGGTCGGCCGCAAACTCGACCAGCAATTCCCGAAGCGCGCGGTGCCGGTGGGCGATGTCGTGTTCAAGGCGACGGGTCTGGCGCTGGCGCGCACGTTCAAGGACATTTCGCTGGAAGTCCGGGCGGGCGAGATCGTCGGACTCGTCGGCCTGGTGGGTGCTGGCCGCACCGAGGTGGTCCGGTCCGTCTTCGGCCTGGATCCCCTGGACGCGGGGACGGTGGAAGTCCACGGCACCCCCGTGCGGCTCGGAACGCCCGAACGCGCGATCAAGGCCGGCATCGCGATGCTGTCCGAAGACCGGCGGCTCTATGGCATCGTCCCAAAGCTCAGTGTCAAGAAGAACGCGACACTTGCCGCGTTGAGCAGGATCATTTTCGGCGGTCGCAGCCACAACGGGGCCGAAGTCCGCCTCGTCGAGGACTATTTCGCGCGCATGAATGTGCGCACTCCAAGCCTAGAGACCTTGATACAGGCGTTGTCGGGCGGTAACCAACAGAAGGTGCTATTCGCCAAGTGGCTGCTCACCGACCCGATCGTTCTGCTGTTGGACGAGCCGACGCGCGGCATCGACGTCGGCGCCAAGTATGAGATTTACAAGCTGATGATAGAACTCGCCGAGCAGGGAAAGGGAATCCTCATGATCAGCTCGGAATTGCCCGAGGTATTGGGAATGTGCGACCGCGTGTTCGTCATGTCGCAGGGGCGCATGACGGGCGAGATTTCGCGCGCGGACTTTTCCCAGGAAGTCATTTTGAAATATGCCATGAGCGAGCTGGACTGAGCTGAGGTCTCGATGAAAGATACATTTAGCAAGATCGACCTGGGTAAGTACTCCATCTTTGCTGTGCTCATCCTGTTGTTCATCGCGTCGAGTTTCTTGAGCCCGAACTTTCTTGGCTCCGACAACATCATCAACATCATTCGGCAAGTGACCGTGACGACGATCCTCGCCTACGGCGCGATGATGCTGATCATCTCTGGGCATATCGATCTGTCCGCCGGTTCGGTGATCGCGCTGACGGGCGTCATGGGGACGGTTGTCTACAAAGGCATTGCGCCGCAGGCCGGTCCGGTGGTCGCGTTGTCCGTCGCGGTCCTCGTGGGAATCGCCATCGGCGTCGCGATAAACCTATTGAGTGCGGTCATGGTGGCGAACTTCGCCGTCCCCGCATTCATAGCCACGCTGGCGATGTCGATGGTCGCGCGGGGCACCGTCCTGCTGTACACGGGGGGCCAGAACGTGACGCAACTGGGCGAGTTCACCTGGCTCGGGCAGGGGCAGTTGGGTTTCTTGCCAATTCCCGTCATCGCGCTGGTGCTGATCACACTTGTGGTGGCGTATTTCATGACGCAGACCAAGTACGGCAGATCGCTGTACGCGATGGGCGGCAACGATTTGGCCGCGCGCGCGTCGGGTATTTCGCTGGAGAAGTCGAAGTACAAGGTTTTCATCTTCAACGGCATCTTGGTTGGGTTCGCCGGTGTTCTTTTTATGTCGCGGCTGAATTCGGGACAGCCGGGCGCGGCCGTCGGTTATGAAATGGAGGGCATCACCTCGGCGATCGTGGGCGGAACGAGTTTCACCGGCGGCATCGGGACGACTCTGGGCACGCTGGCGGGCTCGCTGATCATCGGACTGCTCAACAACATCATGACGCTGACGGGCGTCCAGTCGTACATTCAGCAGATCGTAAAGGGCGTCATTATCGCGGTGGCCGTGATGTGGGACATCCGCAGCAAACAGGGCCGGAAAGTGCGCGTGATTCTGAAGGAGGGCTCCACACCGCCGCCGCCGCCCACGGCGCCGGTTGAGTCCTGGCGGTAGGGGCTAGGAAGTTGATGGGGGAAAGCGGCTCGGTTGAGTGCCGGGCGAGTCGCATTTTCGTAAGTTTCTGGACGCTCGCAGTTGGGCGGCGCGGGTTCAGATCAAAACCGGTATCCGGCACGAACACAACAAGGAAGAGGACAATGATCCACAAGAAACTGCTCGGCATGGCTGCATTCGTGGTTGCGGCCAGTCTCTCACTCGCCGCCTGCGGAGGGTCTGCGACCCCTAGTTCGGCGCCAGCGCCCGCAGGCGATACTTCGGCATCGGCTGCGGCCCCGGGCGGGGCGAAGACGTTCCGCGTCGCATACGTCGCGCGCGCCCAGACCGACACCTTCGCGTCCTGGCTTGCCAACGAGATGAAGGCGGCAGCCGCAACGTACACAGACATCAAGCTGGAGGTGTTCGACGGGAATGCCGACGACAACACTGAAAACGGGATGATTGAGAATGCCATCACCAACAAATTCGATGGCATCATCATTCAACCCAACAATGGCGACGCACAGAAGCCATACGTCCAAAAGGCGGCGGACGCCGGTCTGAAGACGATCACGACCAATCCGAAGATCGATGGCATCAATGGGGCGTCGACGATTGACCAGAACCCGTACGACGGTGCCACCGGCCTCGCCAAGGTGGCCGTCACCCAGATCCCGCAGAACGCCAAAGTCGTTGTGCTGAACGGGCCAGCCGGCAACTTCCACGCGACCGAGCGGCGCAAGGCTTGGCAAGATTCGTTCTTCTCCAAGCGTTCCGATGTGAAGATCGTCAAAGAAGACATCGCGAACTGGAATAAGGACGAGGCGATGGCGCTCATGGAAACCTGGTCTGTCGCCGAGCCGAACATCGGCGCAGTGATTTCGATGAACGACAACATGGCTCTCGGGGCGCTCGAGGCCGTCAAGGGCAACGACAAGTTCAAGTCGATGCAGGTGTACGGATATGACGCCACGCCCGAAGGCGTGCAGGCGGTGGTCGCCGGAACGCTGACGGGAACAGTCCTGCAGTCGGCGGGCGACTTGGCCAAGCTGAACATGCAGGCGATGCACGATCTGCTGACGGGTGCGAAGACCACGGTGACCGACAACATCCCGGCGCCGCTGGTTGATAAGACCAACGCGCAGCAGTATGTCGACATGTACAAGAAGGCCGGTCTTATTCAGTGATGACGAGGGTGGGCGGCCGGTCGGCAATCCGGGCCGGCCGCCCATCGCCACATGGGTTGCGAGTGCTCGCACCTGCCGGTTACCCAACTACCAAGGACGTGGACATGGACAAACAAACGATGCGCGCATCAGTTCTGCTGGGACAAGGAAGACTCACGGTCGAAGACCGCGCTGTCCCGGTGCCGGACGCCGATCAGGTGCTCATCAAAGTGGCGGCGGTCGGAGTCTGTGGCTCCGATGTTCATTACTATCGCGAGGGCCGCATCGGCGACTTCGTCGTCGACAAGCCACTCATTCTCGGCCACGAGGCCAGTGGCACCATCGTGGCCGTCGGGTCGGACGTTTCCGCTGACCGGATCGGGCAGCGCGTCGCCATCGAACCGCAACGGTCGTGCGGGCGTTGTCGGGAATGCCGCTCCGGCGCGTACAACCTTTGCCCCGCGATCGAGTTTTATGCGACGCCGCCCATTGATGGCGCCTTTTGCGAGTATGTCTTGATTCAAAGCCATTTCGCATTTCCCATTCCGGACTCGATGTCTTTCGAGGCGGCCGCGCTGTGTGAGCCCTTGTCGGTGGCGATAACCACGATGCGCAAGGCACATATCATGCCGGGCGACAGCATTTTCATCGCGGGCGCCGGGCCGATCGGTATCATCTGCGCGCAGACCGCCAAGGCATTTGGCGCCGCAGAGATCATCGTGAGTGACCTCGTTCCCGAAAAACGCGAGCGCGCGCTCACGTTCGGCGTCACCCGCGTCATCGACCCTGTCGCCGAGGACGTTGCCGCCCTCGGGTTGGACGTCAACGCATTCGTCGACGCGACCGGATCCGAATCGGCGGTATATTCCGGCATCAAGTGTGTGCGTCCGTTGGGCACGGCCGTTCTCGTCGGGATGGGCAAGCCAGACATGGTGTTGCCGGTTTCGCAGATCGCGAATCTGGAGATCTGTGTGACTGGCATCTTCCGGTACGTGGACACGTGGCCGACGGCGATACACCTCGTCTCGTCTGGTCAGGTCGATCTGGACGCGCTCGTGACGAAGAAATTCGACCTGGATCATGTCGAGGAGGCGCTAAACAGCGACCGCGACCCGATGAATCTCAAATCGATCGTCTACCCATAGGCGCGAGTGCCGCGCTGCTGGAAGGCGGAGGGATTACGTATGCCGCACAATCCTGATCATGTCACGTCCAGGCGTCGCGACATGATCGCGGTGGCGCGCGCGCATTACCTGCAGAACAAATCGAAACTGGAGATCGCCGACGAACTCGGAATATCGCGATTCGTCGTCGCCCGGCTCCTGAAAGAGGCCCGCGAGACCGGGTTGGTGACGATTACCATCAACACCGGCGGCGTCTTGCCGGAGCTTTCGGCCCGGGTGTGCGAGCATCTCGGCTTGTCACGCGCGCAAGTGATCGAGGCCTACGGGACGGTCGCAGACGTGCGGGCGGCGGTGGGCCATGCGACGGGGGCATACCTGAGCGAGACGTTGCGCGCGGACGAGGTTCTGGGCATCGGCTGGGGCCGAACTGTGACGACGATGATCGAGGACCTCGAGCACCTGCCGCCGGTGGATATCGTCCAGTTGACGGGAAGTATCGGTTCCGACGCGCAGCACTCCGCCATGGAGTTGGCGCGCCGGGCCGCGCTGCTCAGCGGCCGTACCCCACGGGTGATGTTCGCTCCGTTCTACGTGCCGGACGCGCACGCCGCCGATGTGTTGCGCCGTCAGCCAGAGGCCGCCGACGTCATCCGGGCCTATGACCATCTGACGACGGCGGTTGTGGCGGTCGGCTCGTTGCGTCCGCGCATCACCCAGACGCTCGACCACATTCCGTCCGAGACGATGAAATCGCTGCTGGCCGCGGGCGCCCAGGCCGAGATCTGCGGCATCCCTTTCGGGCGCGACGGGGCCGTTGTCGATATGCGGTTCGCGCGTCATTGCCTCTCGGTGAGCGTTGAGCAACTCCGCCGGACCCCGCGGGTCATCGCGGTCGTCAGCGACGCGCGCAAGGCCGAGGCTGTGATGGCGATCAGTCACGCTCGCATCGTCAACGAGATAGTTGTCGATGTGGGGCTGGCGCAGTCGATTCTGGCGTTGCCGTCGGTCAAACGCGCGAGCGCGGAGTAAGGCGTCCAACGATCCGGCTAACCTGAAGACGGGGTCCAAAACAAGGCTGAGTTCAAAACGGAGAGGAACGGGAAATGAGTCTGGATGTGTTCAGTCTCGCGGGGAAACGCGCGCTGGTGACCGGTGGGAACCGGGGATTGGGCCGGGCGTTCGCAATCGCGCTCGCTGAGGCGGGGGCCAGTGTGGTCATTTCCGGCCGGAACGCACAGCGGAATGCGGAAATGGTCGCCGAAGCGACGCAGAAGGGGCTTGCGGTGACGGCGGTCACGGCCGATATCACCAAAGAGGCCGACATCATCTGCATGGTGACCGACGCCATAGTGCAGCTGGGCGGCATCGACATTCTCGTCAATAACGCGGGTGTTTGTTACCACAATGAGTCGTGGAATGTGACGGACGAGCAATGGGACGACGTGTACAACCTCAACGTCCGGGCCCTGTGGAAGACGTCGATCGCGGTCGGCGCGCATATGAAAGAGGCCGGGCACGGGGGATCGATCGTCAACATTGGCTCCATTTCCGCGATGATCGTCAATCGTCCGCAAATGCAGCCGGCGTACAACTCGTCCAAAGCGGCGGTGCATCAACTCACCAAGTCTTTGGCCGCCGAATGGGCGCCTCTCGGAATCCGGGTGAACGCGGTCGCCCCCGGCTACGTCCAGACGGACATGGCGCCGGTCGACCGTCCCGAATTCCAGCGGTATTGGATCGAGGACGCGCCGCAGCAGCGGTTTGCGACGCCCGAGGAAGTGGCGCCGGCCGTGGTGTTCCTGGCGGGCGATGCGGCGTCCTTCATCACGGGTTCCGTTTTGGTGATCGACGGCGGGTACACGGTTTATTGATTCGGGCGGGACGGTCTATTCCGGGCGGGACGGCCGTCCTCGTTTCGGCTGCCGGGATGGCAACGCTACCATCGTGTTCTTGAAAGCTCCAAGGTTGCGACAAGCTCAACCCGCGGCAGCTATTCACGCGAGACGAGGGAGGTAACGGTGACCGGAACGGTCGTCGTCATCGGCAACTTCGACGGGGTGCACCCGGGGCACCGTGCCGTCTTGGACGAGGCGCGCCGGCGCGAGCCGGACCTCCCGCTGGTGGTGGTGACGTTCTGGCCGCATCCCATGAGCGTGCTGCACCCGGAGAGCTCGCCGAAGCTGCTCACCAGTCTGAAAGGACGCATCGAGCTGCTGCAGCAGGCCGGCGCCAGCCGGGTAGAGGTGATCGACTTCTCGTCGGCGTTCGCGGCCTGGTCGGCGGCGCGTTTCGTCGAGGAAGTCTTGCTGCCGCTGAACCCGGTGCGGGTCGTCGTGGGGGAGAATTTCCGTTTCGGCAAGGACGCCGCCGGCACCGCCCAAACCATGCGGGAACTCGCCGCCGGACGGTTCGCGGTGGACGCGCTGCCGCTCGTCCGGTTCGGTGACGAGGAGACCTGCTCGTCGCTGATCCGCGACGCGCTGGAGGATGGCGACGTCCGGCGGGCGGGGGAGCATCTGGGCCGGCCGTTCCGCTTCCGGGGACGCGTGGCGACGGGCGACCGGCGTGGCAAAGCGATGGGTTTTCCGACGGCGAATCTCGCCGTCCCGCCCAACCGGGCCTGCCCGGCGGACGGGGTGTACGCGGGCTGGGTCTGGCGCCGCGACATAAAGGACGCGCCGCGCTGGCCGGCCGCGATCTCGGTGGGCACGAACCCGACTTTCGCCGGCGCACAGCGGCGGGTGGAGTCATACGTTCTCGACCGGGACGATTTGGAGCTGTACGGCGTCCCGATAACGGTGGAATTTGTCGAGCGCATCCGGGGGCAGATCCGTTTCGCGGGCGTGCCCGAACTCATCGCGCAAATGACCGACGACGTCGCCCGCTGCCGGGTGTTGCTGCGGCAGTCGTGAGCCGTCCGGGAGTTGGGTTTGCTGAGCAGGGTTTGCCGCCCGCTTGCCGCGGCAGGCGTGAGCCGTCCGGGGCTGGGTGGCCTGTCGGCACGAGGCGCTACAGTGTGCCCATGTTTCCGGTCGCTGGGGTGATGTGCCCATGAGTGCTCCCGTCACGCCGCCCGAAATCCCGGGCCTGACTTTCGTCCGGAAACTTGGCTCGGGCGGCTACGCCGATGTTTATCTGTACGACCAGGCCATGCCGGCGCGCCAGGTGGCCGTCAAAGTGATGCGCGAGACCAGTCTGTCGTCCGCTGCGGCCGAGCAGTTCCGCGCCGAGGCGAACGCGATGGCCCGCCTGGAGCACCCGCACATCGTCCCGGTCTATTCGGTGGGCCGGACGACGGGTGGACGCCAGTTCATCGTAATGATGTATTACCCGCGGGCGAGTTACGCGGAGCGGGCCAAGCAGGAGCGGCTGCCGGTGGCGGAGGTGCTGCGGGTCGGCATCCAGATCGGCAGCGCGCTCGAAACGGCCCATCGCGCCGGGCTGCTGCACCGCGACATCAAGCCGGCCAACATCCTGACGGACAAGTACGGCAACCCCGGCCTGACCGACTTCGGCATCGCCGCGCAGACATCCACCGACCGGGACGCCGACACGGGGGTGTCGGTCCCGTGGTCGCCGCCGGAGATTCTGTACGCGACCGCGGCCGCGTCCGTCCGGTCGGACGTGTATTCGCTGGCCGCGACCTTGTGGCATCTGCTGGTCGGACGGTCGCCATTCGAGATCACCGGCGGTGACAACTCGCATTTCGCCTTGATGCGGCGCATCCGGGATCTGCCGCCCCCGTCCACCGGACGCCCGGACGTTCCGGCGTCCCTCGACAACCTGTTGCGCGCGGCGATGGCGCCGAATCCGGCGGCGCGGCCGGCGTCCATGCTGACGTTCGTCCGGTCGCTGCAAGGAATCGAGCAGGAACTGCGGTACCCGCGCACGCCCATCGTGCTCGCGGACGAGCAGACGGTTGAGCCGGCGCCGGCCGCCCCTGCTGACGACAAGACGCGCATGCGGCCCGCGACTCTGGCCGGCGCGCAGGCGGCGGCGCTGCCCCGCGTGGGCGCGGTTCCGGCTGCGGCGGCCAATCCAGCGGCCCCACCCGAGCCCACGCGCCTGCGGCAGGTCGCTGAACAGGTTCAGGCTCCGGAGGTGCCGGAACTGGGCCCGTCTCGTCCGCGTTGGTGGATAGCCGTGGTGGCGGTCGTGGTGATCGCTGTGATCGTCGGTGTCGGCGTTTGGCTCATGCAGGGTCAGACAAAGGCGGTTGATCCGCCGAGCCCGTCACCAACGACGACCAGTCCACCGCCGCTGGGGGATGGCGCCCCGCCGGGCAAGATCGTCTTCGCGACGCCGGAACGCAAAGGCGACAAGATTACGATCTCCTGGACGTATGAGTATCCCGAGGCGGGCGACACCTTCAGCTGGCGCTGGAGTGACCAGACGACGGCCAATCCGCCGCTAACGAAGCCGACGATCACCCTCGCGGCGTCCGAGGCGAAGAAGGACCGCTGCTTCGAGGTGAAGGTCGTCCGGGCGAACGGCACGATGCCCGACCCGTTCTACGCGTCCAAGTGCTTCTGAGCGATGGTCGTGGCCCGCTGGCTGCGCCGCGATTCGGGTTCCTGGGTCTGCGCCGCTCATTGCCGTCGCAGGGACGCCGCGTAATCGTCCAGGATTGCAAGGATGCCGCCATGCTGCCAGATTCGATTCCGGCGATGGCCCGTGCGCTCGGTGAGGACCCCTGCTTGAGTCAACTGGGCCAGGACGCGCTGCGCAGCGACATCGGTGAGGCGCAGGTCGTCCACGAGTAGCCGGGCGTTCAGGACGGGATGGGCGGCGAGCCAAGGCAGCACGCGCCATGCGGTCGCGTGGGGGCGCAACCCGGCGAGAAGCACCTTGTCGGCGTCGAGTCGGTCGGTGATGGAGTCGATCAGCCGTCGGCCGCTGGTGGCCGCGAAGCGGCTCGCGTCGGCAAAGCGTTGGACGATTGGCAGCGCATCGCCATGCCGATAGGCGGTGAGCGCCTCGAAGTACCCCGCGGTGAGGCTGTTATCAGTTTCGCGCAGCCAACCGCAGCGTCGCGGGTGGGATATGGTTCCCGTCCGCCCAAGATGACGCCGGTTGCGGGTTGCTACTAGCCTTGCGAAGGAATGTGGGGCACATTCTTGGTCGGGGGCGTTCACCTGGGGGTTCGCATGCGTATTGGGTCGCTGGTGCGTCGCGTAGTGCCGGTGACGGCGGTTGCCGTCGCGACTGCGGTCGTCGCGGCGTATGCGGTCGCCGCGGTCGGCAACAGTGTGCAGCGCCCGGATCTGAACAACTCGGGCATCTGGACGTCGAGTGACCGCGACCAGATGGTGGGCCGGTTCAACAAGTCGGCGTCGGTGATCGACGCGGGTTTTGGCCCGTTCCGGGACGCGCCGCCGCAGTTGGACGTCCTGCAGGAGGGCAACCGCGTCGTGGCGGTGGACGGCGCGCAGAACCCGACGCAACTGGTCGCCGTAGACTCGGCGCTCGCCGCAGCCAACGTGGAGCAGCCCATGCCGCTGCCCGCGAAATCCGCGGTCGACATGCGCGGCGGGACGTTGGCGGTGCTGGACGAGTCGACGGGCAAGCTGTGGGCGATCCGCACCGAGAAGACGAACGGCTACCAAGATCTGACCCCGCTCGACCCAAATGCGAAACCGCTCGCAGAACTGCCCGACCCGACAGTGGCCGCCATGAGCGTGTCGTCCGATGGGTCGATCGACGTGGTCGGCGTGAA
>JGI20166J26741_11701363_pt1 | contig 10834 bp, 15 predicted proteins | sample TergutCu122P5_FD_26741 | JGI IMG/M metagenome (IMG submission 26741) | reverse complement strand
TTAACTACAGCTTGTATCGTATACCAGTCGTAATTTAACCACTGTGATAGGTTACATTTCTTATTCCTCGGAGATTACTCATTATTTGCAGATATTAACATTTGTCACTGTTTTTAAATACTTATTAATTCTTCTTTCTCGCCACCCCCCAGTAATGATATTAAGTCACCGGACGGCCTATCTCCCACTTAATACGTCAGAAAGGACGAGTGTGAAGATTGTGTTGTGCAGCACCCTCCATGGTTCGTGGAGTACAGATATTTCTGTAACAGTCCAGTTACTGTATCAAGCTGTTATCGTGTGTTTCATATCAATACACTCTTCGTGTCTGTCTCTGCTGTTAGGCCGCCTACAACAGCACCACGCGAGGAATCTTACCGTTGCGCCCCTGCATAGCGTATTTGGATACACTTCATTGATTCAACTAACAGCACATTTTTTCATTATGTAGGTTTTCTTGGTGTTTCGTATAAGATCAGCACCGTCCATGATATACTCGAGAAGTTCATCTCATGTCTACTAGTTCTCCTTGTAAAAGACTCCATCATTCATCCCCACAAGTAGAAATCATGCGGTGTCAAGACTGTCAAAGATGGCCAGCCATGCAAACCTCCACGACTAGTGCAACTATTTCCGCAACAGGGATTTAAGTTTCCTGTGATCTCACCGACATGAGGTAGAGCGCCATCGTGTCGTAGCCACTTGTTTAGTCTGGTCTGGAAAGTAATATCTTCCAAAAAAAAAAAAATCTTGTCCTGTGGGAAGAGCAGTTAGCACTCGGCTGTTTCGCCGTTCGTCAAGAAGGATTGGCCCATTTAGGTCTCGTTCACACGTTGCGGCTATCGCGGGACAAAGCAATGGAACAGCCTCTTCACACAACAGGGTCGTTACGCCGGCCGGAAATTTACCGGCCGGCTGCCGGGTGGCAGCCTGAGCTATCCACTACTATGCCCAGTCGCAGGCCGGTAGCTGAGTCAGCAGTGGTGCTGGTGTTGCTTTCAGTCATCGATAAACCGCGCCACACTTTGATCTAAAAGCTGTGATGTATATTGCTTGCGTTGCAATGTTTAGGATTGTTGGAGGACCGTACAAAAGTGCTGTACGAGTTGGTTGTTTGCAAGCGCTGTGCTGTGCTGCACCTGGCTTTGACTGCATGATTTACAATTTCTATCTATGCTGATCAAAGGCTTCTACTCTAGGCGTGTTAGGCGTGCGGCGCACGTCCTATGTAAATTCATCCCCAGTATGTGCCCATCAGTGCATTATTTAATTGCGCGGGCGAGCTGTTATGTACATGTTCTGTAATGCCTCCGTTCAACTTCGTTGCACCTGCACTCGAATGAAGAGTTAGCCGCGCTCTGTCACTGAGCACGCAGCATGCATGATTTTGAGGAGGTGACGCAGCTGTACGGGAAGAGGGGGGCGGGGGCCGCAGTCATAGATACTGCAAGGTATGCTGCCTCTGGTAGGAACAACTTACCAGTTTTCGATGATGTAGGTGGTTAGAGTGTGGCGCCTCGAAGACTTTTATAGTGGTGTTATCCTTTTATTATTAATGTATTTTACATCTTATTCGTATTTATATAGTATGTTTTCATCATTCTGCACTGTTTTAAGACTGATTAAAATGGCTGAAAATATAGATATTAAAGAAGTATTAGATTATCCATTTTCTGTGCGCCTGCTATACGATAAATTAAGAACAGTGAATAAAGGTCGACCTACTCCACCATTACTCAGTTTAATAACTCATCATAAAAGTAAGACAGAACAATATACACGAAATTTTTTCATCTCTCAGTATGAAAAGATTGACTGGTTAACAGGGTGTGAAACAACAAACTTTATTGTTAGCCCTGTTTACATGTTTCTAACAAACATGAAATATGGAATAAACAGGACTTCTGGGATTTAAATCATCTGTCAAGTGCACAGCAAAGACACTCAAAATCACAAACTCTTGTGCACTGTTATTTACAGTTAAAATGATGTGGACAACAACAAAAGGATTGGCCTGCTCCTGGACGCTCAAAGCAAAAATGATGTCACCAGGCATAATGAACAAGTGTAGAACAGATTAACATTATGTGGCTTTATTGATGCTGTCGTCTGTTATTTACATAATTAAAACTTCCACTTGGCACCATGATTCGTCCGCATCTTTAAACAATGTGGAATTTCTCAGTTTGTTGAAAAATTATCACCCACTTCTTGAAAATCATTAGAATTCAGCCACAGTTTTCGAGGTACTTCTGGAGCTATTTAGAATGATGACATGAAAAGTGTGTCAACAGTCAACCGAGAATAAATTAAAAAAAGAAATTCCAGCTGCTAAATTCGTTTCAGTCATGCAAGGCGAAACGTCAGATATTCTTGGCAAATCTCAAATTTCTACAGTTCTGCCCTACTTAAATGACAGGAACATTTGTGAACGGTTTTTAGAATTCACTGGTAATAGCTTTGATGGAACATCTGATGGTTTATTTAAGCACGGACAACAAGTGATAAGCGAGTTTGAGTGTCCCCAAAAATTATTCAGCCATACCTACAATTAAGCTCCTGTAAGGGTTTTTATTTGTTAGACATTTACCAAGATATGTATAGTCATTCACTGTTTCAAAATTATATATACCAAGTTTTACATATTTATTTTCATTGTAAGGCTTTTGTGATTATTTAAAATTCTGCACAAATTAACTAATTTTTTGTGGGGAAACCTAGTTTATGCATTTCCCTCCATATTTCCCTTCTCCATGCGTTGTAATATGCTGCTTGAAAAATCAATAAAGAGGTGATGTACATCTATATTCACTTTTCTAGTATCTGTTTTATAGTAAAAATTTGAACAACAGTTGAGCTTCCCCTTTGAAAGCCTCCTTAATATTCTCCTTTTATTTCCGAAGGTGCTAATTTTTACATATAACATATTTGCCAGAATTTTATATGTTGTTCATAGTAATGTATTTGTTGTTTAATTATCACACATCGTCACATTCCCCATCTAATGAATCAGACATATTATGCCATATTTCCGTTCATGTAATATGATCTCCACCTTCCAATTTTCAAAATAAATTCATTCATGACCTTTCTGAGCTCTTTACCTCACTCATTCATCAATTCGGCCAGGATTTGATCATGTTTCATGTTGCATTGTACTTGTTACCATCTGTGTCTACATAATTTGGTGGTTCACCATGTTTCTGCAGTTTATACACACATTGTCCACTCTTTTCCACTTCATTGTCTGTTCCATCGTGCAATTCAAAGTGCTTCTCATAATAATCAGGCCACCTTTGTAAGACTTTCTGTTTGTTGTTTACTATATTACCTTCCTTATCTCTAATCATTAGTGTTTGTGTTTGAATCCTTTCTTTATACTGTTCACATCTTGTTAAAATTTCACTGCTTCACTGTTATTATAAGCAGTTTTAATTTCCTCCAGCTTTGATTTAAACAATACTGTCTTCATTTGTCTAAATATTTTATGTACTTCTTTTCTTTTATCTTTATATACTTGTTCATTTTGTCTGGTATTGCTGTTAATCGTTTTGCTGTAAGCTGTCATTTTATCTTCTCATATTATTTGACATTCTTCATCAAACATATTATTTCTTTGTGGTCTTTCTTTTCCTATTATTTTTACCAGCTGCTTAATTTATTCCTTTTTTATTTTGTTCCATATTTCATATATATCTTTCACTTATTATAATTGCATATTTTGTATATTCGCTGTTACTTCCTGGATGAATTCTTCTCCCACTTCTTTCTTATTTAGTTTACCAATATCCCAATTCCTTATTTCACTTTTCTTACTCCTCTCACTTCTCATAATTTTCAATCTGATTTTGGCCGTCACTAAAAAATGGTCTGATTCTATTTCAGCATGTCTTATACTTTTCACATCACAAACATTCTTGCATTGTTTTCTACCAACCAATGTGTGTTCTATTTGGTGACATATTTTGTTGTCAGGTGATCTCTAGATGACCTTGTAAATGTCTGTGTTGGTACCGTGTTCCTTTCACAGCTAAATCTCTTCCCAGTGAAAAATTTACGATTTGTTTTCCATTATCATTTGTTTTGTTGTGAAGGCTGTGCCCTCCACATACTGGATATAAATAGGACTCTTTTCCAACTTTAGCGTTGAAGTCTCCTAGTACTGTTTTCATATCCTAATTGGGAACTATGTCACATACTTACTTGAGCACTGCTGCTGAGGTTTATACATTTTAAAATGTGTTGGGTACAGTTTTACATAAGTTCTAAATTATGTTGACGCCAATTTGCATAGGTAGTACATCATTACTTTCACCATCATGGTGGCTGCAATCATTCATTCATTTTCCGTTTATCCATTTACAGGTACAACCTAAGGATTTGGAAATAGTCGTAATGTGGTGTACAAAGTATCTGTTAAATTACAGATGTCAAATGATAGAACACAATTATAATACAGTGATTACTCAACAAAATATAAATTACATAATTAAATCATTATAATCTTGGATATATATTATTTATTAGAATTAAAATATACATCAATATAATACAGCGTGATACAAAAAGGTGGACTCAATTTCGTAAGTCTATATTTCAAAATTATAACTAGTGACAAATATGATGTAAATTACATTTGATTATGCTCACAATGAAGTTTATAAATGTTCAGTGTGCCCCCCTCCGGCCGCACGGGTAACATCTAGACGGTAGCTGAATTCGTTCCACACTCGAAGAAGAATGTCTTGCATTACTGAGTTCACCGCAGTTGTGATAGGTTTTTTAGGTCGTCCAAAGTTGTTGGTAGAGATGGTACATAAACTGCTTCTTTTACGAACCCCCACAAGAAAAAGTCGCAGGGTGTGAGATCAGGAGCTTGGATATTCAGTGTTTTAGTACAAGTCATGATAAAACTCATACACACTTTGACACTATAACAAACAATACAACTGTTAATAATTTACTTGAAGAACAATTGGATATGGACGGGGTTGATCTTAGAAATATGTCAACCCGTCCACCTGTGAAGGAGATTGTTCAGAGCTTGTTCAGCAAGTTATCTCAAGAAGTCCCTTCAGTGAAGAAAGACTTTAAGATCACAAATAACTTTGAGCTTAAATGGTCCAATGTGGTGAAGGCAGACAGCAGTCAGAACAAAAACTACCATCTGCAATATCAATAATCATAACCTCACAAGCATCTTCAGTAATGGTGGCCTCTACAAAAAAGCATATGGTAATAAAGCATAACAAAAAAAAAAAACAACTGTGGAACAAACAAAGAAGAAACATAGTCTTATACTCATTGGTGATTGCCATGCAAGAAATTGTGCTGGTATACTTCATCATAAATTAAAAGGTCAATTCGTGGTAACAGGATTTGTCAAACGTGGTGCAAGTTCAGAACACTGATAAATATGGCCATACGTGAGACACATAAGCTAACTAAAAATGATCATCTCATTTTCTGAGGAGGGCTAATAATATTTTTAGTACACCAACGTTCAAGTCACTTAATCAAATGTTTAGGTACCTTTAAGAAAAACAGCACACCAGTGTCACTGCATGAACGTTCCACAATGATTAGATTTGAATGCAGCCAGAGATGTCAACAAAGAAATGAAGAATTTTAACAGGAAATGGAGTAAATTAGTGACTAAATTAAAGCACACAAATGTAGTAAGTGCAGATCTATCAAGAAATTACTTCATTTGAAATGGTTTGCATATGAAGAATTCAGGGAAGGAAGAAATAAGCAATAGAGTAGTGGAATGAATCATTATAACTCAGGAAAAGTCCACAGAAAGTATCCCAATAAGTTTAACATGGAAAGACATCATACACCAACAAAGGAATCACAAGTATAAAAATCTTCAGTGGCAAACATAACTTGCATCAAGAATGTAATAATTAATCAGACTCAACAGCCAGAACGCCACAGGAGAACCCCAGCACACGGACAACAAGATTTTTTTGGATGTATTGATGAAACCCAAGGAAAAGGAAAATGAAAAATGTGAAAGTGGTTTAAACTTGAGTAGTCAAGAAATTACAACAAAAAATAGAAAGTCACATCCAGCAAATGTCATAAAACCCTCCAGTTTTTACCATCAGAATATTGGAGGATTAAGAGGGAAAACAGATGAATTACTAAGTCAGTTACACTCGGTCTTCCCTCGTATATTGTGTTTTATGGAGCACCATATGAATCATGGAGAACTACAGCAACCTTATGTAGACTGTTACAATCTGGGCACCAAGTACTGCAAAACATCCTGTGCAAAGGAGGTGTGTGCACCAATGTGCATAAAAGTCTAAAATTTTTCAGCATAGATGAACTACATTGTAAGGAGAAAGACTTTGAAGCTTGTGCTCTAAAACTTTATCTAAATTTTAAAAGTGTTTGTATTGTTACAATATATAGAGCTCCATCTGGAAATTTTAATTAATTTGTGACTAAATGAGATATGATACTTAGAAAATTGTATATCTCAATGCTAGAATCGATTATTTGCAGTGATATAAACATAAATTATCTCACTGACAGTGAAAAGAATGGCCAATTAGAAGCTCTGTAAAAACTTATAATCTAACAAGCACAGTGGATTTTCCAACCAGGATTCCAAAAAATTCAATTACAGTTATTGATGATAATTTTATTGACATTGTTAGAAGAGATAGTTATTCTATATGTCCAGTAATTAATGGACTGTCTGATCATGGTGCACAGTCAGTAACATTTAACACAATAACCTGGAAACCACCCATTAAACAAATTGTGGAAATAAGGAAAATTAATAAATATACAATAAATGATCTCCTGACTAAACTAAGTTATGAAACATGGGACATTACCTTTCCTAGAGATGATATAAATATAATGTTTAATGATAAAATAAATTATATATGTACCCATTCGGACACAATAATATATTTATTGCATTAGTGGCTACCATTTTCAGCCATAACGGCCATCATCAGGCCAGTGCTCTACAAAACTTTAAAAGCTGGTACATGTAGTGCAAAAATTGTCAAGTTGTATGGGATCCCATTTACATTTATGTTAATATTTATTAACAGCCTTAAAATGTGCTATCTATAGTATGATATATCGAGGTTCTTTTGTAGAAGGTTGTGAAAACTTTTAAAATATAAAATAGTCACAATGATTAAAATTAAAATTAGGCAAAGTTTGTCTCAGGTCATAACTCGTACAATTAGCTGCTGTGCACGGAGTTGAAATTGTTGTTCATCTGTACTTGTCAAGTAAGCTGAGAGCTGGGTGGTGTATTCCGCGTCATGTTATTTTATGACACCGGAAATGTATTAACTGCAGTACAGAGTGTAGACTTTTAGTAAATGATTACCACACTGGAAGTATAAAAAACGTGGATCAGATAGTGTCAATTAGATCTTTGTAACTAGCTTTCAGCTTACTTGACAAGTATACATGAACAATAATTTCAACTCTGTGCACAGCATCTAATTACACAAGTTGTGACCTGAGACAAACTTTACCTAATTTTAATTTAATCATTGTGACAATTTTATATTATAAATGTACTCACAACCTTCTACAACAGAATCTCAATATATCATACTATAGATAGCATATTTTAAGGCTGTTAATAAATATTAACATAAATGTAAATGGGATCCCATGCAACTTGACAATTTTTGCAATACATGTACCAGCTTTTTAAGTTTTGTATAGCATTGGCCTGATGATGGCCGTTATGGCCAAACTGGTAGCCACTGATGCAGTAAATATATTGTTGTTTCCGACTGAGTATATATGAGGTCTGACAAAGTTCGCGAACTCATGGCGGTAAAACTGCTACATACCTCATTGCTGAATACCACCATGGTCGCCTTCAAAGTACTCCACTTGGGAAGCTATGCACCGATGCCAGTGCCTAGTCCACCCTTCAAAACAGTTTTGGAACTGATTTTGTGGAATGCCCTTCAGAGCTGCCGTCGTATTACTCTTGGTGTCATCAATGTTATCAAAATACCTTTTCAATATTTCCTTTATCTTCGGGAACAGAAAAAAGTCATTGGGGCTAGATCCGGTGAATAGGCAGCGTGTTCCAACACAGTTCTTTGTTTAGTAGCTAAAAACTGTTCTTTGCTTTTGTTCTTCGGTGAGCTCCTATTGGACCATTTTTGTACACACCTTCCACACGTCAAGATCTTCAGTTAAGATTTTCCTAATTGTTTCTCTGTCGATGTTCACTTGCTCTGCTATGCTCCTGACAATCAGTCGACGATTTTCACGTGTAATTTGACGAACTTTTGCAATGTTTTCTTCTGTTCTGCTTGTTGCTGGCCGTCCTGATCTCTCTTCGTCAGTGACACTTTCTCTTCCCTCAGAAAAACGTTTCCCCCACTTGTAAACTGCTGTTTTCTTCACAACATTATCCCCGTAAACCTGCACTAACATCTTTCTTATTTCGTTTCCACTCTTTCCAAGTTTAACAAGAAATTTAATGTTCGTTCGTTGCTCTAATTCAAGCTCCGACATTCTCGCGGCGGCACACCAAAATACACGCAGACATTAATAGATGCCACTCAGAAAGAGACTGGCGTAGATCAACAACAACATAGTTGTGAAACGCAGATATGTCAGTGTTATCAAACCATACGAAGGCTTTTGTCCAGTGCTGCCACGGCAAGCACACGGTGGCGAGTTCGCGAACTTTATTGTCCAACCACGAATTACATTTTATTTTATCATTGTACTTCAAACATTACAACGGGATGTCCTTTACAAAAAAAAAAGTTAATGCCTTCTTACATACCTACTTGAAGATCTTTCACTCTAGTTTCCCATTAAAAAAATTCAAACTGCTGTCAAAAGAAATGACTGGATCACCATAGAAATAAGGACCTCCTTCCAACATAAACGAGAACTTCATATAGCATGTAGAAACAGTAATAACCCTGACTTAAGAAATTATTATAAACAAATATTGTAAAATTGTATCTACTGTCATTAAGGAAGCTAAAAGATTTAAATATGATATTAAATTCAAAAATCCAATAATCAAAATAAAACTATATGGGATATAGTAAAATTAGAAACTGGTAAAACAAAAAAAAAAATGTAGACTGAATACTGATGGCAGATTAACTAGTAATTATCAAGAGATTGCAGATACTTTCAACAAACATTTTCTGTCAGTCGCTGAAAGCATCAACACAAAAGACAACCATAATGACTCTAATATCAACAACATGGACATCACTATGCCGATTCACTATTTGTACAATCTTTAAGAGTCCCTTTCCAAACATTGAACGTAAGTTATTATCAACCAGGTAAGTTAAGAATATAATTAGTTCTCTCAAATTCAAGAATTCCCTTTATATGATGAAGTATCTACAGAATTATTAAAAACTATTTCTCCCTTCATTATTTCTTCTCTAACCCACATTTGTAATAAATCATTATCACCAGGAATTTTTTCAGACCGTTTAAAATAGTCAGAAATAAAACGTTTTTTCCAACAAAGTTGGCAAAATAAATATCTCACATTATAGGCCTATATCAATCCTAACTTCATTTTCTAAAGTACTGGAAAAAGCTTTGTACGAGTATATTCAATTCTGTGAACACAGTAGTAAAGATAATATCTTAGCAGAAGAACAATTTCATTTTAGAACTAAATCAACAACAAATAGCATCATATATAAGCTAACTAATGAAATTCTAAAAGCCTTAAATAATAAACTCATGGTGGGAGGCATCTTTTGTGACCTGGAAAAGGCTTTTGATTGTCTTAACTCTAAAATCTTTTTATCTAATTATCTGAATTGGAATTTTACTGCATAAAAGGAAAAGCTAAGTTATGGTTTGAATCATATTTCAGAAACAGGTAGCAGAGAGTCTTAATCACAAATAATTAACTTAACCACAATGATTTTTCTACGTGGGAAAAAATAAAGCATTGAGTTCTGCAGGGATTGATTTTGGGCCCATTGTTGTTCCTTTTTTATGTAAATGATTTACCCAGAACTATAAATGATAAATCCATACCAGTATTGCTTGCAGATGATACTAGTATACTAGTCACAAGTCCAAACAAAAATGACTTTCAAATTAATATAACTGCTGCTTTGAATTGTATAAACGAGTGGCTAAATGCAAATCTACTTTCCATAAATTGTAACACAACTCACTACATTCAGTTTACTACAAACATTAAGCCCAAAACCAATATTAAAATTACTTATGACAATAAACAAGTCACAACTATATCTAATATTAAATTTCTTGGATTATATATTAATGATACAGTAAATTGGAAATATCATGTTGAACATATTCTTCCAAAACTGAGTGCAATTTGCTATGTATTGAGGTCTTTTAAACCATACATGTCTCTAAATACTTTGGAAATAGTTTACTACTCCAGTTTAAATTCAATCATAAATAAATAATTATGCATTTTGTGATTTAAAAAAAGGACCAGTTTATAGCCTATTTCGAGATTTGTGGTGTAGATACCAGACAACATACAAACTTTCTTCAACCTACATCAAATCTGACAAAATATCAGAAGGGAATTTACTATTCAATAGTAAGGGTTTACAGTATTCTCCTTCCACATATCAAAGTTATATCTGACGATCCTAGAAATTTCAAATTACAATTAAAATAGTTGTTGTACCTATATTCCTTTTACTCATTTGAAGAATATGTAAGGTAAAGCAGTCCCGTTACAGGCCTGGGGTGGCCCAGAGGGTTCCAGGAAGTTAAGGTTCCCAGATTTCATGACAACAGCACAGGATGGTGGTAAGGTTGTCAGCCTTACACACCGGCCGCCTTTACC
>JGI20166J26741_11701252_pt1 | contig 10834 bp, 6 predicted proteins | sample TergutCu122P5_FD_26741 | JGI IMG/M metagenome (IMG submission 26741) | reverse complement strand
CTTCTTGCGGCGTAAGAGATGTATGGGTACACATATCATCAATTAATTTTTCGCGACCGATATAGCCGGCGCTTCTTTGGATAAGGAAATATTGCTTTTTTCCATTACGGTCTTGGGGATTTATTCTTTGTTGAACTCTGTAATAAATAGACATATAGTTAAGATTTATAATTATTATTATCGGATGCAAAGTTAGTCTATTATTTTATATTTCCAAGCGAACAGGTACAAAAGTTATTGAGAATAGCTTCTCAAAGCTTTTAAGAACAGGTGACAAAGTCATTCCCTTTATAAAGGGAACAAGTTTGCCTTTATAAAGGAATAAGCATTGGGTTTATAAAGGGAAGGCTACTGCCTTTATAAAGGCAGCAACATTGAGAAGCATTCGCAGAGGCTTTGAGTCGGCATCGTATCGGCTTTGTTGGCCTGTATGGGAGATAATGTCAATGTTGAAAATGAGGAACTACTGCGGAAGATGAAGAAAAAGAAGCGACAAAGAAGGATAAGTTAATAGATTTTTTTATTATGAAAAAAATATGTAATTTTGTCTAAAATTAGTCAAGTCCAAAATTTACAAGTATGTTATTTGCAAATAAGATTAGAGAATTAAGAGAGAGTAAACAGATGTTACAACGTCATATATCTGCTGCCCTTGATATAGATAATGCAATGTACTGCAAGATTGAACGCGGCGACCGCCAAGCTAAAAGAGAGCAGATTCCGGTTATTGCAGAAATATTACAAACCGACGCAGAAGACCTACTTACTCTTTGGCTTGCCGACCAAGTCGTGGAAGTTATAGAAAAAGATAAAGGAATATCTGATAAGGTTTTGGATACTGCAAAACATAAACTCTTATGGCAATAAAAAAATCTGAAATACACAGTTCTTTATGGGCAAGTTGCGATGAACTTCGCGGCGGAATGGATGCTTCGCAATATAAAGATTATATCCTCACAATGTTATTTGTTAAATATGTGAGCGACAAGTTTAAAGGAGAAAAATATGCGGAAATTGAAATACCGGAAGGAGGTAGTTTTGACGATATTGTTGCGCTGAAAGGAAGCAAAAACATTGGCGAAGGCATTGACAAGGTTATTGCTCGACTTGCCGAAAAAAATAACCTGAAAGATATTATTGACAACGCCCATTTCAACGATGAGGCAAAAATAGGCAAAGGACAGGAAATGGTGGATAAACTTACAAAAATTGTCTCCATTTTCCAACGTCCCGAACTCGACTTTAAGAAAAACCGCGCAGGTGGGGACGATATTTTAGGTGATGCTTACGAATATTTGATGCGCAATTTTGCCACCGAAAGCGGTAAAAGTAAAGGACAATTTTATACCCCCGCCGAAGTGTCGAGAGTGTTGGCAAAAATTATCGGAATTGAAAAGGCAACGTTAAAAGAAAACCCAACAGCATACGACCCTGCTTGCGGCAGCGGTTCACTGTTAATAAAAGTAGCAGACGAAGCCCATTGCCGAATTTCTATTTACGGACAGGAAAAAGAAATCACTACCGCCGGACTTGCCAAAATGAATTTTGTGTTGCACAATCGCGCTGACGGCGATATAAAGGCAGACAACACCTTTGCTGCTCCCAGATATTTTAACGAGGAACATACTGAACTCAAGCGTTTCGATTACGTGGTGGCGAATCCCCCTTTTTCGCTGAAAAACTGGTCAAACGGAATTGTGGGAAAAGAATATGGCAGATTTGAGGAGTTTAACGCAATGCCACCTGAAAAAAATGGCGATTACGCTTGGCTTTTACACATTACCAAATCAATGGAAAAAACAGGAAAGGCGGCGGTGATTTTGCCTCATGGTGTTCTGTTTCGCGGTAATGCAGAGGCTATTATACGAAAAAATATTATTGACAAAGGTCTCATAAAAGGAATTATCGGACTTCCAGCCAACCTCTTTTACGGAACAGGTATTCCCGCCTGTATTCTTGTATTGGATAAAGAAAACGCCAAAACACGCAAGGGCATTTTTATGATTGATGCAAGCCGAGATTTTGTGAAAGACGGCAACAAAAACCGCCTTCGTGAACGCGACATTTACAAAATTGTTACCACTTTCAATGCTCAAATAGAAGAAAGAGGTTATTCGCGAATGGTAATGCTCGACGAGATTAAAACCAAAAACGAATACAACCTCAACATTCCACGCTACATTGACAGTAGCGTAAAAGAAGATTTACAGGATATTACCGCTCATCTCTGCGGTGGAATACCTGCCTTCGATGTGGATGGGCTTGAAAAATATTGGAACGAATTTTCCGGATTGAAAGAAAAACTGTTTACGCCTCAACCAAACCGTCATTGCGGGCTTGCCCCGCAATCTACTGTTTCATACTACAAACTGATTGTAGAAAAAGACGATGTACGCGATACCATTTACACCGACAATACTTTTGAAAACTACGGACATAAAGTAGAAACGGCATATCTCAACTGGCAAAAAACAGCCGATAAAATGCTATTTAACCTCAGTAGCGAAACCAACCCCAAGACCCTGATTGTTGAAATTGCCGAAAAGATTGTTGCCGAGTTTGAAAATGTGAAACTTATTGACAAACACAATGTTTACGAAGTGCTGCTTGCTTATTGGCAAACGGTTATGGCTGACGATGTTTTTCTCGTGAAAAATGATGGCTATGAGGCTGGAAATGAAATAGAATTTATAAAAGAAGTGCTTAAATCCGGAAAAAATAAAGGACAGGAAAAAACTATTGGCTGGGAAGGAAAAATTATTCCTAAAGAATTGATTATAACAACATTTTTTGCCGAAGAAAAACTTGCCATAGACGAGGCGCAACGATTTATTGACGAAGCACAAAGCCGTTTGGACGAGTTTGCCGAACAGGAAAACGAAGAAGAGGATTCCGTAGAGACGTGGCATGCCACGTCTCTACGAAAATCCATTTCCGAACAAACAAAAATTGTAAAAGACCTTACACAACAATTAGACGAGCGGGCAAAAGCAAAATATACCGAACTTACCATTGAACAAATCAAAGATTTACTCATTAACCGCAAATGGCACACGCAAATATACGAAGGCATTTACACCCTCTATAAAACCGTGAGCCAACGCATAACTGAGCGGATTGTAGAAATTGCCGAACGCTACGAAAACACACTGCCTGAACTTGAAAAAACTGTTGCTGACTATGAAACAAAGGTGAAAAATCATTTAAAGAAAATGGGATTTACAATCTAAATATCAAAGTATGAGTGAAAAAGAATTAAAAACCATCATTGCCGATATTCAGGCTTCACCCAAAGAATGCGAATGGGTAGAAATTAAAGAAAACAACTCCCACCCGGAAGAAATCGGCGAATACATTTCTGCTTTATCTAATGGGGCGGCATACGTTGGGCAGTCGAAAGGCTATTTGGTTTTTGGAATGACGGATAAAAATCATACCATTATCGGAACAAACTACCAACCAAAAAATGAAAAAGTGGGTAATCAGGAAATTGAAAATTGGATAGCAACTCAACTTTCGCCGCGTATTGATTTTATGATTCACGAAACAATGGTAAACGAAAAGCGTATCGTTTTGTTTATTATTGATACGGCAGGGAATACTCCTGTAAAATTCAAAGGTACGGCTTGGATTAGAGTAGGTTCGTACAAGAAAAAACTTGCCGACCACCCCGAACGAGAGCGTAAAATATGGCAAAATACACACAACAGCACTTTTGAAAACAGGCTGGCATTGACGGGCATTTCAGCAGATGAAGTGCTGACCGTAATTGATTATCCCTCCGTTTTTAGATTATTAAAAATGCCTCTACCGGAAACCAAAACGGGAATTTTAGAAAAACTAACAGAAGAAAAAATTATTAACAAACGTGGGGCAAGTTTCGACATAACAAATCTTGGCGCAATATTGTTTGCTTCTGATTTAAACCATTTTAGCACTCTTTTCCGCAAAGCCGTGCGAGTAATCTTCTATAAAGGGAACAGCCGCATTCATGCTAATAAAGAATATGTAGAGACAAAAGGATATGCGGTAAAATTTTATGAATTAGTAGATTATATCAATTCTAACTTGCCTGTAAATGAACAATTTGGAGGGGCAATAAGAATTGATAAACCTATGTATCCGCCTATTACTGTGCGTGAATTTGTTGCGAATGCTCTGATTCATCAAGATTTTTCCATTGGTGGGATGTCGCCGATGGTAGAAATTTTCAAATCCCGAATGGAGATTACAAATCCTGGAAAACCGCTCATAAGTACGTTACGATTTATTGACCATGCTCCAAAAAGTCGCAATGAACAACTTGCCTCGATGTTGCGCCGCATGAATATTTGCGAGGAACGGGGCAGCGGCGTGGACAGAGCCATTGAACAATGCGAACTTTTCCAACTTCCCGCACCCGATTTTGTTGGCGAAGAAGATTTTACGCGCGTTACTTTGTTTGCCCCGCAAACATTGCGACAAATGAGCAGGGAAGATAAAATAAGAGCCTGCTATCAACATTGCTGCCTGCAATATGTAATAGGAGAAAAAATGACGAATGAATCTTTGCGAAAACGATTTGATATTTCGCAAGATAACTACTCTATTGCTTCGCGTATTATTACAGAAACAGTAAACGCAAATTTGATTCGTTTAGACGAAAGTTCTAAATCACGAAAATTCGCTCAGTATATTCCAAATTGGTAGTTTTATAATACTCACATGTGACTAAGCAAAAAAGTTTATTTATAAGTAATTGATTATCAAACATGTTTTATATGTATCTTATGTAACTAAACGAAAAAAGGAATTTGTATGGTAGTAAAAAAAGGATATAAGCAAACGGAAATCGGAATTATTCCCGAAGATTGGGATGTGAAGATATTTGATGACTATGCGGATAAATCTGTCAAGTGGAGTATCACAGGGGGGCCTTTTGGTTCAAATTTAAAAACTTCAGACTATACAGATAATGGTATACAAATCATTCAGCTACAAAATATTGGAGATGGGAAATTCATTAACGAATCTATAATTTATACTTCTGAACAAAAAGCAAATGAATTATTAAGTTGCAATATATATTCTGATGATATTATACTCTCAAAAATGGGTGACCCTGTGGCAAGAGCATGTATTATTCCTGGCAACAATGTCCGTTACGTTATGGCTTCAGACGGAATAAAATTAGTTGTAGATGAAAAAAAATTTAATAAACGATTTGCTTTTCATTACATAAACTCTCCGTTTTTCAGGAAAAGAGCTATTGATGTCAGTACAGGTAGTACAAGACAACGAATAGGATTGCCTAAATTAAAATCATTAAACATAATTGTTCCTCCTCTCCCCGAACAAACCGTCATTGCCACCGTCCTTTCCGACATAGACGAATACATTTTAAGTTTAGAACGCCTCATTGCCAAGAAACAGGCAATAAAACAAGGGGCAATGCAAAACCTGCTTACAGGGAAAATGCGATTGAAAGGGTTTGAGGGGGAGTGGAAGAGCTATGAGATTGGTAAAATTGGGAAGTTTTATTCTGGGTTAACAGGTAAACGTGCAGAAGATTTTGGAAAAGGCAAAGCAAAATACATAACATTTTTGAATGTTTTAACTAATGTCGTCATTAAAACAGACATTTTAGAATATGTAAATGTTGGAAGAAGTGAACAACAAAATGCGGTTCAAAAAGGTGATTTATTTTTTAATACTTCTTCAGAAACTCCCGAAGAAGTTGGTATGTGCGCTGTTTTGCAAGCAGATTTACAAGATACATACCTAAATAGTTTTTGTTTTGGCTATCGTTTGATTAACAATGAAATTAATCCATTATTTGTTTCATACCTTTTTAATTCTGAGGTTGGTCGAAAAATAATGTTCAATTTGGCTCAAGGCGCTACGAGGTACAACCTTTCAAAATCATATTTTGAAAAATCTGTCATAAATATTCCAAAATTAACTGAACAAATCGCCATAGCCACAATCCTTTCCGATATGGACGCAGAAATTGAGGCATTGCAAGCAAAATTAAACAAAGCAAAACAAGTAAAACAGGGGGCGATGCAGCAGTTGCTGACAGGGAAAATAAGATTAATAAATGCTTTATCACAATCACAAAAGTTGCCCGAAAAAAGAATAATACCAATAACCGCTCATATAGTAGGTGGGCATATAGTAAATAAATTATATGGCTCGAAAGGTTGGGGACGAACAAAATTGCAGAAATCAATGCACTTGGTCGATTATTATTGTCAACTTGACTTTGGCTACGAATACATACGTAATATTGCCGGTCCGGACAGCCAAGCATTAATGAATCATATTGATTCAAAATTCAAGCAATATGGACATGTTCGTATTGAAATAAAGAAGGGGAATAGAGAAAGCAAGCATTACAACTATATTCCAACTTCTAAAATAGTTGAAATTGAGCAAGCCTATGATAGTTATCCTGTTGAAATACAAGAAAAAATAAACAGTTTGTTGAATAAAATTAAAAAGATGGACTTGGCAAGGGCTGAGATAGTATCAACGCTCTATGCCGTATGGAACAATAGAATAATCAAAGGACAACCAATTAATGAAGATTTGCTACTCGAAGACTTTTATGATTGGAGTGAACACAAATCTGATTTTAGCCGAGATTTTGTTCTTCGTGGATTAAATTATATGCGACAGGAAAACATAATTCCAATCGGATGGGGAAAATATATTGACAAAAAACAGAATATATAAGACATGAATATTCCAATCGGCGAAAGCGAAAGAGCATTGCAAAACAGAATGATAGCGTTTTTTGAGCAGAAACTCGGCTATATTTATCTTGGAAACTTGCAAGACAAAGCGAACAGCAATGTTAACCCCGAACTGCTCAAAAATTTTCTCGTACAGAAAATGGAGTATAGCGAAGAACTTGCCAACAAAGCCATTGAGAAATTGAGTGAAACGGCAAACGCCTGTCCAAGCGCCGATAAACTCTATGCCGCCAACAAAGAGGTTTATTCTCTCCTGAAATATGGCATTAAGATAAATGATGAAAACGGCGTTCCGAAAACCATTTTCCCTATTTATTGGGAAAAGCCCGAAGAAAACCATTTTGCTATTGCCGAAGAAGTTACCATTTTACACGATTGCGAAAAACGCCCAGATTTAGTTATATATGTAAATGGAATAGCCCTGTCGGTTATCGAACTTAAAAAAAGTACTATTTCCGTCAGTAACGGAATACGCCAAAATCTTACCAATCAACGCGAAGGCTTTATATATCCTTTTTTTACCACCGTACAAATTGTAGCGGCGGGCAACGACAGTGAAGGGCTTCGATACGGTGCAATCCGGAATGATGAACAGTTTTTTCTTGAATGGAAAAACTATGATAAAACTTCAAACAAAAAGGCACAAGAAATTAATAATGTATGTGCATTGTTAGATGTAGAGACGTGGCGTGCCACGTCTCTACACGCCACGTCCCTACAATCCCAAACATACAGCATTTACGTAAAAACACGCTTTTTGGATATTATCCACAACTTTATCATTTTCGACAATGGGAGAAAAAAGATTTGTCGTCATAATCAATATTTTGGGACATTAGAGGCGCAGCATAAAATCGCAAATCGTGAGGGTGGTATTATTTGGCATACGCAGGGTAGCGGTAAATCGCTCACAATGGTATGGCTTTCCAAATGGATTTTGTCGCAATCGCCAACACACGCCAATGCCCGTGCATTGATTATTACCGACCGTGACGAACTTGATGAACAAATAGAAAAAACCTACGGCGGAGTGGACGAAAAGATTTATCGTACCACAAGTTGCAAAGATTTGATTGATAAACTTGACAGTGAAGAAGAACGGCTAATTTGTTCTTTAATACATAAATTCGGACACAGAGGCACAGTAAAAACTGATAATTACGACGCTTATATTAAAGAACTTAAAAAAGCATTACCAAAAGATTTTTCTGCCAAAGGCGATATTTTTATTTTTGTTGATGAATGTCACAGAACGCAATCGGGCAAACTGCATAAGGCGATGAAAGAGATTCTGCCCAACAGTATATTTATAGGTTTTACCGGAACGCCTTTATTAAGAGAAGACAAGAAAAAAAGTAAAGAAATTTTTGGCGAATATATCCATACCTATAAATATAAAGAAGCCGTTGCAGATAGTGTGATTTTGGATTTACGCTACGAAGCAAGAGATATTCCGCAGGAAGTTACAAATCAGGAAAAAATTGATGAATGGTTTGAGGCAAAAACACGCGGATTGATGCCAAAAGCAAAAGCAAAACTCAAACAACTTTGGGGTAACCTGCAAACGCTTTACAGCAGCAGAAGCCGGTTGGAAAAAATTGCTTGCGATATAATTTTTGATTTCAATACAAAATCGCGTCTCGAAAATGGTAACGGCAATGCTTTATTAGTTGCCGGAAGTATTTTTTCTGCTTGCAAATATTACGAAATTTTCATTTCAAAAGGTTTTAATCAATGCGCGATAATCACTTCTTTCGACAGTTCACCGCAAGCATTACGCACCGAAACCACAAGCGTTGACGAAAATAATGACTCTTGGGAAAAATATGAAGCATACAAAAAAATGCTCGGCGGACAAGACCGCGAAACATTTGAAAAAGAGGCAAAACGCAAATTTGTAGAAGAACCTGCCAATATGAAACTGCTTATTGTGGTAAACAAACTTCTAACAGGTTTTGATGCGCCGCCCTGTACCTATCTTTATATTGATAAGTCATTGCAAGACCACGGTTTGTTTCAGGCAATTTGTCGAGTAAATCGCCTTGATGACGAAACAAAGGATTTTGGTTACATTGTGGATTACAAACAATTATTCGAAAATCTTACCGATGCTGTAAATCAATACGCAGGCGCGAGTAATTTTGATGCCTACGACAAAGAAGATATTGATGGAATTATTAAAGACAGAGTTGAAGAAGCAAAAATCTATTTTGAAAAAACTCTTGACGAGATTGAAGCGCTTTGCGAAGGTGTAAAATTACCCAAAGGACAACTTGAATATCGCCAATATTTTTGTGGCGAAAACGGTGTAGATATTGACAAAGATGAAGTTTTTGCCCGTATGCGCGAAAAACTGTATAAACTTTCTGCGCGACTTACAAGGGCATACGCCGAAATAAAACCCGATATGAGCGAGGCAGGATACACAAAGGAACGGCAAGCCGAACTTGAATCAAAAGTAAAGTTTTATGTTGATTTGAGAGACGATATTGGCAGGGCAAGCGGTGATTTTATTGATTTTAAGGCATATCAACCCGGAATGCGTTTTCTGATTGATAACTATATCATTGCCGATGACAGCGAAAAATTGGGTATGTTCGACGATTTTACCGTGCTTGATTTTATTATGGCACAGGAAGAAAAATTAAAAGATGATTACGATAAATCCTCACAAGAAGCCGCCGCAGAAGCAATTGAAAACAATATTCGCAGAAAAATCGTTGAAAGGCAAATCGTAAATCCCCTCTATTACGAAAAAATGTCTTCTATTTTACAACGCTTGATAAACGACCGCAAAAATGGTGTGATTGCCTACAAAGATTTGCTTGACAAATATTTAGACTTGCTTAAAAAAGCAGAGAATCCCGAAGAAAACGAAGAATTTCCTTTGTCAATAAGAAACAGCGCTGCAAAAAGAGCATTTTTTAATCAGTTTGGTGAAGATGAAAATCTTGCCGACAATCTTTATAATGCTGTTATAAAAAGTAAAATGGCAGATTTTAGAGGAAATCCTGTGAAAATTAATATCATAAAGAGAGCATTATATAATGTATTGAAAAATGAAAATGATGTTGAAAAAGCATACGAATTAGTAAATGTTCAAAAGGAGTTTTAATGACGATAGAAGTACAAAATATTGAAATAGATATTGTTAAAAAGCAGATTAAAAATTTGCATCTTTCGGTATTGCCACCCAATGGGGCGGTGCGGATTTCTGCTCCTTTATCTGTTAGTGACGAAAGTATTCGGCTTTTTGCAGCTTCAAAAATCAGTTGGATACGTGCGCAGCAAAAGAAATTTATCGAACAGTTACGTCACAGTGAACGGGAATTTGCATCAGGCGAAACAATTTACATTTGGGGCAAACAATACTGGTTGCAGGTTGAATACAGCAACAAAAGCAACAACTTTGAGCTTGTTGGCAACAGAGCAATTTTAACTGTCCGAAAAGAAAGCACAGCGCAGCAACGTGAAAATTATGTAAACGAGATGTTGCGAAAATACTTGAAAGATGAGATAACCCGCCTGCTCCCTGTTTGGGAACAAAAAACAGGATTACAATGCAAAAATTGGATTGTAAAATACATGAAAACCCGCTGGGGAACATACAGCGAAACAACGGGTACTATTTCATTCAACTTGCAACTTGCCCACAAGCCGGTAGAATGTTTGGAATATATCATAGTTCACGAACTTGGACATGTAAAATTCCGCAATCACGGAAAGGATTTTATCACTCATATGGATAGATATTTACCGTATTGGCGAGAAACAAAAAACAAACTTAACGTATTAACGTTAGATTATATATTGAATAAATAGGAATTGGATAGTTAAACATAACATTATGCCCGAAAAACAAAACATAGAAAACTCCGATTTAGCGAGAGAAGACCAAGTTTACTTGAAGTCTTCCGAGCGTGAGGAGTTTGGGCGTAGCCAATACAAGTCCTCATGGCACGACGACTATCTCAAATGGGTATGCGGATTTGCCAATGCACAAGGCGGTCGGATTTATATCGGCAAAGACGATGCCGCAACCGTTGTGGGTTTGCCGATTCGCGTGTATGACAATAAACTTACCCTTTGGAATCACG
>JGI20166J26741_11701141_pt1 | contig 10835 bp, 12 predicted proteins | sample TergutCu122P5_FD_26741 | JGI IMG/M metagenome (IMG submission 26741) | reverse complement strand
GCTAAAGTCTCCGTAATAAATAGTCCTAAAAATTTTAATTCTGAACTGTATGCAATTTCATTATTCTTAAATGTAATGCGGGGTCTTGTGGGGTGATTATCTTGGTGGGGGTGAAATGATATTGCGCACGTTTTATCAATATTTACTATTAAATCATTTTTTCCCAACCATATCTCCAGCTGTCGCATAACTAATGTTACTTTATGTTGGAGTGCCTCTTCATCTTTATCAACAACATATATATTAGTGTCATCAGCATACAGGACAAAATTTACTCCCTGGAAGTGTCGAGGCAAATCATTAATACATATTAAAAATAAAAGTGGCCGCAGGATCGAGCCTTTAGGCAAAGGAAAAGGCAATGGAAAAGCAGTAAGTGTTGCATATTGTATGTGTTTGTAACTTTAGGTTTCCAGCTTGCAATGCACTTGCACCATATTATCATCTGTGGCCTGTCCAGCTTCACAATATTTGTTCACATTTTATCTCGTAAACGCCACGATTTTCGAAAAAAGTTACGGAGCATAAAATATGTGTTGTGATTTTCCCTACAATTTTGTGTGGAACATTTCATTTACTACTAAGGAATGGGCGAAATATGATCAAGTGTGTATTTGTCTTCATGTAAAGTACCTGTTATGTCAGATTTTAATGAAACTTGAGTTTTCTAGGCAGATTTTCTAAAAATACACTAATATCAAATTTCAGGAAATTACACGCAGTGGGAACAGAGTTTCAAGCGACGCAGTCATGACGAAGTCAGTAGCCGCTTTTTGTAATTTTATGAACGCATGAATTATTGCAAGAAAGGTTAAAAACCGTACTTGGCTCTCCTACGGGGTAATCAACCGCTGCTTTGGTGTTTAGGTGTAAAGCCTTTAACGAAGGGGTCGCAGATATTCGTCATCGTCATGTTCGTAAGCGGATCAGACATAGATGGTACGAATTGTTTATCAAGGTATGTCATCAATTTTCTAATCCTGTCGTTTATGATCCGTGCTCTACATGTGTTCCATGCCATGCTAACCAACTTGACGATGAGTGATGCAAACTTTGAGAATGGTGTCGCGATAAATTGTTCACGCGCAGCAGAAGCGGTTAGAGCTAAATTTTGAATTTTGGTTGGTAGAAGGCGAAAGTAAAGGAAGTAAAACAAGGAAGGTGGATCAAGAAATATAAGTATATGTAGAAGAAAGGAAGTAAGTGAGTGTGAAATGCATTCCTGGAAAAAACAAACAAAACTGCTACATTAATGACGAAATTAAGAGTGGGTTAAGTGGAAAGCTTATTACTACCAAACTGGATTGCAGTCATTATCACGTATCCAAGTTTAAATCATATTAAGATGTGGAATTCGAGGAGTATCAGACGATTGTTTCAAGTTCTGGTTATATATATATGTGTATATATATATATATATATATATATATGCACACACACATGACCATTCCTTGAGAATAGATTCTGTATCAGAATCGGTATTGCTTGCTGGTGACACTGGTGTCAATTTCAGGCAGAAATTTCGGAGATTTTTGTTTAGTGTCAAATTTAGTTTTCATGCAATATTGCTGGTAATAAGTTAGTCCTAAATCTAGATAAAACACATACAGTTGAATTTATAACAAAGAATTCATCATGTTCTACATTACTTATTTGTTATGAAGAAAAGTATGTAGAAGAGACAGTAAATACAAAATTTCTTGGTTTACAAATTTATAACCATGTAAAATTGAAAAACAATATAGAACAAATGATTTCTAAGTCAAGTGGAACATGTTATGCTGTTAGGTCGATGGTCCATATCAGTAACATTAACTCTGTCAAATCAATTTACTACGCATACTGTCAATGTGTTATAAAATACTGAATGATTTGTTTGGGGTAACTCTTCCAACATTGGGAAGATTTTTCACTTTACAAAAGAGAATTATAAGAATTATGGCTGCAGCGTAACCCATAAGTCTGTTTCAACAGAGATTCTACCTGTTCCATGCCAATAGATACTTTCATTAATGAACTTCATTATCATTAATTGAAAAATTTTCCAACAAATACATCTATATGCGCTATTAATAGAAGGAATAAGCACCATCTTCAGAGACCAAATGCCAACCTGTCTTGTTTTCAAAAAGGTACATTTTATGCTGTCATCAGAATTTTCAGCATTTTATCACATAGTCTGACAATCCTTAAGAATGAAAAGGAATGAAAAGGCAGAATTTAAAGAAATCTTGTGAAAATATGTAAATACACACTCCTTGTACTCTGTAGATGAATTTTTAATGTGTAAAGATTGCCTGTAATACTGTTTTATGAAATCTTTATAGTATTTTGCATTGAAAAAATTGTGTATTTTTGTATGTATGTATCTATCTGTAAATTCTGTTTACCTGCCTTTTGATATGGCTCTGATAATGGATTTCACATTCTGAAGGAAGAACATGGATTGGTATTATTAGGTGAAGTAAGAGAGAAAACTTGGTGCAGACTGTAGAAATTAGACTTGGGTGTAATGGGTGTGTAATACTAAAATTGGCTACAGGGCCAGTAATAAAACCTGGTACCTCCAGAATGCAAAGCAGTTGGGTATGAATTGCAGTTGTAATGTATTTTGCTTATGATGCTCCATTTTATAATGATTTCTCAGTATGCACTGACTTAAAAATAATTTACATGAGATTTGGGATTCTAAAGGTGGTGACTGAAAGTTTTTGCCCTCTGGGGTGTCATGCTTTGTAGTCTGGTGTAAGTTGTTGAAATGTCATGAGAGGCAGCAGAATTCTCTGAAATGTCAATACACTTCTACTAAACTGCATGGCATACTGCAGAAGACATCAGTCTTCAGCATGATTTACTTTTGCAGAATATGTGAGAAATGCAAGTACATATCTGAACAGAACCGCGACGTAGTTAAAGTTTGTCATATACTGTTGGTTTTATTTATTTATTTTTTTAATTTTGTGAAAGTTTCAAAAGCAGCAATTTGTGCATGATTGTCTCATCCATTTTTGCAGGTGACAGAATTTTACATGTATGGATATCTTGTTTTACAGAGTATATCACATATAAATGTCTGAGAAACAGTGTGACAGTTCGTCAGATTCAGAGAGCTCGGATGTATTGGAAGGAACACCAGTGAAAGAAGATAACAATAAAACACTAATTGTGCTTCCGCGTGATTCAAAACAAACCCATTGTCATACTTCTTTAAGCCATTCTACTCCTCGATATTTAGGGAATGAAAGTAAATCACATGCCATTGAAAAAGAGTATCATTCTCAGAAAAAAGGCAAAAAATTGGGTATGTTAAGAAGTTCAAGGTCTCTGCATGCACATGTAAGTTCTGATGAAGAGTCTGATGATTTTACAGCTGATGGAAGGAGGCACAGAAGGTGTGCAATAGAGTCTACTGATTCAGAAACTTTTCAGAGTAGGGGAGATTCTCTATTGGACACATCAGAGGGGCCATTGTATTCTGTGAAGCCAACATTAAAAGTGGGTAAACACAGACAGAGAAGGAATGTCATTTTGTTATCTGACTCTGATGGAACTGTGACAGAAGAGGCTGAGGGTTTAGTTGTGTCGGATTCTCCAGAATTGCTCAAACCTCTACCTGCAATGGGCAGTGATAAGAAAAAGAAGTGTACAATATATTCATCTGCCTCTGATGCTTCAGATACACCAAAGAAAAGTATGACAGCAGGAAAGTACAGGGACCGCAAATTTATAGAGTCATCTGATTCTGAAACAAGTTCTTTCAATGAGGATTCACAATCTGCATCAGATTCGTCTTCACCTATAATAATGCCAGATAAAAATGTTGCAGTGGGTACTGCATTAAGGGAAGCAGAATCCAGTAATGCAGATGGGAGACTGGTTTTGGAAACATCCATTTCTGGAAAAGTTACAGTTGAGCATAAAGGATTCAAATCACCAGTTCAGAATGTTGTAGAAGTTAATGATACTTCGGTGGAGACTGTTGAAGATGATGACAATGATTCCTATGTTCAGACTAAGGAGGTGAGTTCCAGTTCCTTACTAAATTGACTCTTGTATGCTTCTATTTCATACAAGTGTAAAATGTAATTTTGAGGGAACTTCTGCAGTTCAGCTTAAGGTGGTGAGTTCCAGTTATTTACTCAGATTGGCTCTTATATTAATTGTTTTTGTCTAACCAACCTTTAATGCACCTATTGTGCATGGTTAGATGTAGAAAATTCATATGAACGTTTGTGCGGTGTACATAATATTAAGATGGCTCTTATGTGTTTCTGTTTTATATAAATGTAACATGTAATTTTGAGGGAACTTCTACTGTTCAGCTTAAGGAGGTGAGTTCCAGTTGTATATTGAAATTGACTGTTATATATTTGGTTTTCTTACAAATATACAATCTAATTTTGAGGGAACTTCTACTGTTCAGCTTAAGGAGGTGAGTTCCAGTTGTATATTGAAATTGACTGTTATATATTTGGGTTTCTTACAAATATACAATCTAATTTTGAGGGAACTTCTACTGTTCAGCTGAAGGAGGTGAGTTCCAGTTGTATATTGAAATTGACTTATATATTTGGGTTTCTTACAAATGTACAATCTAATTTTGAGGGAACTTCTACTGTTCAGCCTAAGAAAGTGAGTTCTAGTTCTGTATCAAAATTGGCTCTTGTATATAAAATTTTTAAAAAGACCAACAAGTGAACTTGAGTATATGAATGTCATTTTATTATACAATAACCACCGACTGTTTTGGCCACTTGTGGCCCTCTTCATGGTGGCTGTAACATGCCGGTGGTTACTGTATGATAAACTGACGTTCATATACTCAAGTGTATTTGTTAGCTTTTAGGTTGTTGTGTGGCACCAACTAATTAAACTTAAAAAGCTGATGCTGAACTTAACCTGTCAACGTCGCACAACAGCTCAGAAGCACAAGAGTCTATAACACACATCATGGTGAAAGACTGAAATCTTGTATAACATTTTAATGCAGTTCTTCTGAAATGTGTTTAATGCAAGTAACTGTTGGCCACAGTTGAGAAATGCGCAATTTCTTGTTGGTGCTGAGAGTCATGAATTTGGTGTGTTTGCAGCACCAAAGCTCTCAATACTGATGTTAAAAATAGTCTGCAAACTGCAGTCATAAAAATGCATGGTGTTCCATTTACAGTTTTTACACTGTCATTCATCAAAACAGAGTGTAAATTGCCAAAGTGATTTGGAGCATGAGATGCCATCATCTGAACTGGATACTTCCAAACAGACACTTGAGGCCAACCAACTGAATTCCCTAGAGCAGAGTCTTCAGGCTGTTACTATTTCAAAAGGGAAAGATCCAGCTATTTCTCCTACTGACATGCAGTCCCTCATTGCTCAGAAGAAAGGACTGCAATCTGAAATTGCTACACTAACAATGGGAATTGACAATTTGAAGGTAACTTAAATCCACTTGTAACAATTGTAGTAATAGCTGCAGAAGTTTTAGACTTTGTGTACGGGGCATGCTTTGGAATTTGAGATGTTGTTTCTTGGCCATGTATTCTTAGTCAAGCAGGGACTGAAAATTTTGGTTGCCACCAGTGACGCAAAAGTGTTTGGATGATGGCTGATTTCCCACTCAGTCTTAAAAGGAGTTGGCTTGGGAGCCAGAATATACTGTTCCACCTTTCTGGTGACCAGAATATTTGTCTGGCCATCAGATATTCAAAATGTTTTCAACTCTTGGTCTCAAGATTTGTACCATACACAAAATTTGCCATGTATGAATGAACAACCTGGTTTCAGACATAAGAAGATTGGCAGTGTGTATACAAGGGGGTGCTGATAAGTCCTTAGCCCAGCCAGGAAGGAAAAAAGTTACTGCGACCAAACTCAGGATTTATTCAACATACTCCCCATGAAGCTCAGTACACTTCTTAGCCCATTGCTCTAACTTTTGCAAGCTACTCAAAAAAAATTAAGAAGGTTGTCCAACCAACCAGGTCTTCGTATCGGATGAAAAGTGGCTACCTTTCATTTGTTTTTTTTAGTCCAGGGAACAGGTGATAGTCCGACAGGGCCAGATCCAGAGAATTGGATGGGTGATCAAGACATTGGAAGCCCAGGTAGGCCAGTTTCTTCTGGGTTGCAAGTGCCTGGTGAGCTGAGGCATTGTTATGCAAGAACAAGAACCCCTTGGTGACCTTCCTGTGGCGTTTTTCCTTCAAAATGTCCTTCATTTGCACCAGCAGAGATGAGTAACACTCCATGTTGATAGTTTGGCCCTTTGGAAGATAATCAATGAGGAGGATGCCGCCTTGAACCCAAAAAATTGAGGCGAGAAATTTTCCAGCAGATTTTTGCACTCAGAATTTTTTGGGGTGGGGTGACCCGCTATGCCGCCACTCCATTGATGGTTGCTTTGTCTCTGGATCATAGTGATATAACCAGGTTTCGTCCCTGGTCACCAATCGCGACAGGAAATCATTTGGATTGCACCTAAAAAATTCCAAAAGTTGCTCAGATGACTGGCACCGTTGACGTTTTTGATCTGCGTTCAGGCATTTCGGGAGCCACTTCGTGGAGAGCTTCTGCATGTCCAAATCTTCATGAATGATGGACCCAACCCGCTCACATGAGATGCCCAGTTGCTCAGCTATTGATTTAGCTGAAATCCGGCGGTCTTCCAAGATTAGCTCGTGAATTTGATCCGTATTCTCCGGTGTGGTAACTGTTTTGGGTTGTCCAGAACAAGGCACATCACAGGTGGAAAAATCACCACGTTTAAACTGGGCCAGTTTTTGACAGTGGCATACAATGGTGCATGTTCCCCTAATGTTACTGTCAGAATAGTGTGAATTTCCTTTGGTGCCTTGCCTTGCAGGAAAAAAAATTTGATGACAGCTCGCGTCTCGATGTTGTTGAAATCGCCCACGTTGCCTGACATGCTTCCTTTCAGCCTCTGTAACAAGAAAGGACTTGCAATTCGGCATGTGAACAGACGCCTCTTTCCGACCCTATCGATTCCGTCCTATGACATTGGGAAGTAGGTCAGGCTAAGGACTTACCAGCACCCCATCATATAATGTACCATTCTGGCATATTAACAGGCTGATACCCATCCACTTAAAGAGGGTGCTTTCATGGCAATTTGATGTCACCAGCAACAATCAAACTGTCTTCATATAAAGTACACAGTTTTAACCAGATCTGGATTTTCTGGACAGATTTTAATAAAAGTCCCCTAGTATCAAATTTCACAGAAGTCTGTCCTGTGGTAGATGCTTTGATATACACAGATAGACAGGTGCACAGATGTGACAAAGCTAACAGGTGCATATTGTGACTATGCTAGTGTGCCTAAAAAGTTTTCATTCAGCAAGCCCAAGTAGTAAATTTTCCCATGTGACAGTTATACAAGCAGTTATATTCTGCTTAACATATGTATTTACAGCTACAGCTATCTTTGTGGGTATGTGGCTTATTTTAGGTATCTATTATCCTTCAGTGTTCCTGTGGTCGTATTTTTCGATACAACACCATTTAGCAAGTAGCTGTAATGCTCATTTTTTGGATAAATATTGTTGTCTCCATTGCAACATGAAGTAACTTCTTCATGGCCTTAGCCAACACTTATAGTCCACATCCACCATTCGTCCTGCTTGCTTACTAATGTGGATGGGGCACAACAGGGACCCTGAAAAAGGCAGCGTATAAGCTGGAGACAGATACCTTCAGAATGCTGACCAGTCAGCCAACTGGTACTTGACACTGTCACCCAAAAACTTGATCTCCAAATGCAGAGAGAATTGTTTATTGCCAGAATGCTTGTTGTTGACTGGACAACCTTGTTGCTACTGTTGAAACCACCTGCCCTGCAGTGCCCAATCAAACTATAAAAAATAACCCATATGTAATTACATGTAACTATACTACTTTTTGGATTACACAGGTTCCCAAATGTGTTTTTTGTTATTTATATCACTCTGTTGTCTTTAATTTTATCTATTTTTAGTCATGTCTGTTGTTGGTATAGGTACTTGGTGGTAAATAATTTGTTATGCTGTGTTTATCTTTTTTGATATTTATTTAAGTATGCACTATACAGCACCTGATTTATTGAAAATAAAATTCAAGTTCCCTTCATTCGGGATATTTTTGTATCATGAGATTATTTATTATGAATTTTATACAGATTTGTCTGAGTACACAATTTTCATGACTATCACATTCACCTCAAGTTAAAATTTCGGAGAACTGATGTGGACTGAAATGAAATTTACAAGACAGCTTTATGAGACCTCACATGCCAAAGCCTTTGGAAATTTTGCATACAGGCAGACAGATGCAGTTTTCTTTTTGTGTGTTCATGTTATGCTGAATGCTAAAACTACATTGGTCCAAAGCATAGGATCTGTACAACTTATGTGCAGCTTCTGACTTTCATTATGGGTAAAAGTGTACATTGCTCTGTTACTGTTGTCCTGAAGGAGCCTGGTGGCCTTGAGTTATTCTTCATTGTCCTTGAATGGCAGGTGTGAAATTTATTTGCACTGCAGGGACTGTGGCTGGCTTTTAATTTGGTTGAAACAGTATTAGTATTGAACAAATGTGACAGTTGGCTAGCTGGTTTGCAGGCATGTGCTGTTACAGTTGTGCAAGACATAGACAGTAAATGTTGAATAAGTTACATTTTTATAAAGTTATTGTTTCCATATCCAGTATAATCTTACTTTGTATTCATATTTCTTTCAGACAAGGTTGGGTTAAAAGCTGAAGTGTCCTTATTTAGGTGCATTCGCAAAATTGCAAAAAGCGACCATTAGCTATGTCATGTCTGTCTGTTTTTCTGCGAGGAACAACTCAGCTCCCACGTGATGGATTTTTATGAAATTTTATATTTGAGGAGTTCTCAAAAATCTGTCAGAAAGAAGTTTCATTAAAATATGACAGTAATGGGTACTTTATTTGAAGACCTCTACATTTATGATAATATCTTGCTGCATTCTTTGTAGAATGAGAAATGTTTCAGAGAAAAGTTGTAGAGATCAAAACATACATTTTATGTTCAATAAATTTTCTTAAAAAATTATACTGTTTATGAGATACATGGAAAAATATTATTGCTAGACAGGCCACGGATGACAATATAATAGAGATTAAGTGCTGTGCTTGCCGGTTACCTAAGGCAAGAATACAGACACACATTGAGAGTATATAATATTTTTTTGGTGTTCCACGGCAACAGTAGTTACTTGAATTTGCCTCAGTGTTACATTATATATGCATTGCCTATCTCATTTCAGAGTATACTGAGAAGTTCAAATCTTTCAAGCTTACCTGATCGTGGTACCAGACTGCAAATGTCTCTGACCGAGAAGCAGAATAAATTGAAGAAGCTGAAAGATCAATGGCAGTCATCAAATTTTAATGCAGTCCCAGGTAAATGCAGGTTATCAAAGACTTTTAATGTATGATATCTTACAACTTGCCAGTGTTGTATGAAATTTTTATATTTACAGATGCAGTGGGATACAAGATTAAGCCAGAAATTATTGACATTAAAAATGAAGTGCCAGTCCGAAGTTTACAAAAAGGTTGGTGATTTTTTATGATACTGAATTAGGAGATGAATTGTGTATGTACCATAAAAAATCATGCAGTTATTAGATCTGTGCTGTTTCACCAAACACCACTTTCTTGCCTTAATTATTTCATGCTTCGTTTACCAGTTTTTGAAGGAAATTTTAATTTTTTTGGTCTTTAAATTTTGTTGTGCCGTGTATTGTCATGGTCAACACTAAAGCATTTTACTGAAACTGCAAGATTGCTGGGAACATCAGGATGCATAGTACATCATTATTGGTTGAATGCTTGTGCTTTCGGGTGACCTTCCCTTCTGTTCTCTTCTGTTTTGTGTATATGCTTATTTATACCCATTGCAAGACATTTTATGTCACAGTTGTTCATAGTTGATTGTTAATCATAATTTAAGAATTGTGATCTTGTTAATTAACCTGCAATTAGACCCTGATCTTAGAAGTTTGTCCATATGAACAGTTCTGAAATTTGGTGTTTTCTGTTGATGTTTTTTATTGTTTTGTGCATGAACATGCTGCTTACACATACTGTACTAAATCTGTCATACACTTCTTAAGTTTGTGTTAGTAGGAAGTGTAGGGGTGAAAAGACTAAGATATATTAAAGCAGAGTTTACTTTGGGTAACTGCCTATTTCAAGTGCAGTATGATGCAACTTGTCTGAATGTGTGCGTTCACATTATTAATGCTTCGACATGTGTGTCTGTGTCAATGTGGATGGTTTCATAAGCCAGAGGCCAAGCTACCTAATCAAATTGGGCCCTGGGCTGGATTGTCTCAGCACAGAAGTGGTACTTCAAAGAGACTCGCCATGGCCCACTGGGGTTTAGATGGTGTTTCACTTGGTCATTAGAGCTGGTGGTGTTTGTGCTTACACTGCACATTCTAGCTGTGTTGTGTCTTTGTTGGGCTAGTGTACTTTTTGTGATTATAATGGAGTGGGCTTCTAATGAGTGCCAAGAGGACCAAATGTTGTGGGATACGGCTCATAAATATAAAGTTAAGACACAAAAGATTGGTGTATGGGTATAAGTATCATAGAACAGTGTTTCTCAACCGCCAGGCCGCGTCCCGGTACCGGGCCCTGGAATCAACTATACTGGGCCATAAGAGGCCTGAGAAAACTACAATATGCTACAAGATTTCATTAGTCCAGTTGGTAACTAATTTAAATGTAATTTTATATTTGTCAACATGCCACACCATATACATAAGTGTACTAATGCTCTTTATGATTATGCCATAATTAATTATTAATAC
>JGI20166J26741_11701028_pt1 | contig 10836 bp, 11 predicted proteins | sample TergutCu122P5_FD_26741 | JGI IMG/M metagenome (IMG submission 26741) | reverse complement strand
GGTCAGACCAGTAACGTTTGTTAGTACCAGCCCAGGCCCGTAAAGTTATTAACCGTAAGCGATTTCTCGAAGAGTATGAGCGCACGGTTTACTCGAGGTTTATAATGGACCCAGGAATTCGGACAGCAAACCAGGAGGTCTTAAGCTCTAAATGTCAGTTCGCAAAAAATATTCAGCATCATTCAAAACCGAAGTGGTCCTGGAAATGCTTAGGGAAGAGAAATCCATATCTCAAATCTCTTCAGAGTGTGGGGTACACATTACCCAACTAAATCGTTGGAAAAAGCAGGCATTAGAAGGAATGCCGGAACTGTTTGCTGATGGTCACAAGGAGACGGAAGTCATCAGAGCCGGCTATGAAAAACAGCTGCAAGATCTTTATGCTAAAATTGGTCAGTTGACTACTCAATTGGACTGGTTGAAAAAAAAAGCTGGTATCTAGGTTCATGGTAACCGAGCGTAAAGCTATGATTGAATGGGACAACCCAGAACTGCCCATTACAGTCCAAGCCAACATGTTAGGCATAAACCGTACTGGCCTATACTACAAGCATGTGCAGCCTTCAGCAGAAGAGATTGCTATTAAGCACCGTATTGATGAAATCTATACTGCGCATCCCTTTTACGGTTCCCGGCGGATTACTGCTCAACTAAATCGGGAGGGTGTACGTATCAACCGCAAAGCGGTCCAGCGGCACATGCGTGAGATGGGTATCGCCGGCATCTGTCCCGGGCCTAATCTGAGCAAGCGGCAGCTTAAAGAACAAGTATATCCTTATCTGCTCAGAAACGTAGTAGCCAGTTATCCAAATCATGTTTGGGGCATCGACGTGACTTACATACGGCTCACTAATGGATGGATGTACCTGGTAGCCGTGATAGATTGGTATTCCCGCTATGTAATTAGCTGGGCTATGGATCAAACCCTGGAGATAGAGTTCGTGATCCAAGCGGTTAAGCAAGCGCTTGATCAATCAATACCAGAAATATTTAACAGCGACCAAGGAAGCCATTTTACAAGTCCACGGTATATCCAGCTGGTACTTGGTGCAGGGGCACGAATCAGCATGGATGGCAAAGGACGTGCCAGAGATAATATATTTACTGAGCGCCTTTGGCGCAGCCTAAAGTATGAGGAGGTATACTTAAACGAATACAAAAGTCCACGGCAAGCCCGCTGTAAAATAAAGGAATACTTTGAGTTCTATAATCACAAACGGCTCCATCAGTCTTTAGAGTACCGGACGCCAGCCGAGGTTTATGGCTCAAAGGAGGTCCGGCGGTCTTGACAGCCAGGCCCACACGTGGCCAATGCTGGGTGCCGACGGGGCGGCTCCGGAAAACATGTACGCTTATGTTCCCGTCGCATTGCCATTCTACCACGTGTGGGACGCTGACTGTCAAGACTACCCTTCGGCGCCTTTGTGCAAATGTGAAAAATTTCCTCGGGGGCTCACCAAAAAACATGTTATTATTAGCAATAATTGACAAAATAATCCTATACAGAACAACAGTTTGTATCTTAACTTTTTAAAAAATTTGTCTTGACAACGGGGTCCATCATAGTTTCGAAGTTCGAGGTTCGAGGTTCGAGACTATGAAGTGTTTGCTGATCCTCAAAACTTTACAGGCCGGATGGTGCGAAAGCAGTAACGTGTGACCAGTAACCCGGAGTTACCTTGACCGAAGGATAGATTTGGCATTAAAATAATGTTAAGCCAGATTCATGAAAGGAGAGTAAAAAATGGGGTACCGTCTGACCAAAGAAGCATGCGACGGAGTATTGCAAAAACTGTCGCTAAACCATACCCTTTTCGCCCCTAAACGCTTTACCGGAGGCGGGCCTTTTTCCGGTACGGATCTGATTCGGTACGGTAAAATTGCCTCGGCGGACGAAATTGTTTTGGACGCCAAATCAGCCCACTCTTTTAAAGAAGCTCTCCTGCCCATAACGGAAACGTTGTTTTACTTTACCGAAGAACAGATGAAAGAACCGGACCCGCCTGCCCAAGGGGTGCTCGTCTTTTTGCGCAGCTGCGATCTGCACGCCGTGCGGCGGCTGGATGAAATATATCTCCGCAACGGAGCCGAGGATTATTACTACAAACGGATCAGGGAGAAAACCAGATTCGCTCTCATCGGCTGTCCCACCGCCTTTGACACCTGCTTTTGCGTGGATATGGTCGCCAACCGTTCGGACAATTATGATTTCAGTATTGAACAGGATGAAAATGCCAACTACTTGATTGATTGCCGCGCCGCTGATTGGGCGGCTCTTTTCGAGGCGGCAGCTTCCCAAACATTAGCCGTAGAACCATCATTTGTCGCCGCCACGCCTACCAGGGTCGGCATACCCGCCCTTCTGGACGCCGGGGTGGCCGCCGCAGCCATGTGGGACCAGTACGACGGGCGCTGCATCAAATGCGGACGGTGCAACTTTTCCTGTCCCACCTGCACCTGCTATACCATGCAGGACTTATTCTATACCGATAACGGAAAAGCAGGGGAGCGCCGCCGGGTGTGGGCTTCCTGCATGGTGGACGGATTCACCGATGTAGCGGGAGGCGGTTGCTACCGGCCCAAGAACGGCCAGCGAATGCGTTTTAAAACCCTGCACAAGGTGTTTGACTACAAACAGCGGTTCGGCTACCAGATGTGCGTCGGCTGCGGCCGCTGTGACGATGTGTGCCCGGAATACATTTCCTTTGCCCGGATTGTCAACCGGCTGGAGGAAGCCCTGCGGGAGGTGAAAAGCGATGCCGCGGAATGAATATCAGCCCTTTTTGGCCACAGTAAAGGAAGTCATCAGACATACGGATATTGAGTACACCTTTCGCCTGGCCTATGAGGGACCGGTAAAGCCGGGACAGTTTTTTGAGGTTTCCATCCCCAAGTTTGGCGAAGCGCCCATTTCAGTCAGCGGTATTGAGCCCGGCCTGATTGACCTGACCATCCGGCGGGTCGGCAGGGTGACAAATGAGCTCTTTGAACATTACGCCGACCGCAAGCTGTTCCTGCGCGGGCCTTACGGCAACGGTTTCAATGTGGATGATTACCGGGGCCGGGAGCTGGTTGTGATCGCCGGCGGCACAGGGGTATCCCCGGTGCGGGGCCTGGTGGAGCATTTCGCCAATCATCCCGAAGAAGTGCGCGGTTTAACCTTGGTCGCCGGATTTAAAAGCCCGCAGGACATCCTGTTTTACAATGATTTTAGCCGCTGGGCGACAAAAATTAATTTGATTCTGACCGTGGACGCCGGCGAAGGCCCTGCTCATTGTCAGGTCGGTCTCGTCACCGAACATATCCCGCAGCTGAAGATACAGGATGCCTCCAACGCCGCGGCGATTGTGGTCGGTCCCCCCGTTATGATGCGCTTTGCCATCCAGGGCTTATTGGCGGCCGGATTTGCGGAACATAACATCTGGATCTCCCAGGAGCGGAAAATGTGCTGCGGGATTGGCAAGTGCGGCCATTGCCGGATCAATGACGTTTATGTCTGTCTCAACGGCCCGGTATTTAACTATACCCAAGGCAAAACCTTAGTGGATTAGGAGGCAAGGCATATGGATATCAATACCAAAGAGGTCATTAAAAACGCTTTCCGGGTTACCAAAGCAAGGGGCCTAACCGCCTCCCGCATCCGGGTGCCCGGCGGCCACTTAAAGGCGGAGTATCTGGAGATAATTCACCAAATAGCCAGGGAATATGGCAACGGTACCGTACATTTAACCGCCAGACAGGGGTTTGAAGTGCCAGGCATCCGGTTTGAGGATATGCCCTTGGTTAAAGAACTGCTGCAGCCCGTTATTGCGGGCATGGGGATCAATCAAACCGAGCCGGGCCAGGGTTATCCCGCCGCCGGCACCCGCAATATCACGGCCTGCATTGGCAACCGGGTTTGCCCCTATGCCTGTTATGATACCACCGCTTTTGCCCAGCGGCTGGAAAAGGCCGTGTTCCCCAACAACCTGCACTTTAAAATCGCTCTGACCGGCTGCCCTAACGATTGCACCAAAGTACGGATGCACGACTTCGGCATTATCGGCATGACCCTGCCGCAATTTGAGCCGGAGCGCTGCGTTACCTGCCGCGCCTGCATCCATAACTGCCGGAAAAAATCCGTCGGGGCTCTGAGCGAAATTAATTACCGTCCTGCCCGCAACGAAGAAAAATGCATCGGCTGCGGGGAATGTATCGTCAGCTGCCCGATGGCCGCCTGGACAAGGAGCCGGGAAAAATATTACCGCCTTACCCTTTTCGGCCGGACAGGCCGGCGCAATCCCCGGCTGGGGGTGGATTTTATCAAATGGATTGACGAGGACAGCATCATTAAAATTATCCTTAATACTTACGACTACGTGGAAAAATATATTGACCTCAACGCGCCGGGGGGCAAAGAACACATTGGCTACATCGTGGACCGGACCGGTTTTGCCGAATACCAAAAGTGGGCTCTGCGAGATGTGCGGTTACCGGCCATAGCGGAAGTGACCCAACCGGTATATTGGGGCGGCCTAAAATATTAGTTTGCTGCTTTTAGTACTCAATGCCTGGCTGAGCCTTGGCGCCGGAAGCGTAAGGATGTTTAATCTCTTTCATCTCGGTAACCAGATCGGCCAGTTCCACTACCTCCGGAGCCGCGTGGCGCCCGGTGAGCACCAGGTGCAATCCGGGCGGTTTGGCCCGGATGAGCTCCAGTACATCCGCCAGCGCCACCAGATCGTAGTGCACAGCGTAATTGATTTCATCCAGGATAATCATATCGTAGCCGGTTTCGCAGCCGGCTTCAGCCACGTCCCGCCTGGCTTCCGCCAGCGCCTTTTGCGCCGCCGCCAGGTGGGCTTCCAGCCCTTCGCCCGCGGCATCCTTGATAAAGCCCTCGCCCAGCCGGCGGATTGCAAAACCGGGGCCCAATTGGGCCGCGGCTTTTAATTCACCGCATGACCAGCCGCCCTTGATAAACTGGATCATCAGTACTTTCATCCCCTGACCCCAAGCCCGCAAGGCCAGCCCCAAAGCCGCGGTGGTCTTGCCTTTACCGTCGCCGGTAAAAACCAGGGTCAGTCCGTTAGTTGCACCGGCCAAAAAAATCATCCCTTTATTTCGCTTGCACTTCTTCTATTTCACTTGTACTCTTCTATTTCACTTGCACTTCTTCGATCTTGATATCTCTTACGTGGCTTATTTTTTCCCACTTGACATCTTGCTTGATCAGGCACCTAAAGTTAATTAAGATCCATGAACCAAGGAAAAAAGGAAAGCACAACAATCCTTTGATCATCGGCCTTAAAGGCCTCTTATCAATGATCATACTTAATCCGCCCACAATAACCGGCAGAGCAAATGTCAGCAATAAATAACTGGCGCAATTAAGTAGTAACCCCATCGCTGTCATACCATCCATTAAATAAATGGCAAGATTAACCAGCACCAAAAAGGTGGTCACAACCATCATCGGGATACCGGTAAGATACAACATTCCATCTACATTCATTAAAGTTTTATATTCTTTAATCCCTTTCAGCAAATCCTTGGTATAATGTTTCAGGCATTGCAGATGACCAACGGTCCATCTGGTTCTTTGTTTCCAGGATTCGGCAAATGTTAACGGCTGCTCGTCATAAACAACGGCCTCGCTTGCCCAGCCCAGCTTGCGGCCATTGGCTATATTTTGCAGGGAAAACTCAATATCTTCCGTAATGGTAAAGGTGTTCCAGCCCTCTTTTTTGATCAAATCAAACTTAACCATAAAACCGGTCCCATTAAGCAAAGGAGATAAGCCCAAATTATACCTGGCCAGATGATAAAATCTGTTCATGGTCCAGTAAAATATGGCATAGCCGGCGGTAATCCAGGTATCCGTGGGATTTTTAATATCCCGGTAACCTTGGACCACCACTTCGCCCTGACACAATTTTTTATTCATCACACTAAAAAAGTCGCTATTGACAATATTATCCGCATCAAAAACACAAAAAGCGTCATAGTCGGCGTCTTCGTCAACTTTTCTGGTTAAAAACCAGTTCAGCGCATAACCTTTGGTTTTTTTGGTCTCATCAAAGCGCTGGTAAACAAATACCCCTTCTTCTTTGGCGATAGCAACAGTGTCGTCGGTGCAATTATCCGCGATAACATATATATCCAGCAATGTCCCGGGATAATCTTGCCTTTTTAAACTGCGGATTAAATTTCTGATGACCGTTTCTTCATTATGGGCCGGGAGAACCGCCATAAATCTATGTTGTTTATTGACCAACAGCTTTTTATCTTTGGGCTTGACAAAAGAAAACAAACTAATAATCACTTGGTACAGCCAAAACACCATCACAATTATTAATAACACTTGTTTAAGCACACATAAATAAACCACGTCTATTTCCCCAATCTGAATAATTCACCACAGCTGTTCGGTTAACCCATATTACCCAACTATTATACCCAATATCCCTTAAATGCTGCCAGCCAAGAAAGGCTCCACCTCTTTGCTTAGCAAAATGTTTTTTGCAGCCCGACAAAAAACATCAAAAAACACCAAAGGAAGGCGAAACCGTTATATGTATATTCTTGAAGAAGTACTTTTCCCCTTTGAACTTTGCACAGAAAATTTTAGTGAGCGCGATAAAGTTTAGCAAACGTATGTATTGGATTGCCAAGGACGGCGGTTGCCTCTCTTGGGAACCGCAAATTAACCGCCAAATACCAACTAACCACCAAAGATAAACAACAACATCGCTACAACCAAAATAAAAAGCAATATAAAGCCAAGTCCCATGGCGGATAACGCTATTCTTTCATTTCTCAGGACGCGATTTAGTTCCGCTTCAGACTCCTCATCCATGTCTTCCGCCAGGTTAGCCGGGTCGTCGTCTGCAAAGTCTTCAATCATACTCTCTTCGGGTATAATGTAGTTTAATATCTCCCTGGCCCGATCAAGCATAGCCGCCTGGACATAGATCTCTACCGCAAAGGATTTGTCCCTGCCAATATAGATGTCCCCGGCGCCGCGCCTTTTCAGGAATACCGGGATTCCATGGTCTTTAAGTGTGGCCAGCAATATATTGGCGTTCACATCGTCGGCGCCTGAGTATAGCAATACCGGCTGCCCAAGTGCCACGTCTTCCGTTGCAGGGCATTCGAACATTACGGGCTTTTCGTACTTTTCGTACCTTACGGGCTCTTCGGGCTTTTCGGGCGGTAAGGCGAGTTTTTCCACCAATGTTTCGCCGCAATCGGCGCAAACAGTGAATCCCTCACGGTATTCCGCTTTACAGCTAGGGCAAAACGCCATAAACATACTCCTTTGTAAAGGTGTGCAATAGCGACCCGATAGGTAAAACAACATAAAATGTAACTACTATAGAGATTATGGCATAAACACTGGTCACATACAAACACTTTCTTCAAGTAAGCGGAATAACAGTAAGCCCCGCGTTTTTTATGACGCCATAGGTATAAATGCTCTGCTGAGTAAAATTTGGCCATGCAACCTCCGCCCCCGAAAAATCAATATTCCTTGTTATTGATTTGGCCTTGTTTTTTACCGCCATAGACGGCATAGTTATAATATTTATAGATCACATCAACAGCTGAAAAACCGCACTCTTTAAGCATCGCCAAGTGAGTCATCAGAGCGGCGGGGCGATCCTCCGCATAATAATTGGGCAGCCATTTCCCGGTAATTTCTTCCTCAGCCACGCTCTTGGCCATAAATTGGCGCCATTTTTCCATGAATACCTTTTGCAGCTTTTCATCGCTGCCTAACACCACATCGATGTTAATAAACATCCCGCCAGCATTTAAGGCGGCATAGATGGCTTGGTAAAAGCCTAGTTTAGCACCGTCGTCTGCCAAATGGTGCAATGCCAACGAGGAAACAATCAAATCATATTTCTGTGGAAAAACAAACCTGTTAAAGTCCGCTTGTATGCAATTTACCTTACCGCCGATTTTCTTTTTCGCTATTTGAAGCATGGGCTCGGCAATATCAACGCAGGTTACCGCCACATTGGGAAAGCTGTCCTTAACCGCCTTAGACACTGTGCCTGTCCCGCAGCCTAAATCAATCATGGCAAAGGCGCTTTCCCTGGCAAAGGGAATGACTGAGACCAACGCGACGATCATCTCATTGTAGTGCGGAATTAACTTTTGGATGATCATATCAAATTCCTGCGCTTCCGCTTCAAAATGGGCTTTAACCCGTTCAGTAGACATAAACCCTCCTGCTGCTACCGGATATTAAAAACCTTCAGCCCGTTGGCCGTGGTTGCCGCCGCTAATTCCTCCAGGGAAATGCCCCGCAATGTTGCGATATGCTCCGCGGTATAGCGCACGTAAGCCGGCTCGTTGCGCTTTCCCCGATATGGTTCCGGAGCTAGATAAGGACAGTCGGTTTCCACCAGCAGCCGGTCCAATGGCATTTTGACGGCAATCTCCTTTAATTTAACCGCGTTTTTAAAGGTTACCGGGCCGGCCAGGGAAATGTAAAACCCCATGGCCAGGCACAGCTTAGCCACTTCCCAGCTGCCGCTGTAACAATGCATCACGCCCCCCGCCTGGCTGATGCCGTCCCGGCGCAAGATGTCCAGCAGATCGGCGAAAGCGTCCCGGACATGGATCATCACCGGCATATTTAACTCCCGCACCAGGGCCAGCTGTTCCCGGAACACCCGCTGCTGTACCGGCCGGGGGGAAAGGTCACGGTAATAGTCCAGCCCCATCTCCCCCAAAGCCACCACCCCTGGTTGGCGGGCCAACTCTTTCAGGCGGGCCAGATAATCCTGCGGCACGTCTTCGGCGTCGTGGGGGTGCACCCCTACCGACGCTGTCACCCCGGGCCGATTGGCCGCCAGAGCCGCTGTTTCCGCCGAGGAGTTGAGATCAAAAGAGGCGCAAAGCACCCGGGTGACCCCAGCCGCAGCCATGCGCTGAAACACTTCGTCCAGGTCGCCGGCAAATTGCTCCATATTCAGGTGGGCATGGGTATCAAACAATTCCACCGCCATACTATTCCCCTCCCAAAGAGGCCGGATCAATGCGCGGGAACAGCGGCTCCCCTTTTTTCAGCACAGTGCCGGCGGGAATGCTCCCCCACTGGAGCGACGGCCAGGTTTGCAAAGCCGGCCGGTCCTCCAGGCCCAACAGCGGCCAGGCGCGGGCAGGCAGATCCGGCATAAACGGGGTAATCATTACGGTGGCAAAGCGCAGCACCTCGGCCACATTATACAGTACCGTATATAGCCGGCCCCGCTGCTCCGGGTCCTTGGCCAGGGCCCAGGGCGCCGTCTCCTCCAGGTACTTGTTGGCCCGGCCCACCAGCTTCAGTATCGCCGCCAGGGCGCCGGCCAGATCCCGGCGCTCCATCATTTCTTCCACCGTCTCCGGAGTATCTGCCGCCAAGGCCAACAATTCGGCGTCCGGCCCCTCGGCTGCGCCCGGCGCTTCCAGTACCCCGGCAAAATATTTGTTGGCCATGGCGCAGGCGCGGTTAAACAGGTTGCCGTAATCATTGGCTAAGTCCTGGTTAATCCGGTGCACCAAAGCTTCCTCGGAGTAATAGCCGTCTGAGCCGAAGGGCAGTTCCCGCAGCAGATAGTAGCGGATGGCGTCAACCCCGTACTTATCGATCAAGGTCAGCGGATCCACCACATTGCCTTTGGATTTGCTCATTTTGCCGCTGTCCAGCAGCAGCCAGCCGTGGCCCAGCACCTGCTTGGGCAGCGGCAAGTCAATCGCCATCAGGATAATGGGCCAGATAATGGTATGAAAACGGACAATATCCTTGCCCACCAGGTGGATATCCGCCGGCCAGTAGCGCTGATACAAGGTTTCGTCTTCCTGTCCGTAGCCCAGAGCCGAAATATAGTTGGTCAGGGCATCCACCCAGACATAGATCACATGTTTATCGTCAAAGGGCACCGGAATCCCCCAATCAAAGGTGGTACGGGAAACGCACAGGTCTTCCAGACCGCTTTGAATAAAATTAACCATCTCGTTACGCCGGGAAATCGGCTGAATAAAGTCCGGGTTTGCTTCGATATGTTTGAGCAGCCGGTCGGCATATTTGGACATTTTAAAGAAATAGCTTTCCTCCTGCAACAGTTCCACCGGCCGGCCGCAATCCGGGCAGTTACCTTCCGCCAGACGCCCCTCGGTCCAAAATGTTTCGCAGGGTAAACAGTACCAGCCCTCGTAGGCGGCTTTGTAAATATCGCCCTGGTCGTAGAGCTGCTGAAAGATCTTCCACACCGTGATTTTGTGTCTCGCCTCGGTGGTGCGGATAAAATCGTCGTTGCTGATGCTCAGACTGCTCCACAGGCGCTGAAATCCGGCCACGATCCGGTCTACGTACTCCTTGGGCTGCTGGCCCCTGTCTCTGGCCACCCGCTCGATTTTCTGGCCGTGTTCGTCGGAACCGGTCAAAAAACGCACGTCGTAACCGGTCATGCGCTTATACCGCGCTATGGCGTCAGCAGCCACGGTAGTGTAGGCGTGGCCGATGTGCAGTTTGTCGCTGGGATAATAGATCGGCGTAGTGATGTAAAAGGTCTTGCGGGATTCCGATGCCATTTAAATTTGCCCCTTCCTGATGTAAATTACTTGCGGAAATAGTAAAAATACAAAAACCCCTGCTTTTTAGCCAGGGGCAAAAAAATTCGCGGTACCAGCCACTTTTGCCGGCCCCCAAAGGGCGGGCCGCATTTAAGGTCCGGAGCACCCCGGTAACCCAGGCAGATCACGGTGTTTATCCAGTATAATTTAAATTGCCTGATCCTGTCAAGTTTAACCCAAAAGTAATTTTTTTATACAAAAAAATAAATTTTTTTACAAAAAAGTATT
>JGI20166J26741_11700917_pt1 | contig 10838 bp, 7 predicted proteins | sample TergutCu122P5_FD_26741 | JGI IMG/M metagenome (IMG submission 26741) | reverse complement strand
CCGGTATTTGTTAATCCGAACTTCACTACAAGTTGCTTTTAACACACTATCTTATCCTTAATATCTTCAATGGCTAAAAACTGAATTATAATAACTAGCTCTAATCAAGAGAGACTTCAAACAGCATTAATCAAAACTCTTTCCGATATAAATTCATGGATTAAAACCGTTTTCCTATCCCTTAGTTTGAATAAAGCATATTGGTTACAATTTCGAACAAAAAAATACATTGACAATACATTAGAAATCAATTATTTCAATCAAAATATTGTTAATTTTCCATACACAATATTTCTCGGTTTGTTGTTTGGTGACACTGTAACTGGGAACAACATATTGATCAGTTAATTTCCAAATTGAACTGTGCCTGGTATGCAGTAAGAGCTGTTAATGCAACGTTGTCAAGGAAGTGGTGAAGAATGTTATATTTTTAGTACGTTCTTTCTATCATATCATATGGAATAATATTTTGGCGAAATACCGGTAATGGTGTTACAATATTTAGGCACAAAAAGTAAAAAAAATATTAATAAAACAAAGAAATTGGATTCAAAAAGAGAACTGTTTAAATCATTTTACATCTATATTCTCTCTTAGTCGATGTGGTGAACAAATATTATTTATTTACAAGAAACTTAGAATTCTACAACCATGATACTATAGCTGCTAAGAATATTCATCTACCAATTACTAATATAATCATATATAAAAAATGTACCCATTATACAGAAATGAAAATCTTGAATTTCCTACCAACTGACAAAAAGTATGTAGTAAATGAAATATAAGTTTTTAAAAAGAGCTTACGTGATTTCTTCTTGACAACTCATTTTATTCTGTTGATGAATTTTAATGCTAATAAATGATATACATTCCTGATTATAATGATTTCGTGATGTAATTAATATTTTATCGTGTAATCATTGTACCATAATTATACTCTGTCATTTGAAACCTGTAATTTTACAGATACATTGCACAACACATTATGACTATTTCCACATCGTTAGTTTGTACCTTCTAATGGATAAATGGAAAAAAGAAATGAAATGAAATGATATGAAATTCACTGTTGTATTCAAAACTATCTTGAATTTAGAAGAATGAAACGTCATCTGAGGGGCTGTGAGTGTTAAGATGTATGTGACGGACTGGTGAATGGAGACTATTGGGCATTGGGCTGTGAATGGTAGAGATGAGATCAGTAGGTGTGTTACGGTGTGTGTCAGAGTGCAAGTTTACTGTTTATTGTACTGGTGTCAGTTTAAGATTACTGAGAGTAGCCTTGCTTATTGGTAGACATGCTGATCACTTACAGTTTGTACCTGTAGACACTGAAATCATGTATATTTTGTATCTGCATCCAAACTGAACATGTACGTATTTTTGAATTTACATCGCATAGAAGGTGCACATTTTCTGATGGAATATCATTAGTATATCCTTTTCCATTTCTTTACCCACATAAAATGGGGGAACCTCTTGATAAACTGAGCAACCACTGGCATCTCAGGAAATATTGTATACTTATTGTGTTTAGTGTTATTTACTTCCTTTTTTAAGCTTCACACAGCTTTTAAATTACTGCCTGAAATTGTTCAGTGCTGCCCACAACAATCAGAAGTAATCTGACGGTTAGCAAGTGATGCTATATCTACAGTGTCACTTCAGTACACACATTAGAACATTCCTTGTGTCAGTGATTTTCACTTGTGCTCTCTACGACTTTTACAGCAAACGGTCAAAGCAGATGCAATGACTTTCATACTGCTGTTGTGCTGTTTTGTTTTTTACTTTAAACAGCATTTCATGGCATTTTTTATTAGGATTCTTCTAAACATTTGAATGTGTCATGGTAGTCTTATCATTCTAATAATTACTGATTTACGTAATCTGTTTTTCCTCCATACTTTAGACATACAGATGTTAGTCTCATTATTACAGATGTTGGGGAACTGATTTTGTGTGGTCAAACAATTAAAGTGACAGTATATACAAATGCACAGTTAATTTTCCTATTGTCACTTTAGAAATATAAATATAATTTTCCATAAAGTACGGTGAGTTGAATTGACACGACAAATATGATTTCTTTCAGGACAAGGGCAAATATTCCCTTTTGGACACATCCTCTCAGAGGTTTTGAGCCCATATTACCAAACTTTTTGTGATCCATATTCATAAGAACACAGTCATATGTGATGAACACATTGTTAGTTTACAAATCAGAATGCAGTTACCTTCTAACATTGATTCGAGTAATTTTATTACAGAGGGTTGTAGAACAATTTCTTCCTTTAAGAGAAGTCATGCTGAGTGTTGTGTTCCTGTGTGCAGACAAATAATTATATAATCTTATGCTGGGGATTTGTATGGCTGAAAGAACAAAAAGTTTTCCGGGAATCTTATGCTACTTTTCATTTTCTGTGGCCTCAGATTTTAAGGATTTCTTATATCCGTAGGGTTGAATGTACTTATTAGCTTTAGTAACATTAGCATGGTCATTTGTAGCATACGGTTAATGATTGATCATGTAAGAGAGATAAGACATGTCCTACTATGCTGTGCCTAAATCAGAAGATTTTTTGAAAGTCAGTATTATATAAATACTGTGCGAGATGTGGACTGGGTTTGTTTGGCCCCTGATAGGAAGGTGTTGAAAGCTCCTCTGAACATGGGAATGACTCTTTAATTTGTGTAAGTTTCAGGTAAGTGCATGGCTAATGGAGCAATAATTATAGGTATATTTTGAAAAGTATTACTGATTTGAATTTGCAGCGAAATAAATCTTCAAGATGTAGTTATTTTGATGTTGGTAAAATGTTTATAACAGAACACTGGTTCATGTAATGAGAGGGCACAGCTGTGATTAGTGTGGTAGTTTTACAGAACAGCATGGATTTACTGAACGGTGAACCTGATTCCTGTGACGTTACGCGTGTAAAATGTACACTTGATGGACATGACTTAGTTTGTATAGGAGCAGAAAGGGTGTCGGATATATCAGAAGAAGCGGATCAAGAGACTACCGTTCCAAAAATAAAGACGGAGCCTAATTTAAGTGGTGTGCCTGTGGTGAGTGTTACGAACATTTCTAATAGGCCATATCTAAATTTGTCTTCTCCTGTATCAGTGTGTCCTTGTGGAACAAAAATTTGACTGGGAATGGATTTGAGCAGTTTTAAGAAAAGAATACTTATTTTATTACTCACTGCATGTTCAGTACCACTTGCAGTGGAATGTTTCATCCATCAAACCTCAAATATCCCTATCATTTTATATGGGAGTATAATATAACCTGTCACATTGAAGGGATAACGTGTTTTGAGGGACTGTGAGAAGAAACTTATCAGGAGAATAGCTGACCTTTAGAGGGAGTTAATAATATAAGGACTCAGAAAAATATATACTGAGGTTTGTTACTGGAAATTTTCATAAAGTTAATGTAGTTGATTCAGTGAAAATTAAATAAATGGGTCATGTAGTGTGCATGTAAGGGGTAAGTAATGTATAAAGGGGTTCTTTAAGAAGACCAGAAAGTATCCGATCTGTTGAGAGATACGTACATAGTTAGGGGGTTATGTTAAAATAAATTTGTCCCAATGTGTGGCATGGAGGCAAACATTTCGAGTTGAGGTATACATCCAATAATTTTTAAACTTGGCTCTAGACAGATGTGAGTGGTCAGGCTGTCTGCTCTAGCCACTTTACTGCCAGGAAGAAACTGGAGTTGGAGGCTAGGTGGGCCTTGGAGCTGGTCTGGATATTCTGGAAAAGAGATAGTTATATTTCTCTTGCCAGTATTTGAACAGAAGATGTTCCAGGTAATACCTTGGTCACTTTATTGACAATGTTGCCTCATACTGATTTGAAGATAATGCAAAAGTCTCTATTAGTAAAATGAAATTGGAGTTTTGGATTGAATGTGTTTGATTCTTCACAGGAATTTCTGGAAAACTTCTGTGAACATGATAATCTCCTACGAAATTCTGTAGAAGGGAATTTCTGTAAAGAATCATGTCTAACACCTTGTCATCATGGTAATTGTGGTGAACAGCCTTAAAGATTAAGATGTCGCAGATTATTGGTTTAACAGAGAAATGGAATTAGGAGCTAATGATAGATCAAGTAATAACCATGGAACACGAGTTAAATTTATGTAGTTCATAGAATATTGTTCACATTTGACATAAATTCAGAATTTTTGGCTTTTCTGTTAATCTGTATTCATGAAACAGTGGGATTATGCAGAGTTTGATGATGTTTTGCGTAGGAAATTTCCTCGGTTTTTAAGCACACAGCAAAATAAATGTAATAAAGAGCAGGTAGAAATATCATTCTGCCCTGCATGTTGGGTGACATTCTAGAAAAAAGCATATTTCATGGAGACGAGATTACTAAAAATACTAAACTAAGCCAAGGCAACGTAAATGTAATGATTTTGTTAATATTCCTGTGCAGTGATATGCCTTTACAGCATAATTAGCGTCACATTGTTTCACATTATAGTGAAGACCACTTCCATGTTTTTATGAGAATTATAAATTTTCGAGGTACCGGAAATGTACACTAAATTTGGCACTAGATGGTGCTTACCGTAATGCTACGGAACGTGAATACAAGTGTGAAAATATTATTGTCATCTTCAATGATAATTAGGAGTGGTCACATAAAAGTTTTTGTCTTTAATTATGTGTTAGGGGTCCACTATTTAATGCAAGTGGCTAGGAATTGATTACGGTTTGTGTATTGCAAATAATCAATAACGTTTCTTGACTGAAAGCCGGAAAGAAGAAACGGACCCCCAAGAAACCAAATATGTATCGTTACTCTCTGTTGTCATGTTTATTACCAGTGTAATTTTATAAGAACATTTGCGATTTGAAAATGATCACATGCGGTGAGGGTTATAGTGCTTACTGTACTGTTGCAGAAAGTTATGATCACACTATCTATCTGTTTGTCTGCTGCATTGCTTGCGTCTAGGTATATACAGTATCATTTACAGAAATTTGCATACTTGGATTTAGTTTAATTTTGGAGTTAAACACGAAAATTGCTGACATGTGCGCAGCTGCGTTTCATTCAGTTACTCTCAATGTAACCTGGGTATAGTTACTAAAGAATGATTTATCTACTTGTGTTTCAATATTTTTGAACTTGTATATGATCAGGAGCAGAAAGCATCAACAAATAAGAGAAGAAAGAACGTTTGTTCTGTAGCACAAGTAATGACCAGTGAACCGATGACACTGAATGACCTACCAGATGAAATCCTACTGCACATCTTGTCACATTTTGGACTGGAGGACTTATGCCTCATAATTGCCAAAGTGTGTGAAAAATGGAAAGTTTTGGCTAAAGATATGATAGTGTGGAAGAAACTTTCTTACAGCTGTGATCCTTCTACTGATATCAACCATATTAAGAAGGTAAGATGTACTGCATTGTTACGGTATAGGGCTAACCAGCTTACGCATTTTTCTCCATCTAGTGTTTTCAAATTACAAAATCTCAAAGAGCATTTCAGAAATTGGGCCTTTTTCCATCCTGAGTGAGATAAGACAAGTTTCTAAAGTCTTACATTGTGTGACGCCAAGTGGTTGTTACCGGTACTTTCTCTGTTCATACTATGTTACAACCTTGACTGCAGGTTCTATTCCTTCTGCGGGCAGGGATTTTAACATTAAATTTTTCTGTGATGTGTATTTTGAGTTTCTTTCTTTGGTGCAGAGTGACTGAAATAATGAATTTGTAGGTTTCAAGTGTACACCTCTGACCCCCATCAATGTTGTATACTCATCTGAAGCATAAATGTACTCTCCATAAGCAATGATTAATATTAGAGATTAATTCTTATACTCTAAATGAAGACATTTCAGTATTTTGGTAATACACTGTAAGTAGATTTTTCCGTACGATGTGAAACATTTAGATACCAGTGTTTAGAAAACCTGTTTAGTAGTAATAGTAGTAGTAGTAGCGGCTTTAAGTCACAAGTGACCACTGGTTATCCTATTGGAGTAAGTTAGCAAGAAGTACTGTGTCTTTCTACCCTTTATTTGTTCTGCCATTTTCTGTTTTTCATGGCCTTATAAATCAGGTCCCTCCATTGCACCCTGTCTTGGGTTGCAAACAAGATGTTGCACCAGTTCATCATTATAGGTTCCTCATATTTCTGCCGATCATGTTGTACACTGTGTTTCTTTATTTCCACTGTCATCTGTCAGTCCTAATATGAAAACTTTTTCATGGAATCTGAGCTGTGTATTTTATGTCAAAAATATTTCATTTTGCTTATTGCTATCAGTATGAAATATACCAATTGCTATGAATACAGTCTCTCTGAAACGTGTAGCGTTGCATATCAAAATAAAGTTAAGGATTAGTGCATGCTGTTGGCTTCTATTATGCGAATATATCACGATGTACGGTCCTCAGAATCTCAAAATTAAATAAGTCACTAAATTCAGATTTGTCAGAAAAATAAACTAATATTAAAATAAACCCAAGTATAATTATTTTATTTTCAGTAGCATGTTTATAATTTCATTGTTAGAATATTATGGGAGAAAAATTAACAAAGCATTTGTTTGTTGTTGTGATGGTGAATCAGATTTAAATGGCCCATAATAATGCAGTATGAAATTGAGGTTGTTTTTATCAAATTTTACATAGTGTGAAACTACATTTTCCACAGGATTGGATTATGAAATTCTATAGTCATTCATTTATAATTTCTCCAGGTCTCATGTTGTAGATTGAAGCAGTTTAAAGAAATTATGAGTTGTTAGGTTCTGACAGCATTGTAGAAGAATCAAATCTTGTGGGATGATATGCTGTGGTGGCTAGTAAATACAGACATTTTGGGTGATTGTACTGCCTCTTCCTTCGGCATCTAGCAGTCTTGGATGTTTAATATCCATGCAGATATGAATTTTCAGTTTATATTAAACAGGCATTTTGTAAGGATATCATGGAACCTATTTCACTGAGATACAGTATACAATACTGATATAACACTCCTTTACAGGTATTAACAGATGCACCTACACTGTATTCGCTCATCATCCGTTACCGTGATGATGTGGCAGATATTCTGGAATTTCTGAATCAAATACCTAGTGATCTCAAGAAACTGATTATCGAAGATTGCTGGTTTGGTGAGAATGGCACTGGCCTCTTAGCTAATATTGTGGACTTGTACCCGGATCTGGAGAGCCTGTCACTGGAGGGTTGCTATCCACTTACATTTGGTGATTACTGTCTCATACCACGCCTGAAGAAACTCTCTGAACTGAACCTTTCATAATCTCAGGTAGATTATGTCTATGTTAAAAGTCAGAGACCTTACTCCATTTCTGAAAAAAGTGTCAATTATTACATGATTTAATATTTGGTCACGAATTGAGTTTGGACGTGCAATATTTCTGAAAATGTTCTTTGCATGTGTACATTTGTCAGTGGTACTGAGGTACATTTATTGCATATGTACTGTTGGAAAATGAATTTAGTAAAGAGAGAAGTTACACAGGTACCCAAATTGTGTATATATCAGCAGTAGGTGCATTTATCTAGATGTTGGTCGTTAAAAATATTCATCTGTACGTGACATTTGAGAAGCATTTGAGAAGAGTTTTATGTCTTAAGGAGATACGTAACTTATGTACATATTTTTTTAATTCTGTACAGTGAGCTTCTTTTGGGAAATTTGGCATGTTTGATTTGGTCTTAATGTAAAATAGGGATTGGTCTCAGTATTTTTGGTATTATATTTGTATTCCTAATCCTTTGGTACCTAATGTCAGTTATAACTCTCATGCAGTGAGATGCTCAAAATGCTTTGCATCAGGTTAAGATACTGGCATTTAGTGGCCTTCTTTATGTGGCTGTCATTCAAAGCGCAGTTGTATGCAGCTTCCACTGGGCATGTAATCCTGGCACTAAAGTATTTAGGTAAATGTAAAATTCACCCTAGACATGCCACAAAGGCCCAGAGGCAGGGTAGATGTATAGTTTTAGTGTATCTTTAACTTCTGTGCTAGGTGGGGATCGGTGGCCAACACAACACCCTGGCCGCTTTACCACCGTTAATAAACCGGTACCAATTGTATAGGAGGCTGTGTGGGCTCCAGGGCCGACCTGGATTGGTGTGGTAAATCTTTCTCCCACTGGGGTGTGATCCCCAGACTGTCCACCCCATAGCAAGTTGTTATACCAACTGTGTTATACCAAAGGATTAATAAAAATTCAAAAATCTATATTTAATCCATAAAGAATTCTGACAGCGGCATACTTCACTTTGAATTGCCTTGTGTTTGGACAACGTATTGTGCTTAAAGGACAAAGAATAATACTGTGTTTTTAACTGTCTGTTGCCATACTCAGGTGACATACAGTTACTGAATGTCGTGTTTTTTGGAGTACTAGATAGTGGAAAATGTCTACAAGTCATAAACAAATTTCATCAAAAGTCGTTAAGTAATTGGGTGCAGTCGTAAAATTGTGAAAAGCTACATCATGTCTGTCCACTTGGAATGACTCAGCTCCAACTTGGTGTCTTTTCATAATTTTTTTTTTTTTGGAAAATCTGCTGAGAAAATTTAAGGTCCATTAAAGTCAGACAAGAATTAAGGGTACTCTACATGAAGACCAATACACATTTTGTTCATATGTCACTCACTTCTTCTTAGAATGAGAAATGTTTCAGACAAAAGTTGTAAAGAAAATCAAAAGGCACATTTTATTTGCAGTAACTTATTTCTTTTTCAAAATGAGGGTGGGTTAAATTATTGGGTTACTGATGTGGTAATGTGAAAAAATATAGTACAGCCGGACAGGACATTGATGACATTATGAAGCATGCGCATTGCATGCTGGATACCTAAGGCTACAAACACACACTTCTGGAATATATACTATTTTTTGTTCTTCTACTGCAACAATGTTAGCATAAATGCACTTCAGTGCTATATGATACGTAAAATACCTGCCTTGTTATGAAGAAAAAGCAGAAAGGGTAATGTGTATAAGATACCTCCATATTGTGCATTAATTTTATGCAGTTTTATGTATAATGCCCTGTAATTAACACAACTGTGAGTACTCCTTTAGTCAAATAAAATTGATGTTTGCTTTTGAACAGGAATTATGTGGGGAAACAGTCCGCCTTATTGCGGACAGTTGCCAGAACATGAAGAAACTGAAAGTGGATTGTGTTAAACCGGCTGTTGATGATGTAATCCATGTGATCAATAGACTTGGAAAGCAGTTGACAACCCTGGTCATTTATGGGGACCATCTCACCGATGTTGCGTATTCATACCTTAATAATTGTGCTAGGTAATACTCTCTAATACGATGCTATAAGTTTCTGTTTTGCTTGCAGTTTTTATGTATTTGTGAACCACGTTTGCTCAGTCAGAAAACAGCCGAATGGCCATTATGTGTGTTCATTGCTTCCTATATTATATATACTGGTGTTGGAATTTGGCAGCCATCCTACAGTGTACGTGATGTGATGTTTATTAGATAATGTACCAATGTTTTGGGGGAACTTTTGTACCACACAACATGAAATCACTCTCCAGCAGACTATTATTTTACGCAATTGTCTCTCCTAACATCTGGAGTCACCAGATAAAGTCAAGTAATTTTCATGCAAGACAAGTTTATTTTTGTTCCTTGTGTCTTCCTTATGTGTACAGTAATAAAGAGTTCCTCAGGAAAGAAATTATAAAACACAGCAATGTAATCTCCTTTTGTTATTGCTTATTTGCAATTAATTTTATTTAAAAAATTCTGAAAATTTTGAGACAAGAAGCTATTTTATGTACTGAGGAAGAGTTACTTGTGGCATTCTTAGCCTTTATGTGGTATTTGAGGTTCTCATTGGAGTGTCTGTAAAAAGAGCTGTCGTATTGGTTGTGACACCATGTAGACTGATAGAAATTTATCATCACTTTTTTTTCTACTATAAAGTTAGAGGTGGTAGGTTCCTAAAACTTTATGGTGGAAACATAGCCAGTTTCTTCCTCCAAAATATTTGTATGCTTCTACCAGCGACTACAGTAGTCGCCTGCAACTAATGGTTAATATCCCGAAGGATGACATTCTTGAAGAACTGAGGAACACTGTAACAGATGTTCAGCAGTATGTACCTTCTTCATCGTTAATAGATGAATGTGTCAGTGTTGTCCCATTAAATGTAGACCCTTTTCATGCAAGAGGGAAATCACCTACCGTGGGAATTTATAGTGAATATTGCTCAGCTGCAACAATAACCTTACATTCCAAAGGTCGTATACTAAAACTAAAGTCCATCAGGCAGTACCGTAGCATTGAGAATGACTGACATCGCTTCTTATTGGTAGGAAATTTTAGAAATAAATATAGCACCATGCAGCTAAGAAGTTCACCATCCCTGTCATAAATGAATTACAAATCTTTTTATTAGCTAAACTAGGGAAGAAAACAGAATGACATTGTTTATTCGTTTAATCATGCCATTAATCTGTGCAAATTGTATAGCAATGAATGAAATATGAAAACTTGGTGAGTTGATAAGATACAGAAAGTGGTTATTTCATTTTGAAGTTACTGTTATGTTTCATTTGTGTGGAACAACTGACGAAGTCCATTAAAAAATCATATTATCCACTATTCTGGCTGTAAAATATTTTTTTATTTTCAGAATGGTATTATAGAGCATTATCAATACACCAGCAAGGCTGCTGTAATTAAGCTGTCATTCTGACTTCGCTGACACGTCATGTTAATGGTGTGTTGCAGACTTCAGGAACTGGCGGTATCCAATTGTGACCAAATGACAGACAGAG
>JGI20166J26741_11700806_pt1 | contig 10839 bp, 4 predicted proteins | sample TergutCu122P5_FD_26741 | JGI IMG/M metagenome (IMG submission 26741) | reverse complement strand
GGTGGCTGCCTCTACAGTTTTGTATATCTACTCCTGAAGATGGACACGAACCGTGTCCGAAACATGTAGAGTGATAATAAACCAAGTGAAACAAGCTGCACCTCATTGGTTATTTACTTACACGTTATATGGCAATGTAGGAACAGAAGTATCTAAAATAAGTAAGAGTCATTTCAATCCACATTCTTCAAGTTCATCATTCATAACCACCCCGTAGTGTGACATTATATATGCTAAGTAACACTCACAGCTAGAGCTTGAATCGTTGCAAGATAAATGAGCGCCAAATTCTCTTCATCTGCCACCAGTGTCAGACCACAGATCTAAACAAATTGAGAGATGCAGAATATTAAGAAACTTGTATGAACCTAACATTTAATGTGTTTCACAGTCTGTATCAATGGTTAGGCACTGTGACATGAACACTGTCCACTGTCCATAACATATACACATTTCAAAACTTGCAGTCTGCAGTAGGAGAGCAGTCTTTATGAGTTCTACTCAGAATTCCTTGTTTTAATATGCTTAAAAAATGACAAACCTGAATATGAAAATGAAGAGTTTTTTTTTGCTTTTCTTTGCAACATTTATGTTCTCACCTAATACCTTAATATCAATTCCAAACCCTTCTAATTATTGTGGGCATTCATTGGACATATTCTGAAGTGAAAGTAAAATGGAAAATAGGAAGAAAACAAATGATATTTATTTTAAAATATCTACATATTCTTTGCAGAGACAAAAATTTAAAAAAGCAGTAATATGCAGTACATACAACACAGGAAACCTGACAGTCAAGAGAATAAACTCCTACTGTCAAGATTCATGCTACAGACCACAGACAAACTTATGGGTTTTGTAAAAATGAACAAAATATTTTGAAAAATGAACATTTTGCATAGTTGTGTCATCTCTTGGAATGTGTATGAAGTACATGTAACTCAAAACAGTCCTTTATCATGTAATTTTAATTGTAGCAAACCAGTGTGAATGATGACAACGAACTTCATATTCTTTCAACGGATGCAGTGTGCTTGATGGTTACAAGTTTTGTTATAACTGCAGTAATCGGACCACACTTATGTGAGGAGGAACAGGAAGCTAACTCTTATGTACATATTATTAGTTAAAGTGCGGCACCCAACCATGTGTATGTACATGCACTGCGGGTAAAAACCTTGTCCGCATGCAAAAATACCAAGAGAACAAAAAGGAAATCCAGAAAGATGGTACCGTAATATTTAAGTGACAACAAAATAACAGACACAAAGCCAGTAGAGTAACCAATTTTAACAGGATCACCATTCTATTAGTATTGAGGTGTTTCTGGGCTCTGTCCACTGTCGTGCAATTTAAAACCACAGAGTTTCAAAAATTGGATCTATTTTCATCCTCTCATCATTAAGAGGCAGAATTACTACACATACTTTGTTGGGACAGTATGTCTTGTTAAGTGTAACTTATAACAGTCTGTAGTTTAATTAATGGTGCTGTTGGTAACTCAGGCTACATAACAACAAATGGCTGGATGACAGATAACAAAATTGTAAAGGATGTAGGAAAAAAAAAAATCATGGTTTAGGGTAAGGTACTATCCAGGAATTTTCCTGGCAGAACTACGGAAAAACACATAACAGTTCAGGCACAGTGGTCAGTGCCCTGGTTGAGATGTCAGACACCTCCCATACACAAGTCATATATGCACTACAACTTAGAAGTAATTCTCCCATCATACAAACAGATCCAATTTTCAAAAATGCTGTGTTCTGTTCAAAACACTAAGACTATGGAAAATGTGCAGAAACTCAACAATACTAATTGTAAAACACACACACACACAAATATCAGAACCCTTCAGAACTGGTTCATATAAATGTTTGCAGCATCAAAGGAAATGATAAAGATTCAAACCTTCTGGGACATAATGCCATGCAGACTGGTAACCAGTTCCTGATATTATGAAGAAGCTAGCTGACTCCATCTTCTGAATAGTCCAAGAAGAGTGGTCTTGTTGAACTACCCTGAAAGTGGAGGTAGGTAACTACAGTATTTGCCAATCTACCCATAATCACATCCCACAAATCTTGAATTTTCATCAACACTGCTGTGAGAATTTCAAATCTCACATCAAAGGAACTGTTCATTGCAGATCTGTTCCTTTATAATGAATGGTCAATCAAGCATTCCACCCTTGTCTGGGAGTGCTGATAGGTGTATATTTTATGAAAAATATAGAACTTTCTCTGGAAAATTATATCTGCAATGTGGTGACGATTATGATGCTCCCATACAGTTCCATCAGTAAAGAAATATATTGCAAAAAAGACATACTAGTGTTGGTATACCCATTTTACTCAACAGCTCTTGTGCCCAGGCATTTCGTTTTTCACTTTTCCAAAACTGAACACTTCTGTGAATCTAATGAAGACATTCAGAATGATGTGGTGGCAGTACTGCAAGGGCTTTCAGCAAATTATTTCTAGAAACATGAGATACTAAAATGTGTATGTGCACAAAATTAGAAAACCCATTGAATGTGACTACAACTTCCAAGAAACAGTAGCAAAGCTAAAAACCATACATTCTTTTCAGGTTGGTCTGGATTTCAATAAACCAACTGCAAATTTCACATGCACAAGAATTAGTCACAAGATTAGTGTAATCATGGCACGTGAAGTTATGTTTTGCTTTCAGCTGTCTGGTATACTAACCTTACCTAGCAACAGCCCCTGAGCAATCACAACAAGCTGACACCCAGCAGAAGGGTAGAACTCTGTAGCCCATCGGCCAAGGAACTAGCAAAACCTTCACAAGAAAGCAGAATGTTGCATACATGCACATCTATGGCAACTCAGCCCTTACTTTTACTTCCACCCTCACTCCAACCAAACACAAATCACTCTAGTGGGGAATGGGGGGAAGAGAAAAAAGAAGAAAGGTGTGACAGGAAAATGAAAAAAAAAAAAAAGTGCTGTTGTGGTGCCTAGTAATGGTTTCCATCGTCAATTCTGTGGCCAGACTAACATGATAGTCCACTAGTGACCACCTAATAAACTAGTGTATTGAGGAACAAATCCTGTCAGCATGAACTAGACCCGAATTCCCTTGGCTTCATGTCAGAATGCTGGGTAGCGTAGCCTAACATTCTAACATGGGTAGTCTTATGAGGAAGGGCAATAGGTGCGTACTCTCTCGAGAAAATAAGTTTTCATTTCTTACTACAAACTATATTTACATACTACTTCCTTTAGCAATATTACACAAGTTCTTTCATGAGCTGACTTCCCAGTAAACCTTCTACAAGGGGCTCCAGAGCCTTAAGGTCCATTAGCACTAGTTCCACACTCAGCAGGTTACAACAGTGAGATGGGTCCTACCTGACATATTGCAGACCAATAGGTGATGGTGATAGTGATGGCAGTAGCCATTATGTGGTGTCGCTTAGGTTGGTACACGATGACCACAAACCGTTACCTCTAGCTGGCATCCCCAAGCAGTGCTTTGTGTTCCCCAAACTGCTGTTTCTCTAGGGTTTTAGAGTACAATTTTGCTGCATTCACATTTCTGTTTCCTAGTTGTAGCAACACTTGTTATGATTACTATGTTAGAAGCCTGATGACATCAGCCTTTCATACTTGGTCTGAGTTACTTACAACCAGGAACTACATATTCTGCTGAGTGTTGGAAAAGCATAAACTGCTGCAATAATTAGGACAGGTGGGCAAACTGTGGTCAGTGGTCCAGCCTCGTAATGCATGGCAATACAAAGGGAAAGAGAAATTAAAGCCTACTTTGGTATATATAAACTCCTATCATTTATTGTTCCTATACCAGTCGCCTGAATGAGCTCTGGCCTCTGCCCAAACCGGCCCAAGGGCTGAATACCTATAATAATAAAAAGGGTAATATCAAAGAATGGGCAAAGAACAAAGATAAGATGTTTACATGTTCATATTGTGGTGGTAGGTTTGTAAATTTGGTAGCAGAAGGCTTTCAACAGAGGACTTGCATGAGAAAATTGTAAGGTCTGAAGTGTTCTGACAGGGGAAGGGAACAGGTTAATATAACCCTTTCACAGTGAGGTTTCTCCTACACTTTCAGATACTGAATATCTAATTTGCCCATTTTTAACTACATAAACAACTAAATGACAACAAAGGTATTACCATTCCCAACAGTGATGGATCAGCAAGAGGTGAACGATTCCCATGGAAGTCTGGCCAAACATGAATATCGCTTGTCAAGGTGGAGACTGAATCAATACCTTGCTTCTTGGCCATACTATCAAGAAGATCATTCAAATATTGTTGAATGTGCCTAAACAAATAAAAAACCATCACATACAGACACTCTCCAGTCTAAATGAAAATCAGTACTTAATTTCTGACTACAGTTCACAATCAACTAACTATTTTCATTTGAGAGACTCAAAAAATTAGCTGTTGAATAAATGACCACTAAGGAATCGAAGGCATGGTAGAGAGATCAAGTAAAGAAGAAGTACTGACAGGAAAGAGTGGACAAAATACAGGACAAGTGCTTACAGGAAGTTAGAAAATAATGGGGTAGGCTTGTTACACCTAGGAACTGGGGTCAAAGTAATGGCTATGTAAAAATGATGACCCACCCTCGTGGAAGTATCAATTAATTGTCAGATTTGAGGTTCTTGTGGTGCTACCTATGAAGATTATGGTCTTTTGTGATGTGAAATCGTGTAGTTGGGTAGTCAGTGACAAATGATTTGGAGGGCTGATCTGGCTTTCTTCTTATACCTGAAAATGGAGGCTGTATGTTGCTCCAAGACAGTGACACATTTCTACAACACTACGTGGCAGTACTTCCCATAAGAGAGTGAATTTAAATGAGTGGTAATAAAATTATATCCACTGATATAATTACTGAACTGAAAAGTAACAATTTATTTTTAATTGGTATGACCATGCAGCTTACATGTTGTTCCCAATCTTGGCCTTTACTTGTGCAGTGGCTGGATGACAGTCTAGTAAGTAATCAATCAGTTTGCCAGTAGCACTCTGACCACCCTCATTCAACCAGTAGCCTGGTACCATGGCACTGTAATATGGTCCCCAAACACCCTCCACGAAGAGTGCATCCTTGTGCACAGCCATGTGGCAAGTGGAGGTGCCACATATCAGACCTACAAAACAGTTCCAAATTTATGAACATATTCCATGAAAAACAACAGTTTAAACTTAGAAAACAACCTTCAGCAATAAAAGAGAGATAGCTTTAATGGTAGTTTGTTCACATATTCACTCCTGGGCAACATGATATCCTTCTCCCTTTTCCTGCCAGTCAAATGGGAACAATATTACACACTGCAATGTATACCTACATGGCACTGGCTCACAGATTTTCCAAGAACTAGAAGCCACCTCAAAATTCTAGGTGCCAGGAGAGTAGCATGAAGCAGCAAGTTCCACTTTGAAAACCCACATCACGAGGCACTACCATACAAGATTTTGTCTCACTGGGTGACCTGGTGCTGGTATTTGTCCCTTATATACGAAGTAAGTATGCACACGTGTAGCCACAACATATGCAGCCTGATGAAGGTGACTGCATACCAAGCAGACTTGATGATCCATCCATATATAGTGAAGAGTCTACTATATTTTACCTGCATACAAAGTATCCCTAGTAGCACATATGCCCATGCCACAGAGTGGAATGTTGGCAGTCTGACAGCTCGTATATGGCACGTTAAACTAATATAACACACGTGTAGTCAACCTGGAAGATGTCGTTCAAAATTTATCTTCTAATCTTCCAGCAGTTTTGGTAAATACATACACACACAAAATCAACACATGTCAGAATGTTACATAACTAATACTGGTATGATCCATACTCAGTAATTACAAACTGTAATTGTATAAGATTGGCAGACCACATTAAACACATGTGAGGAATACGACACACACACATACAGTTTTAGTCAGCCGGCCTTAAATGAAGAGACCACTCTATAAACCAAGGTATGAACAGTAGCACAACATGGAAACGAATCTTATAGAAAGTGTATATGAATGTGTGAAATGAATTCAAATAAGTGACAGTGGTGTCAAATGGCTGCTTCTATCAAATGGGAATGAACATTGGTCCTCCCACCCTTAAAAAAAGACAATTTCACTAGCTCAGCAAATAAAACATATCAAGAAACACCACTGATGGTGGAGTTAGACTAAGTGTGAAAAATGGTGACTGCAGATCAACAACCAAATACTATATACCATCGTCAGTCTACCCTGCAGACACAGGCAGCACATTCCTCTGGAATACTGAAACCTGTCTATCAAAGTACACAGTGTTTATGTCCCAGAAGACTGTAAACTGAATCTCTTTGCAGGATTGGAGAAACTGTTTAAACATCTGAAGATGGCAAAGATTTCAATATGATACTTGTGAATTCAAGGGTGAGGGAGGGGGGTATTATACATTACTGCAACATTTAGTCACTACCAACTCTTTGTGCATTAACAAAACCCCACAACACACTACAAACGTAATGTAAAGTTTCCGGTCAGTTACAGCCTACACTATTAAGCCAAACATGGTGCACAGAGTAAATCACCATGTATTCTAAATCTTCAGACTAAAAGGTGAATGAAAGAAGTGTTTTATTTAATAAAGTTGTCAGTTGCTAAGATTATATACATAGTCTTGTCATAAGTTCTGTTACAAGTACAATGGGATCTAGAAGGAAAATTAAACAAAACATCCACTTTTTGAGCCAAATAATTTAATTGCAATAGTTTTAGGTTTTGATTTATAATAATGTCAGTCAAAATGGCCACCCTCTGCCTCGACGCAAGCCTTGAGATGCTCCAGCCACTCTGCTATTGTTGCACGCACTGTATCCAGCAAGATCTCTGCTGCTGCCTTCACAAGGGATCTCTTCAGGCTGTTGTGATGCTTTCGGCATGCCATGTCCTCCAAAACAACCCACAGTTTATTGTCCAGGGGTTTGAGGTCTGCATTCCCCAAGGGCCAATTCTGGGCACAGATGAAGGTCAGAAGGTTCCTCCACAGCCACTCCTGAGTTGTTTTGACCTTGTGGGCAGGAGATGAGTCCTGTTGGAAGACCCATTCCTGACCAATGAAGAAGGACATGTTAAGATGTTTCACAACTCCTCGTAGCACATCCTCTTGATACACTTGGGCACCAGTTTCACCCCTTTCTTGCAAAAATGAAGAGGTGTCACCCCCTGATGGGACACCCCCCCCCCCAAAACTATGACATAGGAAGGGTGACGGCCTCCCTGCACGCTTGGAACTTTTCCTTCACCTCATGGGACGTTTGAGCATAAATCTTGTTGTTCTGGTGTTTTTACTGCTCCTCGATGGCGAAGATTTTCTCATCCGTGAAGAGGATATTTTCGTGCTCATTCTTGGCATGCCACTGGGGGAGGCGCTCCACTCTTGTCCGTCAGATCGTTTTCACAGCAGGAGTAAGGAGGTGTCCCTTTGAGCAGCGATGCACACTCATGTGTAGATTGTCCCTGATGATGCACGACATCGATCCAGTTGATATGTTCAGCTCTTGGGACAAGATCTTCTGTTTCCAGACTGAATTTCAGTGAATTCACTCCCACATTGTTTTGATAGTGGCTTCAGCCCTCAAACTTTTCAGGCATCCTGAATGAGCCCTGTCTTCAACCCAACAGAGTTCCTCATAACGTTTAATTGCCCGAAAGATGTACATTCACAAAATTTTCAATGGTTTTAAGAGTTTGAAAATTTGAGAATAGGATTCTCCGCAATTGTGAAGGGCAATCACAGCCACGTGATTTTCCTTGACACCCCACTCCATGTTGACGCTGAAGTACTTGAGCAATCTGCCTTGGCACAAGTACCTGAAGGAACAGCAGTCCGAAAACAGCCATCCTTACAACCCTCCCTTCCCACTGTCTCCAGCTTTGGGCAACAAGAAAGTTATAACAGAACTTATGGCAAGGTTATGTAGTGTGGGTGGTAGATAAATACAATATGAGTATGGGGCATTGGTGAAATGACAATGACAAAGAAAAACGGAAGTACTTGCCGACAATACCAATTGCAGTGCCACGCTGTCAACAACAAATCCAACATGACTGACCTGGAAATAAACTTGGGCCTCTTCAGCAAAAGGCCAGTGATTAATTGCTTATGCAATTGCACAGCCATCTGATTGGCAATATGGTCCAGCCATAATACCCTACAGAAACAACCACTGGTTCCTACTGGATTAGAATGTGAGAGTCCCAAAGGTGGACTAAACATTGTGTAGAGGTGAAAAGTCCCTGGCTGCACCACAAATCAAACTGTGGCCTGCAGCCAGTAACTGATCTGAACTGAACTACCCTTGTTCAACACTGTATGCACTGTGCATCTGATTCTGATAAGACAATTTCATTTTTGCATACAAGAAATTTAAGTGTTATGTGTACTACAGACAAAACTGCTTAATGTTATTATATATATGAGTGAAAAAGAAGTGAAGTGAAGTGGTGAGAGGTTCTTTAGGGCAGTGAAGGGGGTCATTATTTTGGAAATAAGTTTGGAGATGGGAAACTGTACTGTGTCTAGATTAGTGATGTGAGGTGAAATAGAGTGGTAGGAAATGTAATTGGGTTAAGCCAAATGAGAGGGTAGTGAAGTGTAAATGAGAAGAAGTGGTGTTGATAAGTGTAGTGAAGTGTAGTTGGGTGAAGTGTTGCAGTGTAGTGATGTTCTTTTGGTTTTTTTTTTAATCGTTGTGTATATGGTTGTATGTTTTGTATACTTTTGTTATATTCTGTAAATTACATATTCTTATTGTTATATTTATGTATTCTTATTGTTTGTATGCTCGGTTCTGTATATTCTGTTTTCATCGTGCCAACTGGCATTCTCCGACTACCCTGACTGAGGTTTTTCCATGCTTTTTCCTCTGTTGTAAGGCAAATGCCAGGGTGTACCTCACAAAGACGAGGCACGGTCCATACTCTTCCAAATTAGTGAATTGTGTTGTTCTATGTATTTTATTGTTTCACCATGCATTTTAATTCATTGAATGTTACACACCAACTAATGCACTTTCAATTCAATAATATATTAGTCTAAAATGTTAACTTTAAAACACTTAAGAACACTCCAATATGTTTTGATCTTAAGAGATCATCATCAGGGAGTTTGTCGGTGCCTCGTTAAAGTCACTGAATTTTAAAAAATCACTAAGTTTAAAATTCTTAAGAATTTTAAACTCAGTATTTTTTAAAATTCAGTGACTTTAACAAGGCACTGATGAACTCCCTGATGATGATCTATTAAGATCGAAACATGTCGGAGTGTTCTTAAGTGTTTTAAAGTTAACATTTTAGACTAATATATTATTGAACTGCAAGTGCATTAGTTGGTGTGTAACATTCAATGTTCTATGTATTGTTTGTGTCGATTGTGTTGTTCTACTGGGGTGCTGACAAGTCCTTACCCGACCTACTTCCTGATGTATTTTGTTTGATGGCGAGAATATTTCATTTGATGCTAGTCTTGTTATATATATAAATAGTACTAATATTCCTCCAGGGGCCTGCGGTAGTGTAGTGGTTAAGGCACTGCGCTACTAGTCAGACGGTCCTGGGATCGATCCCCGGTGGTGTCACTGGGGATTTTTCCCGTGGCTCCCTCCGACGGAACCACGTTCCCTGGGGTCGACTCAGCCCCTGAAAATGAGTACCAGGGATTTCTCCTGGTGTAAAGGCAGCTGGTGCGTATGGCTGATGACCTACCACCCTTGTAGTGCCGAACGTCAAGAAAATCTGGGACCTTCACCTACCTGGAACCCCTTGGGCCAATTCGGCCTGTTGTGGGATGACCTTTGCCTTTACTAACATTCCTCCAATTATGATAATAAATAGGATATATGAACATCAAAATCTTCTGTTGCTGTAACTTGTTTCCTGCCTGGTCGGGCTAAGGACTTATCAGCACCCCTGTATGTATTGTTTGTGTGTAAATGTGTACTGTACTACTGCCATCAGGTGGCAACCCCACTGCTGTTAAATATATCATATCCTATTGTGGGATTTCGGGGTAAAATGCACAAGTACTAAAGAAGAGCACTGTCTGAATCCATGCCTGCCAACTTAATAGCTTACTCAGCCTGGTCTGGAAGTCCTGACACACAGAGCCTGCTGTGCAACCGATCATGCCTAGTCCACCGGCATGTGCATCAATTATAGATGTTCCAACAGGAGTTCCACACTGCAGCCCCAGTTCCTTTGCTGCCTGTTCACTGAGCCCATTGCCACAGGGAGAGCCTGGCTCCTTCACCACTGAACCAATCTTTTTCCAGTTCTGCTCCATTAGGTCCAGTAACCCAATCTGCCTAAAGTAGTCCTCATTCCAACCTTTGTTCCCACTGGGATGAGCCTCATATGTCCATTTGCACACCACAGAGCACAGTGACCTGCAACAATTGGAAGAAACTGTTTTTTGATGCACGATGAAGATCTGGCCTTGGAATTGGCCTTATCTTCTAAAGCTGCCCTTGAATTCCTGCAATTAAGGTAGAATGTTGTACTTTTTTTTTCTCAGTCCATTCCTCAAATCACAGCGTCAAGATTAATTTAATACAATGGCCTAAATCTGTTTCTTAAAAACACACACACCATATAATATTGTACATACTCACTGCACTTTAAAGTCACATAAAGGAAACTTCATAAACTGCATGAGGATTTTCAGAACATCTACATCCACCTTGACACAGGTTTTTCTTGGTTTCCCTGTGTCTACAAGCGAATGCTGAGATGGTTCCCCAGTTTCCAAGTTGCTACTACATGCCTCTCATGTAGC
>JGI20166J26741_11700695_pt1 | contig 10842 bp, 4 predicted proteins | sample TergutCu122P5_FD_26741 | JGI IMG/M metagenome (IMG submission 26741) | reverse complement strand
GCCTCAGCTCCTTCTAGCGCCAGTAGCGTCGTAACGAGAAAACTTGGTACCAACATTGTTTTCAGTATAGATCTCCCTTAAATTTCTCTCTCGTGGACAGACTTTTTTTTCCGCATACCATACTTCAATCTCGATTTTTTTAATATGCCGCCCCTGAAAATTTGCCGCCCTGGGCCCAGGCCCCGTGCGTAAATACGGGCCTGATCATCATCATCAACTAACATTTATTTTCTTCTCTCTGATTGTAAAGGTAATCACATTGTCCAGATTGCTCATCTTCCATCAGGATGGAATTGTTTGTGTTATAGATGAACTGAAAGCCTGAAATCCAAAGACTTTATTGCATTCCATATCTTGACTGTTGAATGAAATCATGTAGTAGTTGCAATTGAAAAGTCCAAGCTGTCTTGAGAGATAATTCTCAGACGTAATTTGACCACACCTTCTGGAATTCCATCCCTGTGTCCATTTGTTATGATGTATTAAGGTATTTCATTTCAAGGGCCTTTATATTTAAACTGACTGATATTGGTGCCATAGATTTCTTATTTATGAAATTCTGGGAAGCCCGTCATACATCAGAGTGCTCTTAGTCTCATAGCAATCAGCAAATACGTTGAGGAGCAGTTTGATGATGCTTTGGCATGTAGAAGCATGAATTACTCCACATCCTGAAGATTTAACTGACTATATCAATAAAATGTAGTAAACAGGTTCATTAGTATTTGAATGTCCACTAAGACATCAAATCACATTGATAGCAGAATGGTTAAATAAGAAGTGTTTCCACATCCTGATGATATAATTCATTTGTATTGTGCAGTGTAAGTATCCATGTATGTATACTGTGTCTATCATGTCCTGAATTTTGGTTCTGAGTGTAACCCCTTCAGTGGCATAGTGAAACATACTGTATCTATTGGAATTATATCATGGCACCCATAAACTGACATCCTGACAATGTTCTGTTCACCATAGCTGCTTTCAGAGCTGTAGGCAAGGTAGAAATGCAAAGTGATAGTTGTTGGTTACAACAGCATGTGATAGATGCCATATGAATACATTCTTGGACAAATAGAGTGCAGACAGCGCACGTGTGTTCAGATTGATATTAAAACAGGTGCATTTCAGAGACTGGATTAATCATAATTGTGAAAACAGAACTAGTGGCCTTTACCTGAACAATAATATTCATTGCTTTCAACTGAAAAGTGATATAAGTTAAATACCTTGCTTTATGTATATAAGTAAATTAGTTTGACAGTGAATTGTTATTTCAGTTGGAGATTCAGTGGCACCGATTTTATATGCAGGGTATTAGTTTACTTGTATGTTTTGACTGATAATTGATGGTATGTTCATTGTTTGAGCACTCCAGGAAAACTTTTTAGGGATATTGAGTCACCAAATGTATGTTTTAGCACTTGCGATGTGCCACCCCAGTGTTTGTTCTGTTTCCACATTGACACTTTTGAAAGATGGCAGTATATTCCATTCATAAAATAGTTTGGCCCAGGAGTGCACAAACCTCAGGTGCCAGGTCACTGTGGCAGCTGAATTTTGTATGATTAGCCATAATGTTTGTGGATGAAACTTGCTTCATGCATCCTTATGGAACTTTACAATTTTGAGGTAGCTCCTTGATATCTGGAAAATTTGTGCATCCCTGGTTTTGCCTGTGTTTTATGTTGCTGTACTGCGCAGCAGCTGTTTTCTGCTCGAGGAATGAATAGTGTAGCCCTTTTGAAACTTCTGACACTTTTATTGCTGGAAGAAGGAAAGAGCACATGGGGTAGAATCAGGAGAAAGTGAAAGGTTGTGATGGGGCAGATTTATTGCCCCACATTGTTGATGTGATATCACTGGCACAAGGATGTGAGGACTGGACCTTGTTGTGATGTCCTTGACAGTGTCGTCTAATGAGATTTGTGAGATTTGAGGTTTGCACAGTGGTGTATACAAACATTGTCGTCTTCTGGGATGTGTGGCTGTGTCATTTGGTATCATTTCAGAGGAACCTGATGTTTCCTTCTTAAGGGCAGGAGATGGACATTGTAAATTTCTTACATAAGAGCAACCATTCTTTGGTTTCTGCCCCTCAGAAGGAGGGTCAGTGATTTCATTACATTCACTACCAGTCTACACAGTGTCACATCTCACAAGACTGTACTCTTTTTAACTTTTTTAAAAACTTAAGTGTTTTTGTTTGATGCAGATATATTACAGTTGCATTTTCTTCTTATGTAGTGTCATGTGTTGGTAGTTGTGTTAACAGTATTGACAAACACACACACACTTTCACTTCTGCCATGACTGTTACAAGGACCCACAGGCTCCAAGGAAGTAAAACATATGTTCTCATGTTCACATAGTGTATATGTCCTCACTAATTTCCCTCTTGAGCATGTTACATCTGTCAGATGCATGCCGGCTTTTTGTTTTACCAATGTAGAATTAATACATTTTTGCTGTGATGCCTTCTAACTGCAGAGTTACTGAACCTCAGAGAATCTTATGTAGTTTTATAGCATCATTATTTATGAAAATAGGAGTCCAGAAATGAATCAGAAAATAACATGTCAAGAAATGCTTACTTTGAGAAGAAATGGTGATTAATTTTTTATTCACAAATGAAGCTGCAAAGTGCATCAGTCACATATAGAATACCAATACACATGTAGTTTCACAGCAGTTGATAATTTATCCATTGATAACTAATTAATTAAACCTCATTAAAAATGTCAATATATATTTTTGTGCATTTAAGTAATTCTGTATCAAATCATATATCAAGAAACAGTAATAATATATGAATAACAGTCATGACAATAAATGCAAGACATGAACAAGACACCTACTGCAACACAAAGGCTTTAATTTCCTGGAAGTCAGATTGGAAAATTGGTATTAAAATTAAAAATTGTTCCTCCAATTAAAACTCATATAAGTGAACTACATTCTTTACTAATAATGGTTCCTTCTAAATCCTTATACTCATCATTATTTATTATGTATGATACTTCGTATTTGTATGGGTGAAAAGTTAGAGCCACTGTTATACCTACAGGGTGCCACCAGTCCCAGTAACTGTGCGTGAGCTTTATGTTACGTGACACACTGATATTTGTATATAATCACTGGTGTGGTTATTATTACAGTTACATAACTTCATCCTTATAACAGAAGAGAGAGAGATTATAAATTAAGTTCATATTTCATTAAGATTTTGCAGACTTGAGGGGGCACATGGTGGTGCAGTTGGTTGAGGCACAGAGCTTCAAGCCGGAAGGTCGCTGGTTCGATTCCCGGTAGTGTGATTAGACATAATCTTTCTGGCTGCACTTTGGCCCTGGATTCAACTAGCCTGTAACAAAAATGAGTACCAAGAATATTTCCTGTTGGTAAAGGCCGCCGGTGTGTAGGGCTGACAAACTTACCAACTTCGTGTGCCGATTGTCATGAATCCTGGGAGCCTCAACCACCTGGAACCCTGTCCAGACTTGTACAGGGATTGCTTTACCTTTATTGCTTTTTGCAAAGGTTATTTTTTTAACCATACAATGGTTTAAGTTTTTGTATACCTGCTGTACAAAGTGTCATAAGGTGAATTACATGTTGGAAGTTATAACTGTGGTCACTTATTCAAATAATTAATTTAAATTTCAGGAGATAGATGCGAACACATTTTTTTAACTCCCCCCACTCTCCACATCACCCACATAATGATACTTCGGAGAGATTCCAACATGTCTGTTGTCGTCCACAGATTAAATTTGTGCTCCTGAAACATTTCTTCTAAAATACTCCCAGTTGAATAATTGTATTACTTCTCGTGTGACACATGAGGGGAAAATATAAACATATTTATCGTCTTGTTTTCCAACTTGAAGTTTAAGATGTGTTTTCATTTATTTTTTTGTCATTATTAATGTGTTAAGTTTCTGTCAGGTTTCATAAATTTGATGTAAATTCTAAAATATTCCCATTTATTTTGGAATTGGGAACAAAACTTAACATGCTTCTTCTTCCACTGTTTTCACTGTGTGCGTGTATGTGTGTGTGTGTGGGGGGGGCAGAGTGTGAGAGAGAGAGTATGCATGTGCTGGTGCATGCACATGCATGTGTTGCTTCAGTATGAATCTCCAATTTGTATTGAAAGATATTGAGAAGCCTTCGTGAAATTTGAACTACCTGTATATAAGTGCCATCATTCATTATTTGTCTACAAGTTACAGTTGTCACAGTATGTCTGTGGGTGTGGGTGACATCCAGTGACCACCATAGGTATGTGCAGTAATACTGTGTCCTTATTGGTGCAACTTTTTCTTACAGTCTTTGTGCTAGTGGTTGTGATGATGAGGCTGGTGTACACATTCATGTATTTGGCAGATGTGCATGTGTAGTGCATTGTATAAAGTAGTTACACCTGTTCTTGTATTGCTGTGATGACCTGTAGCCACAGATGCCCACCATTTTGTTCATGTGTATTGTGTTTAAGGTGAAGACTGTAACGAGATTAGTGAAAGCAGTAAGGTCAATGAAAGGCACATATTTGTGTTACTGTAAAAGTATTTGAGCTAGGAAATGATGTGTCCTAATTTGGCCCATTGTCTGGCCTACATACTGGACATATAATGACAGGCCCTTGACACCCAGCCTGCCTTTGCAGCTACATTTAAATGCCATGAAGTCCCTGTTCTTGCTGTTTCTATGGTGTAGGATATATTTACAAATAAAATGCATTCTTCAGTCACACAAGACCACTGATGAATATATGGCTGCCATCCATCCCTTGATAAGAGGACAAAACACTCATGTAATCTCAGAGATTCAGAGATGTGGCACAGCTCTTGTGATGGAGCTTCCAATCATGTTTTGGAGATGATGTTTGTAGATGGTGGGGTACAGCCATGGTTACAGTACCGTATACAGTTATGTTGGATGTGATGATTTGGATCCCGCATAACATGTTTTGCACTCTTATTTCCTGCAGATAATCAGAATCTTGAATTATTAGTCTGTAAAAAGGCTACATCCAAATCCCCGGAACTAAACATGCCCATATTCACTACGTTCATTTGAATGTGAGGAAGAAGAATGTGAGGACAGTCTGTATATCTTTGGTTAGACAAATGATGCAAAATGTGAGAAGAGGTTTGTGAACAATGATCCTTATGATACATGAATATTTTTATGCATGTATTGACTCATACAAATCAGAACGACCCAGAATTTAGAAAAAATAGGATATGATCCCATTAACTGCAAATCATATGCAGGTGATCTTGCTTGTTGTGCAATCTGTAACTATGATGCAGTCTTGTATTCTGCCTCTTAACCAGAGTATGGCCTTTGTTGCATACAGTGACTATAATGTGGCCTTGTATTCTGCTTCTCACTTATAGTGGGGCCTTTATTGTGCACCGTAATTATTGTGTGACCTTGTATTCTGCTTCTTAATTATAGTGGGGTCTTGTACTGCGTGCCTTAGCTATAGTGAGGCCTTGTATTCTTCACCTTAATTATAGTAGGGCCTTGTATTGTGCATCTCAACTATAGTGAGGCCTTGTATTCTCTGCCTTAACTGTAGTGGGGCCTAGTATTGTGCTTCTTAACTATAGTGAGCCCTTGTATTCTTCACCTTAATTATGGTGTATCCTTGTATTGTGCAACTTAACTACAGTGAGGCCTTGTATTCTTTGCCTCAACTGTAGTGGGGCCTTGTATTTTACTTTGTAAGTATGGTGAGGCCTTGTATTCTGTGTTGTAACTATGGTGGGGCCTTGTATTCTACTTCATAACAAAAATGGGGCCACGTATCCAATCAGAGTTCGGGCACAGTTGAGGTTTCATTCTGGGGACAAAAATTCTCACGTAGACAAACATATCACTTTGTAAATTAAAGTACAAGAACAGATCTTACTAAAGTAATGTGTCATTTAGGTGGAATAATAATGATTTTTCCTCATTGAAACTTCAAATTTTGAGTTTATAATTTGATAAATTTCACAGATTAAAGGTGCAGTATTATATAGAATTTGCTCAACCTTAATAGTAGCTCAGTATTTTGCACTGTACTTGTGTGTGACACGTTACAACTTTGGTGGCTTTGTTAATGTTTTTTTTTTTTTCTGGAGTTGGCTGGGATGATGAGTGAATTAGGACCAGTACATTTTCAATTAATGCTGTTTACCTCTCTATTGTTATGTTCATTTAGATTGATTACTATAGTGTCATTTGTCCATGTGCCTAGATGGGTGTGTCCCACATTGTGAGTGAATTATGTACAGCACTTAGCTTGGAAGTATACATAGCAATAAATGTTGGAGGCAATGGTTTGTGCAATGTTGTTTTTGGCTCACTTTATCACATACATTGTACTTGTGTTTATATTGGAAATGTAGCTGTAGTGTTTGAGTGCTGTATACAATCTTGTATTGGGTCAACACAATGTTGTAGGGTAATGCAGTCTTGTATGGTGAATGCTGATGATGCAGTAAATTCCAAATGGTCGGTGTCTGATCGAGCATTTCTCTTTTAATGTGGTTGGATTGTTTGTGAACATAGTACTTGAAGGACTAATTAGAGAAGGAAATCCAAATACATGTTATGCAATACTATGTGATCAGGTATAGACAGTAAGAAATGAGACAGGATGACCAAAACTGTACACTGTTTATATCGAGACAGACTGTCCGTGCCCTCAAGTTTAATTTATTATTATTATTATTGTTGTTGTTGTTGTTGTTGTTGGTGAAAAGTATTAAAAGACATACAGCAGCAAGTCTTTTGTGAGTGACTGTTGCAGTGGCCTGTTGTGTCAGGTAACCATCCCATCATCTGTATCTTCCTTAAATAATAATGTGAGGACAACAAAGGAGTGATATTTTCTAGTTATGGTGGTACACTGACCCAACTCCACAACAAAGAAATGCAGCCAAGTACTTTTGAGGGTGGCATCAGCTGTGTTTTATTGGTCATGAATTTAGAACCCACAGATAACATAATTACAAACTTAACTATATGCTGAAAGTAGAATTAGAGATGAAGTAAGGGATCAGTCTTGCAGATCACTGAAGGTGGCCAGTTAATGCTAAGACGTGAGTGTTCTGGATGTTGCATTTTGTTTCAGGGCAGTGAAGTGAGTCATTTCAAGGACCATTTCACAGTTTTTTTTATGTATCTAGTCATACTGCAAACCTGATGTGCCTTACGTATATTTGTTTTGTGGTCATAATATTGAGAAGTAATAGATTAATTAGTTCGTAGTTCAGAGACCAAAACATTTAAGTCTTTTGGCTTTATGCTGCCATCCTTTCCTCTGTATTTTCTGTATTTTTCTCAAAATATAATTTTCTAATTAAAACTTTTCAGTGAACTGTTTGACAACTTTGAAACTTGTTGATCTCCAACACTGCCATTGTATACTTTCCAGAAGGTTACTTACTCCATGGAGGAGAGTCCTTCTTGAGAATTTAACCGGTTCTCAGCTAGTCAAGAAATTCCTCGCATTTTATGGAATCTGAAGGTCCATTACTGCATTCCCAAGTGCCTGCCAACTGCCTCTATCCTGACCCACATCAATCCAGTCTATGCCCCCACATCCCACTTCCTGAAGACCCATCTTAATATTATCCTCCCATCTACATCTGTGTCTTCCCAGTGGTCTCTTTCCCTCAGGTTTCCCCACCAAATTCCTGTATACACCTCTGCACTCACCCATTTGTGCTACATGCCCCACCCATCCCGTTCTTCTCGATTTCATCACCCGAACAATATTTGGTGAGGAGTGCAGATCATTAAGCTACTCATTGTGTAGTTTTCTCCATTCCCGTTACTTTGTTCTTCTTAGGCCCAAATACTTTCCTCACCATCGTATTCTCAAACACCCTCAGCCTACGTTCCTCCCTCAATGTGAGCGACCAAGTTTCACACCCATACAAAATAACAGGCAAAATTATAGTTCTGTATATCAGAATCTTTAAATTTTTGGATAGCAAACTGGAAGACAAAAGATTCTGCACTGAATGACAGCAGGCTTTCCCTGACTTCAGTCTCCTCTTAATTTCTTCCTGAATAGAATTTTGATTTGTTAAGGTTGTTCCCTAATATTTGAAATCTTCCACCTTTGCAAAGGAGCTGTTATCAGTCTTTATATTGTGTCTTCATTCTGCAGTTTGATGTCAAGACGTGACCATGTACTTAGTTTTATCATCATTCACTTCTAGACCACTCTCCTTTCTACCAGCTAAAGAAGCTTACCTTTTAGAATTCTGTTGCTTGCTGTTGTTAGGCAGTTTATCCCAAGATATATTGCTAATGTCTCTTGGACAAATGGGATAATTTTTTTCATGAAGCTGACACTTTAAAGATTCTATTGTCCATTAACATTTGACAGTTAGTAGGCTGATTTAGTCCCCTCCCCCCATCCAAAGATCATGTCACACATCTTACTTTCTCTCTGGGTAGTCTTTGGATTCATTGCTTATTTACTTTCTAAAATGCCTTAGACTATTGCTTTCCGAACTCTACTTCATGTAGTCCATGGTCTGTGCGAAGGTTTTTCCAGGGGATCTGTGGACAGCTTCTCAAATGACAAATTTTAGTGTTACAGCATCCTTAAGTACCAATAATATAGTGTCTTACAAGAAATGGGTATTGCTTGGATCACATGAATCATTGGATTGGCACTTGTAAACTCTGTTTTAGCCTGTGTATTTAGAAAACCTGCAGCAGAGACAGGGCACAAACCAGTACCAAGAAAAATTATTGAAGTAGCAGTTAATTGTTTGAACAAGTTTTAACAAACTTCAGGCCAACAAATTCACTTTAGTTGTTCTTTCCCCCATTGTGTTCAGTTAGCTTTTGTTTGGCTTTTAGATTTAACCTAAATTTGTTCCATCACATTTAATTTTTAATTTACGTGTTTGATGGATATGAGAATCCGTCATGCCTTTTTTTAAAAATCTAGTGAGCTCCTTGGCAAAATGACTTTGGGATGCAATCTATGACAGGTACATTGCAACATTCTGTGTCACAAACATCATTGCTTTCATGTTTCCATTATCCATTGTAGTCTAGTTTTTCAGCCATTAGGCCTCAGCTTAATAATGGGACATGAGGTAGTTGCAGTGGTCGGAGTGCTATTGCTACAGAGGAGGGTATTGCTCTACAGGACATCATACACACTACGTACAGTTTATAAATAACAAACATGAGTGTTGAAAATGTAAATATTTGACACTTGACGGCTACTTGAGCACAGTGAAACAAATATAATTATTTGCCCAACTTTATATTAAAAATGAAGATAAATTAACATTTTGTTGACCAAAGTTGTTGATAAGGACAGCTGCAAGGGTGATGTTGTAATAGGTTGAGGAATGGTGCCAGACACAACTTTCATTAACATATTATGTATGATTCAAATCCAGACCTTTGTTGTGGATAATTTATAAAATTGTTTTAGTCATTTATTTTCATTTATGCTTTTATTTGTCTTGGACTACTTATTCGAAATGTTAGATTATGTACAAGATTCTTTTTTAATGTCTGTCATAGACAGTATCCAGGATCCTATGAGACATTTGCTGCAGGTAATTTATGATGTTCTGTCATACATGCACCTTGACCCCTTTCTTTACTCTGTCAGAAGCCTTCTGCCATCACCTACAGAATTATCATAACATTATGATCGTGTACCAAGTCTTGTATCTTTAGTTATTACATTCTTTGACAGCTCATCTGGTACCAGTGGTGTAGGGCATCCATATCAGAGTTTTTTTGTTTTAATTGTCTCACAGATTCATTTGCATCTGGTTAGAGTGAGGCTGACAGTAAAGTGCCTGCAGGAAGGTTAAGCAGTTTGTTGCCAATCTCATGTGTTCTAAAACAGTTCATTTCCAGGGTCTTATCTAATTCCTCCTGTCGTAGACACTTACACGCAGAATTATATTGCATAGCTTCTGTCGCTGCACATACTTTAGTAACTTTTCACTGTGGTTCTCCATACTTCCCTTATCAGATATACTCTTGGACAAATTTGCTAGAAATCGGTATGGGTTAAGTTCAGTAAAAGTTGCGTTATATTTTTATGAGATTATTGTAATACATGTTGACCATGTTGCATTTGTGTTTGGTATTTAACTGCATTATCAGGGGTCACCAGTTCAGTATGTAACTGTGACATCACTTGTCACCAAGTGCTGTGAAATATTAGTGTCAAGTTTTGCAGTGGAAATACAGCTGTTCAACTAGGCCCACTCAACCTGTAGCTTGCGGGCCGCTGTTGTCCACAACGCAGTGTTATGTTGCCCACAGATATTTGTTAAATGAGAAAACATCTTTAACCCTTTCACTGGCATAGCCAAGACAGAATACCTATGTACGAAGACATACATCATGTTACTAACTCATTTTGTCAAAATGTGCTGAGTGGAGTGACACCCTAGCCTAGGCTGTGAAATGCATTGTTTGTCAATTTTTCCTGTTATCAGTATATGTTTATTGCACATTATGTGTAGAAAAATACCCAGGTGAAGTTACAATATAATTGTACATGTACATATTCATTCATTTTTCTGTATAGTGAATATCATGTTGCCTGCATACAGACTGAATTTTTCAGAATTTTCCCTTCCTATATGAAATGTGGAGCCGGCTTATCTTAGACTGTATCTACGTCCTGCTGCATGGATTGCCTTCATGTGGTTCTATTTTGATAAATACGCATTACACCAATCATAAGTATGTACGAGGGTTGGAACTTTAATAGTGGCAACTATTTATTTACAACTGATACAAAATAGATACATGTTTCGAAGTTTTACTGTCCTTCAGTGT
>JGI20166J26741_11700584_pt1 | contig 10844 bp, 6 predicted proteins | sample TergutCu122P5_FD_26741 | JGI IMG/M metagenome (IMG submission 26741) | reverse complement strand
TAATAATTGTTAATATTATAAGGGCTGGTGGATGTGTAGTGTTGTGTTTAGGTATTGGTGTTTGTATGCTAAATGTATGTGGTTAAATTCAAGTGTGTAAATTTTATGTTCTGGGTGAGAGGGTTATTGTGTTGGAGGGTACACATAGTACATATAGTGCAACGCTACCGCTCACCGTCTACCTACCCACCACAACAACAGGTATGTACCTTTCCAATACTATTAACTTTACATAACAGTCCCTACCTATTAATCACCGTACCCCCCAACACAATAACCCTCTCACCCAGAGCATAAAATTTACACACTTGAATTTAACCACATACATTTAGCATACAAACACCAATACCTAAACACAACACTACACAGCCACCAGCCCTTATAATATTAACAATTATTACGACTTATTGCATATGAAACTACATAACTTTCTGTATATCCATCTTTGCAGGATACCATATGCTGTAAATACCTCAGTCTCATGCTCCTGATGATGGGCAAAATATTGCCCGAAACATGTTGAGCTGATCTTATAGATCAATAAATCATTGATCTAGATTGCATCTAGTTGGTTCATCTATATTAATTTAGCTGTTTGTGGAACATGTACAAACAAAATGTCAACAACTAGGCTACAGCAGAGACAGTCCTCTTGTTTGCTAATAGGCTGTTCTGTAAACAGGACTCCGTACAAAAAATATTAACAGTAGAACAGTGTAATGTTACATTCCAGCCACACTTTCAGTAATTGCAGAGCAGTTCTGTTGCTCTGTCCATTTCACTCATTATGAGAATCAAATGATAAGCATTTAACACACCAGAGAGACCATAAGCATACTGAAATGATTTTGCATAATTCATGAGTCTTTTTGTCAAATTAGCTGATGTTTAGAATGAAATACTGTTTTAAAAACAAACATCCCTGCTGTAATGATAAGAATTTATCAACAAAAATGTTCTGCCCAGACAGGAACAATTTCTGAAACTCGCAGTCAGGTGCAATGGGGCTGAAAAAATTTTACATTGTTGCACTATCCTGATAATTTACACATTGCTGGTGTTGTCTGAAGAATGTATCATTTTCACTACTATTTCTGATCTCTCCCTTGATGTCATATCACCAAAGCTTGAAACTGACAGAATTTTCTTTCCTTAAAAGCTTGTCTGGACACCTGGCATTGGCATGATCCTAACCAGCAAAGTGAACCAAGTACAACATATGTTTGTTTCTTGCCATTGATGTTCAGTCGTTTACAAGGGGTATAATGAAAAAATTCTGCTCATAAAATGCATTAGCTATTCTGCATAACAATAGATATCCACAGCAACATTATCAATGCAGACCATATTGATAAATAGTAAACATTTGGACATAATTACCAGAATATTACCCAGAATTACCAGAACATAATTCACTTTACATGATAATTATGCAGGTAAAGTTACAAGTACCGTCACTCACCAACATATCAACCTTGGCCTTGCTCTTTGCACATTATTAGCAGCTGCATGTTACCTTCACAACCAACACTTTCATCAGTATTGTCATTTTGCAATTAATTTGACCAAATTGTGTCTCCAATTTGTGTATGCTATGAATAACAAACTGGGTTTTAAGTTTTTTACTTAAAAGTGATTCAATTGCCAAGGTTATACAGTATTGGCAGAATGGTACTGACAAGAGAACTGAATTATTAGAAAACCCCGTTCCAGTGCCACTGGGTTCACCATAGATCCATCATGGATTGGTCTGAGATTGGATCCAGGCCTTTGCAATGAGAGGCTGGAGCATGTAATAACAGCAGATTGTAATTTCTTTTTCCAGACTTACAAAATGTAAATGAAAAGTGATAGAAAAATCGTCAAATTACATCACATGGAGGAATTATTTATAAATACATATAGAAAAGTATATCACAATAAATTCAAATTATGAAGAAGAAACCTGGTTGCTTAAGTGCAAATTCTACTGAGGAATTATGTGGTATTTGATATGCAGAGCAATTTTCATGCCATCACAGTTCATATGACTCACACTTAATCCAATCTTCATCAGGTGGGCCCTCATAAATTTTATCACAGCCAGGGAATTTAAAGGGTGAACAAGTCAATGTGGCAGTGTCTTATTTTTTATTGAAGAGGACTGCAAGCACTATAACCTATATGTTACTACCTTAAAATTATGTCAAGTAGACAAATAAATGTTATAACTCACAACTCAGACAACACAGAACAATGTAACAACAAAAAAGAATTCTTCCAACAGACTCTTTACTCACCTGGATTACTGACCCATTCGGCTGTACTATTTTTCGTGGTTAATATTCTGTTTTTCTCAATTTGTGGTAGGTTAGATTGGTTATACAAAACCTGCTCAATTCTCGTCTCAGTTGCAAAGAAGTACTGCTGTGCTGTATCAGGCTAGAATAGTAAATCTGTTCATTGCTGCATTTAAACACTGGGAATTTTGCTATTGTAAAAATTAATGCAAAAATATTTTTCTTCATGAAAAAGAATAGACGAATTTAAAATATACAAATATGAAATTCTGATATCAACAAAATGCGCGATCTTGTACCATATAAAACATAAATGGGCGAATTTTGTCAGGTCCACCATGCAGCAGAGGGTAACAAGCTTTCCTCTCACCGCTGCGGCCTGCTTTCGCGCCCCAAATGGGGTAGAACCTATAAACGGCCCACTGGAGTGTCCCGAAATGCAGAAAAAATGCTCTATTTTACTCTTCCTTGCTATTATAAAAATTAATTTCTATTAAATTATACGTGAAAATGCCTTTAATCAGAAACAACATACTACTAAAAAAATGTCTATGGGAACAGAGTAGACGAATTTATGACAGAATTACAGATATTAATTTTACTGTTATAAAATTAAATCCTAATAAATTATACGTGGAAATATTTTAATCAGAATTAATTTTCGACTGAAAAAATATTTTTCTCCACGAAAGAGTGTAGATGACTTTATAATATTCATAAGAGGAAGTACAAAACATTACCCAGTCTCCTATTCAGTTCCCTGGGGTAAATCCGCCGGAGCGTGATGTTGACCATTCGCCTTTATGTAAAGCCGATGTTAAGAATGAGTGGAGCTGTACTTCTGCTCCCCCTGTGTGCCTTCGTGGCGTGGACAGTGAGAACTTCTTCACAAAAAATTGGTTTTCAACGTCGACAACCTTCACTGGATGGATCAAACGAAAAGTTTATGTGGTAGGATGTCCCGGGGTTCAGGCGATATGGCGCGCCAGGCTCGATTCCAGCCCAGTTCTGGCTATTGGATATCGTGGCAATAATTAATCCCTCGGGGAGACCTAGTGAAATGACACCTGGTGGAGAAAAAAGAAGTCCTGACTGCAGGACGGCATGCTGCTTTGAAATTGTTAATACTGTTAACAATTCGAATATTATAGAAATTAACTACCAATCAGTAGCGTAGTTAGACTTTTTTTTTGGCGCCTGTAATGAGTAATCGGAATGGCCGCCCCTAACAGAATTTATGAACTTAAAAAAAATTATTTATTGAATTTACTTTTGCTTATGTTAATAATTTAAACTTTTTGAGCGCAAATCCCACATTTTTCGTTCAAAATATTCGTTTTTCCTCCCATTTTACCGGCTCCCGGATTCTGACCCGCGGGGCGGCCTATTACTCCTCCCACACCTACACCCTTGCACTGAGACACGTAGTCTTATGGTGTTCATACATAAGGAATACATGCATGAAGCACAAAGTAAAATGGAAACATATGTCTGAACACAAACAGAATTATATATTTTCAGCAAGACAGTGCAAGAGGTCACACTGAAAACGATTCTTTGCTTTGTTGGACAGTGTATTAGGTGGCAGAAAATAAGCAGGGGATTGTGGCCTTCTCATTCGCCAGATCTGACCCCAACGGACGTTTACTTATGGGATATGGCTACGACATGTAACAGGAATGAACGACAACAGGATACCAAAAATAATGCTGACTTACAGACCGAATGGACGAAGACAACTTGGAAGACCTTTGAAGAGACTATTAGAGGACCAGGCGTAAATCGTGACGGATGATGATGGTGATGTTAAAGGATAAATTTTACAGTGATAACCCTCGCAATGAAGGCCCCCCCCCTCCAAAAAAACGCGTTCAGAAAGTTTTGTTGACGATTTTATCAACAGAAATCTGACGTGCACTGAACAGCTTGTTTGTTCGATGTCACCTGGAAAGTTTTGAAATGTGGTGCTGGAGAAGGATGCAGATCAACTGGACCGATTATGTGAGAAATGAAGAAGTGTTACTTAGAGTTAAGGAGCAGAGGAATATCCTACATGAAATAAGTAAACGGAAGGCTAACTGGATTGGTCACATTTTGCGTAGAAACTGCCTTCTACAGCATGTTATTGCAGGAAAGAAAAAAGGGAGGATAGAAGTGACAGGAAGACGAGGAAGAAGACGTACGAAGCTACTGGATGACCTTAGGGAAAGGAGAGGATACTCTCATTTGAAGGAGGAAGCTCTAGATCACACTATGAGAAGAGCTCGCTTTGGAAGAGGCTTTGGACCTGTCGTAAGACAAACTACTTAATGAATGATAGGTGATGTCATTTTAAAAAGTCCCTCTTCTATGTTTTTAAGAAGGGCTCTTCTCCTTGGAAGTAGTTATTAATGAAGGGAGTTTATTTAGAAAGAAAAAAAAAAGATAATCTTGTGTAGGTTTATGTTTCACTATCAAAATGCAGGGCAGCATAGCATTATATGATGTAACTACACACTGAAAATTCTTATATCCATTTTCCGACAAGAGTGCGAAGTGCAAGTTGATTTGCAGCACAATATCACGTTGCACTTGACATAGTTGTCGAAAGACAATGCACGAAGAATACGGAATTGAAACTTCAAGACTTTCTGAGATGTTACGTTGTATAAATCGACAAATAAGGAATGTATCTTTAATCGTTTCTCCGATCATAGGAAAATACGAGCTCGGTTATGCAAGGCGAGTCGGTCCTAGAAATTGAGACGCTCGCCCAACTTTGTGTTCTATGCCGTATAAAGCAGGTCAGGGCATGTAAGAAATATTTGCTGTTGAGTAGAGAGCTTTCATTTGCAATATTTTGGAAGTATATATGCGCAATTGAACAAAAGTCGACGAAAAGTTCTTTTTTTAAAGAAGGGTCCCGCTTCAGCAGTGTATTGTAGAAGAACAGAAAGTGCTGAATCACTGGATGAAAATAAAACACAAAAATCTATAGTTTTTTATGACGCATGTTTTAAATTAAATAGGGACGTGTATCTGCATTGTCAAATAGCTTGTGTTGGTTTTATGTAGATCCACGTTTAGTCCGTGACGTTTTCTTTACAAGACCTTAAACTGCAATGAGTAGTAGTAGTGTTTTTCGAAGACACCAATTCCGACGGACTTGTTACGTTAATCATTATATCGCTATTCAGAGACAGAACAGAAGAAGAGAAAATATAAGACTACTCGTATATTCCTTGCAAGAATTGAAACTTTTTCGAAGATAAATCGCAAATATTTGAATAAAAGAGTTCCGTATTGTGTCTAAAAACATTTTATTTAGGTGCTGGATCTGCTTAGAACCTCGAGGACTGCACTTTGAAACTTTTCTATGAAATAAAGTAAAATAAACTTCAGGGTATGAAGGATTCCAAGTTGCAAGCGGATGCAGTTTTCGTGTGATAAAAAGTTGAGGGACAATATTAACAAGGCAGACAATGTAAGTATAACGACACATTGAGGCGTGTCCGCGCAACCATTGTTGTAGAAAAGCAACATTTATTACATATTCTGAGTACGTGTGTGTCTGCAGCTTTAGTTATCCAGCATGAAAAGCGCATGCGCTATATGATATTTTCATCTGTGGCCTATCTGACTCTACCACATTTTTCGAAATTATTTCGTAAACGGCACGATTTTCGAAAAACTACTATTGAACATAAAAGGTATGTTTCGAGTTTCGTCTGAAACATTTCTCATTATAAGAAGAATTCCATAAGACACTACTGTAAATTTACAAATGTCTACATGTTAAGTAACCGTTATTCTTGTCATATTTTAATGCAATTTTGCATTTCTTGACATTTGCGAAAACTACTCAAATAAATTTTATGAAAATTCGTCCAGTGGGAGCCGAGTTGTTCCATACGAACAGACAGACAGACAGACAAACAGACAGACATGATAAACCTTTTAGTCGCTTTCCTGAACTTTGCGAATGCGCTTACAAATAAGCTCTGTAGTTAGAGACGTCCAAGAATTCTAGATACGCAGTCGAATACGATGTTTATTTGAACGTCCTGCATTTACTACAGAACCATACACATACTTAGTAATTCTGTGAATTTTAAATTAAAACCAACTACCAAGGCTCAGAAACCGATAAATGTGTGACGAACAAAAAAAGCTTGACCTTAATACGGAGGGTTAGAAGGCAATCAGCAATAATAATTAGGGTTCGGAAGCCTTGCTGTTTGAAAGCTGCGAATTACGTAATGGCAAAACTTTGTTACTTAATAGCTATGTGTACAGTATGGTCCAAAAGTTTTAGGACTGATTTTTTTTAAACAATCGAAGACACATGAGGAAGACACATATATTTTTAAATTCAAAATAAGCTCCGTTGACATATAGGCTCCAGGCTTTTACGCGGTCGTACAGTTTCTGAAAATCTGCCAAAAATTCCTCTTGTTGGACCTTCTTTAATTCATCAGGTATGGCTTCGTGGATCTCAGCAACATCCGCAAAGTGGAGTCCTTTTAACTTCATTTTCAACTTGGGGAACAGAAAATATTCTGGCGCAGATACGTCTGGAGAGTATGGAGGTGATAAAGGTTTGTAACATTTTTTGGGGGCAAAAATTGGCAAACACTTGTAGCTTTGTGGGCGGGCGCATTATCGTGCAACAAGAAAAAATCTCGACAGCAGAACGCAGCTGGACGAACCCGTTGAATGCACTTCAGGAGGCCATCCCTTACTCCTTTATAAAATTCTGTATTTACTGTTTTTCCCTCTGCTACGAATTCTTTGTGCACCACGCCTTGAGAGTCAAAAAATTATCAACATGTTCTTGATGCGGGACCTTTGGAATTTCAGTTTCTTCGGCCGAGGGAGTGTCTCACCAAACCATTCAGAAATCTGCCGCTTTGTTTCGGGGTCACAGGCAAAACACCAGGTCTCATCTCCCGTAATAATTTTGTTAAAAAATTTTTTGTCTCCATCGGCCATAGTGATAATGTCTTGGCAAGATGTCACTCGATCTTCCCTTTGCTCAAGTGTCAAGCAGTGTGGAACAAAACGTGCACACAACTTTCTCTTTCCCAAATCCTCTTTCAGAATCCGAAGAACTACAGTCTTTGGGATGTTCAGAGATTCTGCTGTCATTCTTTGACGTGATTCGACGGTCGTTTTTGACCAAATCAGCAACAGCAGCAATGTTTACCTCAGTTCGAGGCGATTTTGGACGGCCACCTCTCTCGTCATCTTCTACCAGCTCCTTTCCGTCTCGAAATCGAGAAAACCACCTAAAAACGTTTGATCTGTTCGGAGCCTTATTACCATAAGCCTTTTGCACCAGTACTAGTGTTTCTGTCGCAGATAGACCGGCTTTGAAACAAACTTTTATAGCTACTCTCTGTTCATTTCCGCCATCCATGACATATAAAGAAAACTGACATTACAAGACAAGTTATAACTCGAGCACTGTCGAAGATAAACAAACGAAACTCGGTGTGTGAACGGATATTGGTTGATAGTACTTAGTGGGTTGACTGACAGATCCTTCTAGTTCTGTTATTTAAAAAAAATCAGTCCTAAAACTTATGGATCGCACTGTGTGTGTGTGTGTGTGTGTATGTGTGTATGTATGTATGTATGTATGTATGTATGTGTGTAATGTAATGTAATGTGTGTACTTATGTACGTATATATGTATGTATGTATGTACGCATATATGTAAGCATGTGTGTGTATGTATGTTTGTATGTATGTGTGTATGTGTGATGTGTGTATGTATGTATGTATGTATGTGTGTGTATGCTTGTATATACGTATGCAAGTGTGTATGTATGCGTTTATAGCAAGATAATATGTGTAAAGTAAGACTGTATCTTTTTGAAATTTGACTGCCTGCTTCAAAAAGCCCGAGAAACTATTTCTTAAATGTGGGTATATACATTAGTATCTCAATAGCAGAAAGTAGTATAAACCTATTGCAAACAATTCTGTTATGATTGATAAATGTTGTATATTGGTTGTTTTTAAGGAGCATTGACTGTGGGAGATATGAGGATTTCACAATCTATTACATACTCCGCAGCTGTCAAAACTTATCCTGAATTGGAGATAGTAATTTCCTCCGAAACGTCGGGAATTTCTGTCCTACTAGGCGGCGTCAAATAACAGAAGACCGTAATCTTTAACACTGCATTAGATCTGCTCTTCCACCTGAAGATGACCCCGAAAACAAGCCGGTATTTTTATTGGGAAGCGAGACGGTGTAGAGATTTGACCAGTACAGGTAGCTGTTGACGGAAAAATATTCAGCCTTGTTATTTTACTGTCGAAAAGAGAGACAGCCGGATTAGCTCAACCGGTATATTGACTAGGCTTGAGAATAGACAACTAAGAAGTCCCGGTTCGATTCTTAGTAACGACAAAAAAATTTTATATTTTCCAAAACGTCTACACGTACTCCGGATCACACCTAGCCTCGGATTACATAGCAAAAAAGGGTTCTTCACCTAAAGGAAAGCTGCCTGGTCGTGAGGCTAAATACTCCTCTCATTTTTGTACACAGATGAAGAATGTGTGAAAGTTTTGCCGAATTTCCCGTGTGTCTTCATGCTATGGTACGGTGAAAACTTTTTCTCCATCAAGGAAGAAGGAAATGATGAAAGTGTCAGAGGAGGGAAGAATCGTAGTAGAAAGGAAAAAGGTAAAAGAAGAAAGGGACAATACTGGGAAAATAAGAGTGACACAGACAACATGAATGAGAGGCAAGCACAGCGGTTGGGTTTGTGTGTTGCTCCCGATAACATGGTAGCCGCGCTCTGATACTAAGGTTTCTGCCAAGCTCGCAGTTTACCAGAATATTAATTTGAATCTCTAACCATCCTATAGAATCCACAATAACAAACGAACAATTATTTTTCGTCCTCCGTCTTCTCGTCAACGTTTCCGGCAGTCTGCGCCACATTGATTTCATACTGCGTCGGTGTGGTGCTCCGACCGCGCTCCAGTAGACTGTGTTCTGTGGTTGCTTGCGGACGTGCATTTTGTGCTCCTGCCACCGGCTTTTGGTGAGTACGTTAGAACATATCATGCAGTTAAATGAGCAATACACTGGGAGAGTGTAAAAGATGGACTAAACGGTTTGCGTTTTTCTCTAACAGGATACAAGGAATTTATAACTAATGTATTCCGTCACAAAAACACTTTCGTTGTTATCGTAGAATATGCATTTCAAACATTAAATGATTTGACCCACTTTTGGGGCACAGTCAAGGGGTGCAAGTTAACTAACAAGACTTTATCAACAATAAACTGTAAAGCAAAGTTACAGTTGTAGGAATATGTTACAATTAAGTTCCTATTTAATTTTAGACATATAAGGCGAGTACACTAGCAATACACCGATGCCGACGCTTCATAAAGCATGGCCAGAATTTGCTCTTTATTTAAAAAAAGGTTCGTGTATATCGGGATGGGTTATAAGAATGGGTCACAGTTGGGCTATTCATTACTGTACGCAGAACTGTGTCTGTTGGCACCACCACACAACCACCCTTGACTTTACAGTGACAGTTAAACGTATGTACAAAACTGGGGCCATGAGAGAGACAGACGGTAACTTCATATAACGAAACTTTACTGTCTGGACAACTTCTGCAGCAGGTTAGCAGTGCTCGATTTTTTCGTTTCCCGTGTCATTTTGCAGAAACGTGGTAGTGAAAAGCTGGAATCTTGGACACATCAACAGGCTATTAGTCACGTCCTTCTCATTTAGACTGATGTTTCATAAATCTTATGCTCTTAAATACGTGACAGTGTTTTCTGTCCAATGGTATCCGATTTCCGAAAGAGCGTTGCTATTTGGAGGGTTCCGAAGCCTCGCCCGTTTGTCCTTCTGGTAAGAGCGACATGTAAGATGAGTATGGATCATTGGTGGTATGATATCGATAGGGAAAAATTGAAGTAGTCGGAGAAAAACAAATCCCATTGACACTTTGTTCACCACAAATCTCACATGGACTGGCCTGTAATCGAACCCGGGCCTCCGCAGCGACAGGCCGGCGACCAACCGCCTGAACCATGGCACAGACTTTGTAACAACGCATTCTACCCTGAGTTTCCTGTTTCCTGGCGCGGACGTAACAGAGAATACCCATGGATATTACACTGTGCTCATACTAACTTTTACCATAAATGTGACCGTTGGGGTGTGCAAATATTACAGGAGAGTATTCTGATTTTGAGGCATGTTCGACAAATTTAAAAAGTAACGCCTTATGTGGATCTTATGCTGCTTATGCTTCTCTGTGACCTACTGTTAGGGCCTAAATTATCCAGTGGATTTTCTGTCGAAAATTCGAAATTTGAGACTGCCACCAAAGGTCCCAACATTCCACTATCAGCCATATAGATTGGTAATAAAGAGTAGATTATCTCCATTCATTCATTCATTCATTCAGAAGTCACTTTTATTATCCGACTAGTGCACGCAATTACATAAAACTTAGAGATTAAAATCTACGTTGTGTAAGTTTTAAAAGACAATTAAAAATCACTCCAACATGTTTCGGATCGTGTGCGATCCATCAT
>JGI20166J26741_11700473_pt1 | contig 10845 bp, 10 predicted proteins | sample TergutCu122P5_FD_26741 | JGI IMG/M metagenome (IMG submission 26741) | reverse complement strand
TTTGAAACGGTCTTATTTCCCTTGTCAGTTACAATCATCTCTTCTCCGGTTATTACGGTCTTGCCGGATAAATTTTCGGCATATGAAAGAGCAAAAACAATAAACAATATAATAAAAGCTGTTGTCGTCATTGCGAGGAAAGACGAAGTCTTGCCGAAGCAATCCAGAAAGCGAACAGAAACAACATTTTTATAGTCTAGATTGCCATCCTGCGACTTCGCGCAGGACAGGCTGCTCGCAATGACGGCGCTAAGCGTTTTTATCAAGTACGACTCTCTGTTTTTTGATAACGATTTTTTCAAGTTTCGTGTCCGCCTCAAAGCTTTTTCCGTAAACGGTCTCGCCGTTTCTGGTCATTTTCACGTCGTTTTTGCTATAGACCATATTTTTCTTCGCATTGTACTGAAGGTCCGTAGTCTGCAGATGCTCGTTGTTTGCCGTGTCAACCGTGCACTTTCCTTTTCCGCTGACGTCGTAAGTTTCAAGATTTATCTCTGCGCTTTCCGTGACCAGAGTCGAAACATAATTTCCGTCCCGGTAAAACTTCACCCTCGGCAGCTTCAGATAAGCTCTTTTTTGCTCTTCGTTTATGACCGCTGATTCGGATTCCAAAACCATTTTCAGTTTCCCAAACTCAGTCTCGGTTACCGTAAACTTCTCAATAGCCTGCTCAGACATAGGCGGAGCTTCTTCCACAACGGTTTTTTCGGTCTTGCAAGACGACGCTCCGGCTGAAAGCAACGCCGCGCAAACAAACAAGATGATTTTATATTTTTGACCGCGCATCAAAACCTCTGAGAATTAAAAATTAATAATGAATAATTAATAATTTTAGCGGCAAAGTCCCTGATAACAAGTGCGGCAGTGCCGCACACCTGCATTTTTCATTATTAATTCTTAATTATTACCTGTCGTTTTTTGCGTTTTCCATCTCTCGTGAAACCAGACCCATTGGTCAGGATTCTGCCTTATCTGCTCTTCAAGCATGTCGGTGGCTTTCTGCGTAAGAGCAAGCACGTCTTTGTCAAAATCTCCGGACGGCTCTATTGTGACCGGACCGCGCACAACCGTTTTGTGTCCGAGGCTTCCTATTCTTTGGTCTATTCCTACAAGAACTTCCGCGCCGGTACGAAGAGCCATCACGGCAAGCCCTGAAGGCGTCCATGCCTGTCTTCCGAAAAAATTCACGAATACGCCCGGAATATTAGTATCCTGATCTATGAGCATCGCGATTATCTCGCCTTTCTTCAGAGCCTTAAGCAGCTTTCTGGCGGTATCCGGAGCGTCTCTTAAAATCACGTTCACGTTTTTGCCGTTTCTGTATCCTACGAGCATGTCGTTGAGTTCTTTTATGTATATTTTTTTCGCCACAACGTTTACGGGAGCGCCGAAATCGGCGACAGCCGCCGCCGCAATCTCCCAATTTCCCGTATGGGCGCTTACAAAAAGTATCCCTTTGCCTTTCTTTATTCCGTCCCTTATCAAGTGCTGATTCTCTATGCTTGAGATGCTTTTTATAAACGCCGCGTCCATTCTGGGAAAATTGGCAAGCTCAAAAAAGTTTTTCCCCTGGTTTATAAAGATGTTTTTCGCAATTCTGCTTATCTCTTTTCTCGATTTCTCAGGAAAACTTCTTCTGAGATTTCTTTTGGCTTTGCGGACCGCGCTCCATGCAAAGTAGTACGCCATGCGCCCGAAAAAAGTTCCCAGAGTGTTCACCGAAAACTTATACGGAAGGAGAAGAACCGCTTTTGCCGCGATAAAAGCGGCGTAATAGTAAATCTTCCTTCTGATTTTTTTTATCATGATTTTTGTGTCCGGAGATTTTATATTGCCGATCGCACGCCGTATTGGCCGTTACTTCGCATCCACGCGTCTTCGCATCCCCGCATCGCCTTTTGCATTGTGCTTTTCCAGAATTTTTTTCCACTCGCCCTTTGCTTTGAGGATGATTTCTATCACTTCTCTCACGACTCCTTCGCCGCCGCCCAGAGCAGAAACGTAATCTGCATATTTCTTTGCATCTTCCGCAGCATCCGCGGGACATACGGAAAAACCCGCCCGCGACAAAATCGGTATATCGTTTATATCGTCTCCGATATACGCGGTCTCCGAAGCTTTAAAACCGGTCTCTTCCAAAATGGCATCAAGCGCGGATTTTTTTCCGGAACAATTCTGAACGAGATAATCTATTTTCAGCTCTTCGGCGCGCTTTTTAACCTGCTCCGACTCTCTGCCCGTTATCCATGCGGTCTTGACTCTCGGGAAAATACCTCTGAGTTCGGCGTATCCAAGCCCGTCTTTGACGTTCCAACTCTTCACTTCTTGGCCGTCATTGAGGATGACGATATCGCCGCGCGTAAGAACGCCGTCCACATCGCATGCGAGAAGTTTTATTGCCTTGGCTTTTTTAAATATTTTTGTTTTGTTTTTCATAGGCTTTCTTTTACGGCAACCACACCGTCAGGAAACTTTGTTTCCTGCCACCCCTCCGCAAAGGGGAATTGATTTACAGCTTTGTTGCCGTTGCTTCGCATCCTCGCATCTTTGCATCATCGCATCTGCCGTTATTGTATGTTCTTATTTTCCGCAAAGACCGGAGCCTGAGCTTCTTTTACTTTTTTTGCATCATCGCCTTTTGCAAGCCAGGGCGTTACTTCTAAAGGGCGCACTCTCATATAAGGCTTGAGAAGCGTATTTGCCGCAAAGAAAAATATTACCAGAAAAATAAGTATCGAGCTTGCAGCTATGACAAACCATCTGTAAGTCGGTTTCCACGGCTCAACTGCGGGCTGGCTTATTTTCACATCACCGGCTTCTCTTGGTCTTGCGTCCGTCTTTTCTTTTTTCATTTTATTGCTCCGTCTATGGCTTTTGTTTCCTTTAAAATCTGCCTGAAAAGTTTCAGATCAACGCTGTTTGGCCCGTCTGAGAGGGCTTTTTTGGGATTTTCGTGCACTTCAAGAAACAGCGCGGAAACTCCGACGGCCGCCGCAGCTTTTGAAAGAGGAAGAACAAACTCCCTGTTGCCGCCGCTTTTGCTTCCTGCGCCGCCCGGAAGCTGAACGCTGTGGGTGGCGTCAAAAATTATGGGATATCCCGACTTCTTCATTATCTCAAGACCTCTGAAATCGACTACCAGATTGTGATAGCCGAAAGAAGCGCCCCTTTCCGTAAGAGATATGCCGCCGCTGCCGAAACTTTCGGCTTTTTTTATAACGTTAAAAATATCTTCCGGCGCCATAAACTGTCCTTTTTTTATGTTCAGCGGCTTTCCCGTAAGGGCGCAGGCTTTTATAAGGTCGGTCTGCCTTGAAAGAAAAGCCGGAATCTGTATCATATCGACAACCGCCGCAGCGGCCGGAGCCTGCTCTTCGGTGTGAACGTCTGTCAAAACCGACACGCCTAACTCTTTGCGCACCCTTGCCAAAATTTTCAAACCCTCTTTTATTCCGGGCCCTCTGTAGGAAGAAACGGAAGAGCGGTTTGCTTTGTCATACGAAGCTTTGAAGATAAACGGAACTTTTAGTTCCGAAGTTATTTTTTTAAGTTTAGCCGCAAGCGCAAGAACGCTTTTCTCGCTCTCAATGACGCACGGCCCGGCAATGACCGCCAATGGCCCGTTGTTTGAAAGCACAACATTTTTTCCGATTTTGATTTTTTTGTTTTGCATTGTCCTGTCTCTTGTTTGTCATCCTGGAGGAGCGAAGCGACGAAGGATCTAGAGGTCTAGATTCTTCAGCGGCGTTGCCGCTTCAGAATGACGGCAGACTACAGTAATCTTCCGACTTTTAAAGCGTCTTCGGGAGTATCGACGCCTATCGAATCTTTTTTCGCTATGACGACTTTTATTTTTTTGCCGTTTTCCAAAGCCCTTAGCTGCTCAAGGCATTCGGCTTTTTCAAGTATCGACGGTTTGCTTTTGGCGAAATCTATTACAAACTCTTTTTTATACCCGTAAATGCCGATATGTTTGTAGTACTTAACTTTTCCGTTATCGCGGTTGTACGGAATAAGCGAACGGGAAAAATATATGGCGTACCCGTCTTTGTCAAAAACGACTTTTACCATATTCGGATTTTTTACGTCTCCCTCTTTTTTTATCCGGAACGCCGCCGTTATGAACTCCAAATCTTTGTGTTTTTTTAGCTCTTCGGCAAGCTTGTCCACAAGCTTATAATCTATCAGCGGCTCGTCTCCCTGAACATTTATGATAATTCCGTAATCTTTCAAATATTTTTCTGCGACAAAAGCTATCCTGTCGGTTCCGCTTTTGCAGCTGTTCGGCGTCATAAAAGCTTCATACCCGATATCTTTTACGGCATTGCAAATGCGCATGTCGTCGGTAGCCACGGCGGCAAAGTCAATCTTTTTACACTTTGAAACCCGCTCAAGAACATGCTGTATAAGAGGCTTGCCTTTTATAAGGGCAAGAGGCTTGCCCGGGAATCTGGTTGACGCATATCTTGCCGGTATTATGACTGCCGTCTTCATTTCGCGTAAAACTCCGTTATTGTTTGTTTAAGCTCTTGCGGCGACGCCGTCGCGGTTCCAAGCTTTCCTACGACTATGCCGGCGGCGAAGTTGGCGATTTCCGCAGCGGTTACAAAGTCGGCCTTTGCCGCAAGAGCGAGCGTCATCGTCGATATTACCGTATCTCCGGCTCCGGTGACGTCGTAAACTTCTTTAGCTCTTGTGGGAATTGTCGTAATTTTATCGGGCTGCACAAGCGTCATACCCATCTCGCCGCGCGTTATAAGCACGGAATCCGAGTTGAGCGTTTTAAGTATTTTCTTTCCGAGATTTCTTATGTCTTCTTCGGTATTTATGTTTACGGCAGCCATGCCCTCTATAGCTTCCTTGGTGTTCGGGGTAATGGTCGTCACTTTCTTGTATTTTTTGAAGTTTTCAACTTTAGGGTCCACCGAGACCGGAATTTTATGTTTTCTTGCAAGCGCTATGGTTTTTTTGAGCACATTTTGGCTTACGACGCCTTTGCCGTAATCTGAGAGAATTACCGCGTTTGCTTTTGGCAGAAGAAGTTCTATGTTTTTTATTATTTTTTGTTCGGTTGAATGCGCGTAAACGCCCTTTATTTCCCTGTCCACTCTCACTACCTGCTGGTTAGTGGCGATAATTCTCGTTTTGATTATGGTAGGACGGTTATTATCGCGCACGATAAAATCGGCATTTATATTTTTGTCCTCAAGCAGCCCGACAAGCATCCTTCCGGTATTATCGTCTCCGATGGCGCTTATCATATAGGCTTTTCCGCCGAGAGCCGTTATGTTGTTTGCAACGTTTCCGGCTCCGCCCAAAGTCTCTGTTTCCCTTGTGACTTCGACTACCGGTACCGGAGCTTCCGGCGATATGCGGGAAACTTTCCCCCATATAAATTTATCAACCATCGTGTCGCCAACCACGAGAATTGTCTGCTTTTCAAAAGAATCTATTAATTTTGATAAGTCCATTATTCATTGCTCCATTAACATAATTAAGTTTGGAGTTAGGAGTATGAAGAGTGGAGTTTAGGAGTTTTCGCGAGGGACAAAGTCCCTTGCGAAAACCTATAACAAGTTTCGGAGACTATGTCCCCGAAACACAACAACTTCACACTCCACACTTCAAACTCCAAACTGCCGTTATAAGTATTTTTTATTTTTCAAGTATTCGCAATAATCCTTAACCGAGTCTTCAAGCTCCGTAAAAGGCTTTGAGTATCCGGCTTTGCGCAGATTGTCTATTTTGGCTTCGGTAAAGTACTGATATTTCGGTTTGAGATAATCCGGCATTTCGATGTACTCGATATTTTCTTTTTTTCCGGCAGAGGCAAACATTGCTTTTGCTATGTCGTTCCAGGTTCTTGCTTTTCCGGTGCCGAGATTGAAAATTCCGGTTTTTGACGGATTTTGCAGCAGAAAATACATTGCGTCAACAACATCTTTGACATATACGAAATCCCTTTTCTGCCCGCCGTCAGAATATTCTTTTCTGTAAGATTTGAACAGCTTCAAAACGCCCTTTTGCGCGACTTCATCGTAGTTTTTACATATCACGCTTCTCATGTCGCCTTTATGATACTCGTTCGGGCCGAAAACGTTGAAGTATTTTATGCCTGCCGCTTTGTCCATATAGCCGTTGTTCAAAAGCCACAGATCGAACATGTGCTTTGAAAAACCGTACATATTCAAAGGCGAAAGCGAATAAAGTTTTGATATGTCGTCATCATATCCGACTTCGCCTTCTCCGTAGGTGGCCGCCGATGAGGCGTATATAAACGGAATTCCCTGCTCAAAAGCCCATAAAGCCATTACTTTTGAGTATTCGTAATTGTTTTTTATATAGTAGTTTGCATCGGTAAGAGTAGTCGAACTGCATGCGCCGAGGTGAACTATGGCGTCAGGTTTCGGGACTTGTCTGTGCACGACAGCATTGTAAAAATCGCTTTTCTGTATATAATCGTAGTACTTTTTGCCTACAAGGTTTTTCCATTTTTCGCTTTCATTGAGATGGTCAACCACCAAAACGTCTTTTATGCCTTCCTGATTCAATTTCCATAAAAAACAGCTGCCTATAAACCCGGCCCCGCCAGTAAGTATGATCATGTAAAAACTCCCTTGAAATTTGAATGTATATTGTATAAAAGTAATTCATAACCTGTCAATGCAAGAAATACTGCAAAATTCAATGAAAATCACTATAAAATAGCCATAATATGAACAAACCTTTCTTTATTTTATTTCCAATACTAAAAGAGATGCCTTTTCTGTTTCTTCAGATATATTTCCTATTTCTTCATACAAATAGAATTTTTCTTTGTCTTTTAAATATGGTTTTAGTTTACTTTTTAAATTCTTGATTATTTTTTCTATGTCTTTTTTTATGTCTTCTTCAGTACAGCCCGGATATACAAACGCTAACATGTATCTTTTATAATCTTTTAATTTTTCCAGCTTTATTAAATCATTTGAAATTCCTGTTTTATAAAAACCCAAAGTTCTCTTGTTATCTTTTCTATCCTTACCTATCAACAATGCTTTTAATTCTATTAAATACTTTTCTTTAGTCTTATTCTGTTCAAAAAATAAATCTACGGATTTCCATCTATCATCACCATCAAAACATTCTGAATATTCGCATTTAAATTTATCTATTTCTTGTTTTAGTTTATCAAAAATGAATAAGAGCTCGCCTCGAAACCAATCCTCTATCCTTGTACGTTGCTCTGAAAAAATTTTAAAATATTTTCCCTTTGACTTAAAATGTTCCTTTATCTCTTCAACTAACTTTCCAATTATATTTTCCATATTATTTTTCCTCATGATAAAATTACATCTAACAATTTATTATTGTATATAATTACGACCCAATTTTTATTAAAATGACAAATAAAATATAGCATGTGTGGCCCGCCGAACCAAATAAAACAAAAAAAATGCTATAATACATAAAATTTTATAAAAGGAATGCGCTCCGGTTTGTGAGGGGCGCTCATTTTAATGTATGAAAAGAGATGATGTAAGAAACGTAGCGATTATAGCGCATGTTGACCACGGTAAAACTACTATTGTTGATTCGCTTTTAAAATTTTCCGGGCAGTTTGACGTCAAAATCGACGGGGCGCAGGAGATGGTTTTAGATTCTAATCCGCTTGAAAGAGAGAGAGGGATTACCATTCTTGCCAAGTGTACATCGGTAAATTACAAAGGCAATACAATAAATATAGTTGATACCCCGGGACACGCGGATTTCGGCAGCGAAGTCGAAAGGGTGTTGAAGATGGTTGACGGCGCGATACTCATGGTTGACGCTGTTGAAGGGCCGATGCCGCAGACGCGCTTTGTTTTGAGAAAAGCTTTGGCTTTGGGGCTTAGGCCGATAGTCGTAATCAACAAGATGGACAGGCCCAACGCAACGCCGAGCGCAGCCGTTGACAGCGTTTTTGACCTTTTTATGAAACTTGGGGCAACCGACGGGCAGTTAGATTTCCCCATACTTTACGCCTCGGGCCGCGAAGGATGGGCAAGCGCTGTAATGGAAGAAAAAGGAAAAGACATAGAACCGGTATTTACGACTATTCTTGCGCACATTCCGCCTCCGGTTGCAAATGTCGAGAAGCCGCTTCAGATGCAGATAACCATGCTTGACTACAACAACTTTTTGGGACATGTCGGTATAGGAAGGATTTTAAACGGCATAGTCAAAAAAGGCCAGCCTGTCGCGCTTGCAAACGGAAAAGAGACAAAGCTTTCAAAGGCAGTGAGAATAGATAAATTTTCGGGGCTCGGAAAAACCGAGGTTGAAGAAGCCAAAGCAGGAGACATAGTCGCTATAGCCGGGCTTGAAGGCGTGGAAGTAGGCGATACGGTTTGCGGAATATACGATGTACTTCCGCTGCCGCCGCTGTCCATAGACGAGCCGACGGTTTCAATGGATTTTATGGTCAACGATTCCCCTTTTGCCGGCCGCGAAGGAAAATTTCTTACAAGCCGCCACCTGAAAGCAAGGCTTGAAAAGGAAGCCCAGACAAATGTCGGCTTGAAAGTCGAACAGCTTGAAGGCGAAGGAAAGTTTAAAGTTTCCGGCAGGGGCGAACTGCATTTGACAGTCCTTATCGAAACAATGCGGCGCGAGGGATTTGAGCTTGCGGTTTCGTCGCCGGAAGTTATCTACAAAGAGAAAAACGGCAAAATATACGAGCCCATGGAGTTTCTTACTTTGGATATAGACAGCCAGTACCAGGGCGTTGTGTTCGAACTTGTCGGAAAACGTTCGGCAAAACTTGAAAATATGGTGAGCGAAGGCGAAAACAGAATACGCCTCGAGTATATAATCCCGTCGAGAGCCCTTATAGGCTTTAAAAACGAGTTTCTCACAAACACCCGCGGACAAGGAATAATGCATCACAGTTTTTACGATTATCTGCCTAAAGTGCAGGTTGACGATTTGAGAAGAAACGGAGTTTTCATTGCTTTAGAACCCGGAAAGACTACGGCTTATGCGTTGGACAATCTCCAAAGCGGCGGAATATTTTTTGTGGACCCCGGCACGGAAGTATATGCGGGAATGATCGTGGGACAGAATTCGAGAGACAAAGATTTGGTAGTAAACCCGTGCAAACTAAAAAAACTCAGCAATATGAGAAGCAAAGGCTCCGACGATGCGCCGATGCTTGTGCCGCCGATAAAGTTTAGTCTAGAACAGGCAGTCGAATACATAGCCCCCGACGAACTCGCCGAAATAACTCCACAATCCATAAGGCTTCGCAAAAAGATTTTAAGCCACCTGATCAGGAAGAGAACATCGAAGAACGAAGAAGAAGAGAACAATTAATAATTGGGTTTCTCTAAAAACCCCTGTTTGTCATTCCGGAAGGCAGTAGTCCGGAATCTGCCTTAGAGCTTGATCGACGACAAAAAACTGCAGATCCCGGACAGAGACACTCCGGGATGACAAGATTGCAAGTTTTTAGAGAAACCCAATTAATAGTTAATAATGAATAGTTAACGGCAAACGGAACTAAATATCGCGGCGAAGCCGCTCCAAAACTATTAACTATTAATTGTTAACTATTAACTTCTATTCAACAATCACCGTCACTCTTCTGTTGGCCATCTTCCCGGCTTCGGTGTCTTCTTTGGCTATGGGGAGCGTTGAAGAGAAACCTGCATAATCTATCTTATCGGCGGGAATTCCGTTGTTTACAAACGCATCGAAGACGCTTTTTGCTCTAAGTTTTGAAATTTTCTTGCCGTCTTTTTCCGTAGAATCCGCGTGGCCTTCTATGGTTATCTTTTTAAAGTCCATCTTCTTTATCTCGTCAATCTGTTTCTGCACTTCAACATCCCAGTAACCTGACAGGGCGTAAGCATTCGGAGTAAATCTCACGTCGAAAGAAGATTTGACGACTCTGAGTCCTTCTGTACGCGGTTCTTGCTCTTTTACCGCGCCCGTCTCTGCGTCCGCCGGCTGCTTAGGCTGTTTTTTCAAGGATTTGGATTCATCGTTTTTCTGCGCGGCTGTCGATGAAATTTCTTTTTGAATCTTTTTCTGCTGCGCGGATTTTAACTCAAATTCTTTGATGTTGGCTGACGTTTCGGATTCCGTTTCGGCTTTTGATATCTCTATCTGCCTTTGCCTTCTTTCGTTTATCTCGGCGGCCATTTTCGACTGAACTATTCTGCGATTCGACTCGGCTTTTTCGGCCTTATCTTTGGCTTTGGCTTGTGCTTCGGCTTTGGCCTTGGCTTTGGCTTGCGCGGCGGCGGACAGCCCTTCTTTGTTTTCGGCGAGCTTCTTATTTTGCGGCTGAGGCTGCGCAGAAAACGACCACCTTATCCCGACATTGCCGTACAAATTAGAGTACCTGTCGGCCGTATGGCAGCTCATATCGGCATATACTCTTAAATCTTTCACTATGCGAATCATTCCGCCGAGCTTAAACCCTATCTCGCCTTTTCCTTCTTCCGAGCCGACAATATTAAACTTCTGACCCGCGCCTTCCTCAAACTCAGTTTCTATCTCCGGAAGGTTTCCGGAAACAAGATACTTGTACTCGGCTGCCAAATGCCAGCCGTACTTTTCGTTGCCTTGATTCACGCCGGCGCCGAACCTCAGCGCGCTTCTTGAGTAACTTCCGGCGGAGACGTTCATATCAAGGCTTTGCGCGCCGGTTTCGCTTATGCTGCCGTAGTTGGAATTTTTTATTTCAAATCCCAGGTAAGGCCTGAGATTTATCTCTTTGTACAAAGGCCTCTTCAGCGCGGCTTCGGCATCAAAATTTATGCTCATTCCTGAAAAGTCAGCCTTTGCCGTTCTCTTGACAAACGGAATACGCCTGTTGGT
>JGI20166J26741_11700362_pt1 | contig 10845 bp, 9 predicted proteins | sample TergutCu122P5_FD_26741 | JGI IMG/M metagenome (IMG submission 26741) | reverse complement strand
GTACATACACAATGTCACAAAAGTTATGTGCGCGTTATACGTTAGGTGCACGTTATCTGTACTTCAAAAGGAATGTAGAAAAGTTTGGGGTGCGCGTTATATGTTAGGTGCACGTTATTGGTCGGAAAATACGGTAATATGTCCATTTCACAATGTGTTTTGAAGTGTCTGAAATATTCTGTGGGTGATGATTCATGTCTTGTCTGTTACAGGCTGTCCACAATAAGCTGATGGAAGAGTATGGGATGCCAACTTGGGGCTCATACCTAATATTTGCAATTGCTACAATTATAATTGGTGCTTTGCTTGGTCTTGTAAGTTTTTTCTGCATTGAAGAGTAGTGTAATCTTGAGACCGCCACATGCTGTTGACACATTCTTATTGTTTCAGGTATTGGTATGTTTGATAGATTTTATTTACCCACCAAAACCTATACCAGTTGAAACCAGAACTGAACCAAAACTTGAAAAAGAGAAAGGTGAAGAGGAAAATCATGGCAAACAAGCTAGTGGTGATGAGCTGGTGAGAATTATTACTGTATTTTTGTGTTCTTCATTTGTTATTCCTTGTTTTCTTACAGTGCATAAGGGGACAGATATTTGGATATCAGATTTTGAAGAATATTCCGATCTTGGAAGAACTATTCTGAGTTACAATAGTTTGGCTCCTGCATCAGTCAGGAGTTTCGGTATAAGAGAAGTGATAGTACTGGATTTTTAAAATTAAAAGTTTTTATAGTTGCAGTTTTGTTTGTGGCATCCGAATTGTGTTTGTCTGAAAAGATATGCAGAGTGACTGCTGTGTCTTATGTACGAGGGTGAATCAAAAAGTAAAAGCAATTTTTAAATTACGCGGTAACCGGGACAGAGAGTAGCTGGCGCATTGTGCAGTATTGACAATGCTTGTTGAAGAGTTCAGTCATTTGTAGTACAGTGCTCTGCCTTCATTCGAGTGGCAGCGACAAGGGCGAAAACATGGACGCTCCTGGAAGATTGCTCCATCAAAGAAGAACAGCGTGGTGTAGTGCGGTTTCTTTGGGCAAAAGGAGTGAAACCTGTGGAAATTCGCCATCGTATGTTGGCTCAGTTTGGACAGAGCACCATGAGTCAACGTAAGGTTTATGAGTTGGTGGAAAGGTTTAAATCAGGTTGAACACGTGTTACTGATGAAGGTCATTCTGGTCGGCCATCAACATCGTGCACACAAGACCACATTGGCAGGGCAGATGCCATGATTAGCGAAGACAGACAGATAACAGTGTCTGAAGTGGCTGCACATTTGGTTATCAGCTATGGATCCACATATGCCATACTGCATGATGATCTGGGAAACAGGAAAGTCTGCGCATGGTGGGTTCCCAAGGAACTTACTGTTGAACACAAACAACAGTTCGTGGAGGTTGCGACCCAGCTCGTTAGATGGTATGAAGAAAATCTGAGTATCCTGGAAAGAATTTTCAATGGTGACGAGACATGGGTGCATCACTATGATCCGGAGAGCAAAAGAGAAAGCATGGAATGGAGGCATTGCTCCTCTCCAGCGCAGAAGAAATTCAAAAGACAGCCTTCTGCCAAGAAAGTCATGTTAACACTCTTTTGGGACATGCATGGACCTATTCTGGTGCGTTTCCAAGCGCATGGGCAAACAGTGAACAGTGCTAATTACTGTGCAATGTTGCAAAATGAACTTAAACCTGCAATTTGCAAGAAAAGAAGAGGAATGCTGTCCAAAAAATCTTACTGCATCATGACAATGCATGTCTTCATACAGCAGCAGCGACAGTAGAGACAGTGCAACAACTGGGCTTCGAACTTCTTCAACATCCTCACAGCCCGGATTTGGCGCCAAGTGATTATCACATCTTCGGTCCTTTGAAGGAGGCGTTGCACGGTCGCAGAATCATTTCTGATGAGGAAGTGAAGGAAGCGGTGCACACCTGGCTTCGAGAGCAGCCAAAAAGCTTCTCCACAGGAATACAGAAACTAGTTGAATGATATAACAAATGCATTGTGTTGCAAGGGGACTATGTAGAAAAATGATATGTAAAATTGCTCACAGTTACTTCTGTTACAACCTTTAAATGTATTTTGCCTTTACTTTTTGATTCTCCCTCGTATTATATAAGTTACACTCCTGTTTCCTGGTAGCTTAGTTGATATTTCATTCTTCATAATATTTTTGTTTGAATTTTGACACTTTGTATTAGTCAATTTCAAAATTACAAACATTCTTCAGTTGGCATAGTTATGATTGTACACATGGTGACAAACTATTTTCATATTGTACATTTTGCTTTTCATGTCTACCCAAATGCAAGCATAGACGAGTTCATCATGTGCATTAATGTTAGTAAAGTTTGCATGTTATGGTGTTACATTTATGGTGTTACATGATTGAGAACAGATTGACCTGTTAATTGTGAACTTTGAATAAGAAGTGTGACCTCTTCACATTTAAATGCAGTGTAAGGATATGTGTTACGCTGTTAGCTGTTTTTGTTGGCACAGGAGGAGGAAGAGGATGATGATGATGTCATCAAGGATGATCTTGTAGATGAAGAGGGCTCTGATGCTATTGCGACTCACAGTGGTTCAGACACAGAGACAAAGGGAGAGGAAGAAAATCCCAGTGTTCGGAAACGTAAACCCAGGAAGGCTGATTAATAATGGGCGTGGTACTTATGCAGTCAGCAAGGTGCGAAGGTGTAGTTAGTACCATATGAGGGGATGCTAATAATGGGGTGCAGCCAATACTGAATGGGAGACTGGGGTTTCGTTACTACATAGAACTCAAGGTGTACATATTGTGGGAATGGCTGCATGCTCCATTAGCTTCCCCACATAGTATTTATTATAGCAGTGCCAGTATGCATTGCTTGTAAAGCACTAAAACATCTTGTAGGCCAGGTGATACAGTGAGTGTTCTGTTTCATTATACAATGTATGTTTTGTTTCATTATACAGTGTTGTTCTGTTCCATGTTTAATGTGCTTGGGCAGGCCAGTAATGCAGCTTTCTCTCTATTGGTCTCATTGAGGGAAATATTGTATGTTCACTTCAGACTCAGCAAATGAATTTATAATGAAACCTGTCTTATTGGCCAATCTGACCACTTTGTCCACCCGACATTGCAAATTGTACAGTAGCCATGAAAAGGAACATGTGGGGTGACAGTATTATTCACACACACACACACACACAGTGTCCATGAATAATTTTTCAATTTTTATTATATGTTATTAGAGTGCACACAGTTGGAAAGATCAATTCATAAAGTGTCAATTTGGTTAGGTCTCAGCCTGATGTGCAATCTGGCTGCTAGGTAGAACTGTTACAAAATGGTTTCTGGGCCAGACAGGGCATTTTGTGGTATTTTGTATGTAATATTTTATTGCAATGAAATATATTGTGACAATACAACAGTTGTATCATAAGTACAGGACAGATACGCCATTCTTGGTTAGTGCAAGCTTTTTGTAATGTCCCCAAAGATTACCATATCCCATACCCATGCATTTTTTCTTGTGGACCTTTGGAAGTTCGTTGATGACAGTATATATACCCCTGTGACACGAGAAGAGTTGAAGACATAGGTCACATAAACTTGTGCAAAAACTGATTATGATATCTTTCAGGACGCCATCGCATTGTGTTAGTTAACCAGTTAAACTTAAAGTAAAATGTATCAATTACAATATATTTGTTGTAAGTAAACATTATTACCAACACAAGCCCATTTCATGTGTCAGCACCAACTAGGGCCAACCTCAGGTGAAACAACACAAACATATATATGTATATATATATAAAAAGGAAGGTATAGTAAAAGTGAAAGAAGCCTCTTTCTTAACATTTATAGATATAATTTACTTTGATATAAACCATATTATTTATTGCCTCCTAAATAAACATAAAACCCTGCCTCATTAAAACACAAAACCATATTGAATGGTAAATTTAGATATTCCTTTAGTTTCTTAATACATTACAACTCAGTGTGTCATAAGCAAACAAGTTGAATTCAATATTATTTTCAGATTTCAGTTATAATGCCAGTATCACTTCAAAACAGTTTCCTCCAAACAGTGTTCATATTAAGTATCAGTAAAATGTAAAAATTAGGGTGCATATTCTGCAACATGTTCAACGAAAAACATAATAACCATCCCATAGTTATGGATACATGTGTGTTTAATCAACATCTTGAAAGATTAATGCTGTACTCGTGGGTTTATGATGGCTTGGGTGTGTCGACTGAAATTCAGGCCTTTGCACTGTTGGACGTATCAATTGACATGTAGTTTGGTTAAGGTTATCCTGTACCAATTTCATGCTGTACTGTTACATCAAAAGTCTTGTTATACTCCAATATAGATTTGTCATGAGTTTACTTACATCTTATGGTTTTTGAACTATTACAAACATTATGTAAAGCATTCATGAAGTGTCTGTACTTAATGATGTGTACAGTATCCAAGATGTTCTGTGTGTAAATGCTGTGCAGATGTCAAATCTGAGTTAAGATTTTTTCAAATTACCAACTTAACGCACAATTCCTTTATTCTTCAACAATATGTATGTTACACTACAATCCTCAACATGTTTCGAGCAGCACACAGCTCATCCTCAGGAGGACAAATTGTATCACCACAGCCTCTGGAATCGTCACCCTCTGTAAAACAGCCGTACAGTATGCAGGTGGAGAGCAGACTCTCCTCTCTCGACCTGCGTACTGTACGGCTGTTTACAGAGGGTGATGATTCCAGAGACTGTGGTGATACAATTTGTCCACCTGAGGATGAGCAGCGTGCTGCTCAAACATGTTGAGGTTCGTAGTGTAACATACATATTGTTGAAAAATAAATGAATTGTGCATTAAGTTGGTAATTTGAAAAAGTCTGTACTATGATGCATGGTCAGAAAAACATCAAACTGAGTTATGATGTTTATAAGATTGAAAATATTCACTGTACTTGTTTCCAAAATGATTTTCAGTTTCTTCGGTGTTTTTCATCTTACAATTAGGGCAAATGTATTGATGCTCTCCCCTGTCACTCTATTTATCCTTATCTTTAGAATTCTTGTATAACACTATTTTGTCAACAGTATTGTTAGTTTTGCAAGATATTCTTCAATTAGTTTTCTTAAACAATTTTGTCATGAATTGGTTCCTTCACCAAAATATGTGAAAATGACCCATTTTCTGTGTTTCTTGTCAGGATGTTCATCTTCTTTATTTATTTTTCTCTTTTTACATATGCCGTTTAATATATTTTTGTTATATTGATTATTATGTCAGATGTTCCTGACTGTATTAGGTTTTCTTTCTTTTTCTGGCTTTTCAAGGGTATGTGTGGATTCTACAGTAAAAATATCTATTTGATGCCATCTTGTGGTTTATTGGGTGACAGGAGCTTTTTTGGGATGATACAGTCTGTCATTGTAAGTCCTGAAGACTGCCGTGTCTTTGTGGGTTTGTGTTTTCTTCAGTGTGATTTCTAGAAAATGTATGGAATTATTTCCTCTTCTATTGTGTACTTCAGCAGACTGGCCCTGGGGCCCACCCAGCTTTCTATACAATAGGTACCGGGTCTCTTTCCTGGGGGTAAAGTGGCTGGGGCGTGACGTTGACCACCCATGCCATCTAGCACCGCGAATAAAGAAAGAGTGGAACTATTCCTCTCCTCCCCCTCTGGACCTTCACGGCCTGTTATAGGGTGAACTTTACCTTTACTTTTACCTTTATTGCGTACTTTCAGCACAGGGTGTATATCATTAAACTCATCCAGAACATTCTTAATGTCCGGTATTTTACTAATGTAAATGATCAAAACATCGTTACATGTCTGAAGTATCCTGTTTTGTTGTTGGTTTTATATGTGAAATATGGAATTGTGTGTAGTGAATTGTAGGGGAATCTTTGAAAGAAGAAAGAAGTGGGAGCACCCATATCAAGGCCAGTTTTTGAATGTATTTTTTCTCTGTATGCTGAAAGTAGTAGTGATTTACGATAATATTGGTATAGTGTGTGATCTGTACATGATTTGAATCCAACATTGGAGAGATGATATGTATGAATGTATTGGTGGGGATATTAGTATACATATTTTTGATGTCAAAGAATACTAGTTTCACACTACACTGAATTCAAATTTCTTTCAGATCCGTTGTTTTAAATACCACCTTCCATTTTATACACATTCTTGTGTTTTGCTTGAGGATGACCATTTTTGGGGCTGAAACATATAGCAAACTTGTGTTTAATATTTGTTAATATTAACTTAATATTTACTTATAATAAATGTGTTGGTGTTGATTGATTTTATTTTATGTTGAACTGATCATGGTTTTCTCCAGAAAGCATGGCTGTTGATTGAATATTGGTTTGACATTGCTTGAGCCACTTATAACACTCACAGTGATCTTTGTTAGTTGTTCATGGCATTTCTCAGGCTGATTTTGAGGTGGTTTTTGTTTATTGACTGTACCTTAAACATACTTGAGTAATTCAAGATGAAAGGTTTTAACATCATTGTAGACATTGTGTGTGTGCGTATGTCCAGGGCATCCCACTAATCACAAACCTCAGCATAGCAGCATTACCTCTCACAGTAGCTTTACTCCATAAACGATCTGCATACACTAGGAATTTAAGAGTCCATTTTTCTCCCACCATTCATTAGTGGGGTGCTCCGTATATGTACATGGCAACATATTACTACTGTATTATAATCGAGTGCCTGTTATATTCCTTGTGCACAGTCCAACATCTACCCTCCCTCACTTAAAAACTGTGATAAAACTCCTGACAACATTCCGCAAGTTTGTAAGGCTCAGATTAATGTAAGAGGTATTTGCTTTGGTAAATTCACTATGTATCATGGTTGGTATGTCTTGTGTACACAGTGCTTTCAGTATACACTAACTTTATTATAACAGAGATAACGTGTGGGACTGTTCTGTGTTGTAAGTGATAGAAGCTATCAGCCAATCAACTTTTAGACTCGTCAAACCCTGGAAAGTTCATGCAGAACTTAGTTCACTGACAGGGAGAGACTTTTATTTTGTCATGCAGAGAACATCTGTCAGTGAATACGTGGGTCATGTACTGACTTCATTAAGATTATGGAGCAATATATTTAGGATGTTCTACATTAACTGCATAAACAACCCTTCAAAAGTTCACTCGGAACACTTTGTATCAAAACAGGGAAGTAACAGCCTTGTTTTCATGTTAGTAAAATCAGGCTTTGATGTTAGTAATAATTTTTGTAAACTAATGAGATGCGCATGTGCATGCACACACAAATGCGTGTGTACCTACAGTCAGATAGTATAGTTCCAGGACAGATACGTATGAAATTAGAAAAAATTGTGTTATTTTCCTTCGAAGTAATCTCCTGTGACTGGAACACACTTTTAATATCTGTCTAGATGTTGTACAAGGAATCCAAATGAACTGCATGTAATTCAGCCATTATATTCTTCTTGACACATGCAATGTTCAGATACATTCGTATGAGGACAGTTTTTGCTTTAGGAAGTGGAAAAGAAAAATGATGTGGTGTGAGGTCTGGTCAGTAAGGTGTGAGGCTGCTGTCCATGTGGCAGTCTGGCAGAGAAGACTGTAATATCATGGGAGAATATGCTCATTTGTGAGACTGGGTGTCTAGACTCGTGCAGATCTTCCTCTTTCGCGAATCCTCATGAAGAATCTGGTGGGGAGTCCTGATGAAAGTACAGTTAATTCTCCTTCACTGTAAGGGTTGAGGATTCTGGTTGTATGGTATGTGACACGTTCCTGGGTAAATGGTGCCTTCTGAAAGTCTTAAATTAGGGAACCACTTGCTCAGTGATGTAGCATCACATCCCAGAGGGCAAGGGTCATTTGAAAGTGTGTGACCACTAGTTTAAGAATTTTGCAACTGTACTGGGATTTTGAGCAGTTAACAATTGCCCACTCCTTGGATCATCTTCAAGCTCCTCTTGTCCCTGTATGCATCCTTGAAACCTTTCAATGACATGCATACAAGATACAGCTTCATTTCTGTAAATAGTTGTAAGCATTTAATATGTTTCTCTTGCCCTCTCCCTGAGTCAGAAACAAAACTTGATGTTTGTTGATTTATAACAAAATGAAACACTTTACCTGCCATGCTGCTGTGGATGAAATAAATGAGATTCTACTTCCTTTTCAGTTCTCCCTAGTGGTCATAACATGAACTGAAATGAACCATTTGTAATCGATTTGTGTGCCAAACCATACTTGTACTATAGCGTCATTCCTGGAACTTTATTGTTTGGCCACATGTAACGCCATTCCCTCTGTTGTGGCCTTACTGTGTACTGTACAGCAAGACATAGCCCAGTGGGCAGGTAATCTTGGATAAGACAATACAGTGCTGCTGCACGATTAATTGCAGGTTCTGCCCATGGTAACAAAAATGTTACCAGTTACATAACTTTGCATGCCTGATGTTACAGTAGCTGCTGAAATGATGCCCTTCAACATCCAACCAAATTTCATGCCATGGCAACAAATCCTGGAACACATGGATGTTTACAGTATGTGTGTTTAGTAGAACACATGAGGTTTCACTTATTAAAGCCTTGGAACAGTATGGTTTGTTTCTGTATACTTTCAGTTCCCCACAGACAATATTAACACACATTAGTTCTGTGGATCAGGCTGTAGTCTTGTACTTATTGTTTATCAAAAATAACCCACAAAGTTAGCGCTAATTGTAGATGTTTGCTGTTGCATTTTCTGTTCCAAAATATACGTAACTAATTCTTAGCATTTGCTCAGTAATATAATTCTTTGTGATTTGACATCATGGATGGAAACATTTGCTTACAACCAGCATGTTACAAGAATGAACATGTAATAATTCACATTGAATTGTGCACTTCTTATCATGGCAGCATTCTTTTACTAATGCATGATTCATTCCATTGTGTCAACCACATGTGAAAGTATGTGATTTTTAAAGCGAAGAAACATAAAAAAATTCCTACAGAAACAGTTCACACACTTTGGAGGCTTTGAATGTGAAAATTAGAATTTTATTCTAGAACTCACAGGATCAAAACCATAATATGCCATAGGATTTCCTGCATCAGTGTGAGATGGGCTTCCCTTTTGGAAGATCCCATTTTAAGCAGCATTTGTAATATGAGGTGCTGCAAGTAGCTGCAATGGAAATGTTTTTCATATGCAGATATAATTACCAATGTTGTTGTTTCATGTGGGAATAATTTTAGGTAATAATATGGCCACAAATACATCACTGAACTTGTCTGAATCTTCATTATTTTTTTGAACAGTTGTTTGCAACTGTTAATGTTGTGATATTTTCAGGGGGTGAGTCTGAGTTTTGATGGAGCATGAAGCAAGTGGACATTTGGGTTTTGTTTTGTTGTGTTACTGGTGCTCTTAAATCCTTGATGTAATTGGCTGTGCTGAGTCAGCATAGCAAAAAAAAGGAAGAAGAAAAAAGATTAAATATCTTAACATATTCCATTGTGAGTGAGAGCTTTTCAGAGTTTTAGGTTCTTATTTGAAAAGGTAATGTTACTTCGAAGTTGTACAGCTAATTCTTTTTCTAAATAAACAAGTTTTTAAAAATTGAATACAGTCTGTAGCATGACCCTTCATACAGCTAGTTATAATGAAACACTGTTGTACTGTGTTGGAATATATATGTATGTGAGGCACATGTAATATCACTGGTTGTATTACCATGTGTATATGCGTCTTAAGAGGGCAATGTTAGAAGCAACCTGTATATCAGGGGTTCTCATACTTTGTAACACTGCAGCCCTCTAAAGTGATACAGGAAATTTTGCTATTCCGTCTCCCGCAATGAATAAAATGAATAGAGGACTTTGTGCCATTCCCCCTCCCCAGTGATTAGAACTAATGATTTCATTGGAGTTAGGGTAGGGCAAGATATAAACATACTACATATGTTTATTAATTACATTGTAATCTATATCCTAAATAAAGATGATAAAAGCTTTTCACTTTATAAAATAAAACCATTTCAATGGAAGTGAACAAAAGAGCAGTCAAATCCAAAACACATTTTTTAATGGGAAGGATGAATTTGCTTGCTTTTGCATAACTCTTGAAGTACAGATTTCATGTTTAAGAAAGCTGCTTTCATTTCTTGTTCCAACTTTACTTTTGATTGATAATGCTTTTTATAGCAGCAACTGGAGAAAACCCAGACTTCCACACATACAATGTTGCAAATAGAACCAGTGTACTTTTAGTCTCTTCCTGAATCCTTCATACTCATTTTTGACACATTTAAAATTCAGGGGGAGACATTGCTGGGAGTTTTACCCTTTGAACACGTTTCTTGTCCAGCAAATATTCCTATTTCTGCATGTGAGGAATAGTTCTGAAAGTGAAATTTCAGAGAAGAAAGGCAAACTAATATACAAATTTTCACATCTTTAGTAATGCAAATGTTTCTTCTCTCAGTAAGTTGTTTTGGAAAGATACATGTCAAAATTTGCATTTTCCAGTTTATTGTGCCATGTTCAGCAACTCTAATTTGTCATTGATTTGAAGAATATGAATATTGTCACCTTTCTGCGTTGTACTAAGAGTGTTTAGCTTACAAAATGCATAATATAGATACAGTGGTGTACCCAGGAACTTTTTTCAGGGGGAGGGTTCAATAAATTCAGTTGAGGACAGAATGGGGATCTGGGGGCGGTAGCCCCCTAGTCAGAGGTTCTGGAGGCAGCTGTAATTTGGTACAAGAAATTTCATTTCATATAGTAAAATTTTCTCAATTTTTTGTACTTTAGACTATTTATGATGACAACCAAT
>JGI20166J26741_11700140_pt1 | contig 10847 bp, 8 predicted proteins | sample TergutCu122P5_FD_26741 | JGI IMG/M metagenome (IMG submission 26741) | reverse complement strand
GTTGTGGCTTCACTCTCTCAAGGTCGCACAGCTGCTGCGCAGTGCGGCTTGTTTACATACAAATCAGTCCCGGTCATATTTGAACCACCTTGTAATTGTACTGAAATCAGTTTGTTTTGTTGACTCTTAAGAAAGGGCCACACAGACACCTATTAACATGCCAGTATTTAGCAAGCAACAAATAAATACATGTCACTTCCTACTTCGAGGTATATTCGTGTTGTATTCCATTCTGAACCATAGTGTAAAAAGTTTGATTTCAGATTCCAGAAATTCATATTAGCACTTGTGTTTGTTTATGCTTATAATAGCTGTATCACCTACATTATCCTTTAGCAAATTTAACGCATAAACCCAAAACTGAAGACACAAAATCCAAATTAACTTAAAATTTGTGTAGTAGAACTGTCTTCACACAGCACATTGTGAACTGAAACTAGTTAGGGACATTTCTTACACTCACAGGTGTAGAGTTTGTAACCAGAAAGCTTCCTACTCAGAGTTCCGTTTGTGAAAACAGGTAGCACCTTGAAAGGTGAAGCTGGAATTAAGGGGAGGCTTCATGAAGCGCACTGATTTCAGGTTGGGACCCAATGAGATGAACACGAGAAAACAGAAACTTGAATGTTGGGATATGGAGGCGAGGTCGCTCGGAGAGCTCGGGCACGGAACTGATATCTGCTAAGGAGTACGTGTTGTCTTCTAGCTTCTTGAATGTGCATCCGCGTCAATGAATAAATGGTTCCCGATGTTTCGACAGAGTAGAGTTAATTCAAAAAGTCGCGCACAAATTATCCAGTGACATGGAGTCATATTTCAGAATAACATAGACCAAACACATTGGTGTGCATACCCGAAAAGGCGCAAGTCAATCCAGTTGTCTCTCCTGCACAAATTATTTTGAATAATGCTTCGATATTGATAAAAGCGGATTTCGCTAGTTTTCGGACCTTTCCCATCATCAATTCTGTCAATTTTTTCATCCTGCACAAATCTCTCATGTATGACAACATAGCAAACCTCGGTCAACAAAGCATCATCTCAATGAAACATCGATTATCGGGTGATACTTGAGACCTAGGTTAAAATATAGTCAACAGTCATTAAATTCAATTTTCAAGGGACAATTTGCATTATAAATATCTTTTAACCCTTTTTTCTGTGGTCCAACAACCCAAGTTGGGCCTAGACTGCCTAATTGTTGAGGTTATTAAATCACACAGAATTAGACACACACACACACACACACACACACACACAAACGGTGGGACTTCCTTAAGCCATGGATCAGGCCGTCGCAGAGGGCGCTACCTGCACAACACACAACAAACACCTGAGACGAATATCCATGCTCTCATAGGGATTCAAACCCGAGAACCCAGCAGCCAAGATGGCTGTACACCTGCGTCTGGGACCAAACGGCCATGTGGATTGGCACATTTAACGCATTAGAAGCACAAAACTAATCTACATTATATTTATACATGGAATTTCGTTAGAAACTCAAAGTCAAGTTTCCTATTGCAAAATACGCTTTTGAAATAGGTGAAGTAAATTTGATGAAAATAAATGATACTGAATTAAAAGGAGAAAGGAGGGAAGAATAGATAAATAAATAAATGCTATCATTACGACTGTAGGGTATTAAAGTGTCCTCTCTTCTTAAGGGTACTGCCTGCGAAGGACGACTGACAACGGTCTGTTAAATTCCCCATCACATGTCTGAATTTCAGAATAGGGCCGAAGGTTATCGCACATCTTTTGGCGTTCTGCAGAGCAGTAATATTCATTTCTGGTCACTCCAACAAGATACTGGGGAACCCACAGTACCAGCTTCTTGCTGTGAGTACCTCCGAGCTTGGATGTTCCTTTCGTGGGACTTTTTTCCTGATGTTTTGTGACGACACAAACTTAATGACCGGATGATTGCCCTCTAAGAATTACTACTGCATATCCAAAACAGTCATTTTCTCACAGGCAATTCAGCGCTGGATAATACCCAGAAGTTCTACCACATCAGCGAAGAAAAACAAAGAGGAAGAGAAGGATAAGTAGAGTCAATGACAGAGAAGTTAATGAAGAAGGAGCGGGGTACAGATAAATAGAAGGTGGTGAAGTAAAAATGGTAATAATAATGCAAAAGGAAAGAATAAAGTGTGGGTAATGATGGGAGAGAAGATAATATAAATATGTAAAAGAGGCTGAATTCGCAGTTTCAATATTTCGTGTTGCAAAGTGGTAGAGGAAGGGTATCATTCTTTAAACTGCTGGTGGTCCAAAAATGACTTTACCCGCCACTGAACACAAAGGCTATATAATGTTAATGCATTTTCTGTCTCTGAACTGATCTTATTGCTGCAGAATAAAGCGATTAGAGCTGGTCCTGCAGATAAAGTTTTAGAGAAAATCCCTCCAATGAACCTCTTGTGCTAGCCTCTGATGAAGATGGTTGTCACAGACTACTGTAGAGCACAGGTAGAGGAAATAATTAAAAGCTCAGTGCCGGATTTACAGGCTGACATCGACAAACACCGGGCCGAGCTGTAGCAAGACGCAGGGTGCCCTCGTACTGAGGGTTGTGGTTTATTTGTGTATGGCACGTGCAAAAGGAACGACCTTGTTTTGACCCATTGCTTGGTTTCGGTTTATATCTCGGCCTAGAAATTGGCAAGTTCTCCGTTCTCAGACAAAGAGTGTGAAGACGATTATTATGTTCATTAAAGCAGACAACATTCACAGCTTTAGCGACTTGTTTTAATGCACTGTCATAATTTAGCGCTCTGTCAGAGAGTCCTACTTGAAGAATTTCTTACAAAAATATACGTTTCGCAACTTCGTAACAATCAAACGACATGCTACAATTTGCCGTTCAATCGCATTTAGTTTTTGAACGTCTTCTTTGAACCCTTTTCCATTAACTCGATTTAAGTTCACTTATTCCACATAGAATGTTGATTCCAAAACGACAAACAACAAAGTATAGCACACGATATTGTTTATAGTGTTTTACGAAATATACGCCATACCGAAACTGTTTGAAATACAAATTGAGTGTTTTAATAAGCCTGCATTTTGAGACAATTGCTTCCAATTGTACTTAAATTAGGGATGTTATTAAAAATATATGGACCAAATTTAAATTGTACAAATAGTGTTTAGTCTTATACGCCCCAGTATTAATTTTCAAGAAATCTTATCTACTTCAGGACTGCCAGTTAACTTCAAAAAAATCTGTAACATTAATATTAAATGTCTTTGGATCTAAAACAGCTGGAGATTGCTGCACAGCAGGTTACTTAACCCCTTTAAATGTGAATGGTTACTTCAAGTGCCATCAGGTCTGGCATTTCAAAAATGAATTTTTCCTACGAGAGTCCAAAAGATCTGTCCCGTAATATTCTTAGATGGGGCCTGGGGTAGCGTAGTGGTTGAGGCACTACACTACTAGTCGGACGGTCCCGGGATCGATTCCCGGTGGTGTCACTGGGGTTTTTTTTCCGTGGTTCCCCCGACAGAACCATGTGCCCTGAGGTCGACTCAGCCTCTGAAAGTGAGTACCGGGGATTTCTCCTGGGGTAAAGGCGGCCGGTGCGTATGGCTGAAGACCTACCACCCTTGTAGTGCCGAACGTCAAGATAATCCGGGGCCTTAATCTACCCGGAACCCCTTGGGCCACCTTGGCCTGTTGCGGGACACCTTTACATTTTAATATTCTTAGAAAAAAACTTGCACTGTTTCTCTAAGCAGCACTGACAGCTGACTGTATTTCCCATGAAGTATAAACTTAACTTTTAAACACAATTTACATTACCTAGGAATTAAAATTCATGTCTTCGGTATTGGCCTTTCCATGTTAGGTGTAGTTCTCAACCTTACAACACTTATTTCTCCAGTTTTTCGTTATAAGTCTTCGGCTGTCTTTTCTGCCTCACCAAATGTTTATTTGTTTGTTATGGCTTATTTAATGGCGCCATCAGAAGCTCAGACCACACAGCGTGCGTCCATAATATGACCAGTGAATAATGATCTGAAAACCATGTGGAAGGAAGAGACACTAGCCTAATTTGAGGTTCTATCTCATGTTTACTTGGAGAAGCTGAGAAAAGCCAGGATAATCGTTGTTTCTTACGAGATTCAAACTGAGAACCTTCCGAAGGCATGTCAGAAGCTTCATGGCTTAACGTTATTTATTTGGATGTACCAAGTTTTGTACACGTATTTTAAAGGCTTCTCGCTAAAAAAAAATAATTCTTTGGTTTCAACATGAAATGTGCTGAAGGGCGACTGACAATGTAACCACCTACTGCGTTCGCTTTATGCACTGCAAGCCAAGAAAATTATTGAGATATGACAGTAATCTTAATTTATAAATTCCGTAATATTTTTATTCCTCGATTAAACGATGTGTACTTACGCCATTCTGCAACTAAGCTATGGAATTAAGTCGCACTGGTTATAAACTGCGAGTGTAAACCTTTGGAGCTGTGGCATGACAGATAAGTCTTAGTGTGTTTGTTTGTTTTGTTTTGTTTCTATAGTGAAACTGACATTGTGGCAGATACGTTACATGACTCAGGCGGTCTGTGCAGATCGTTGGCACGTGCTGAAATCTGGTTAGGATAGTTTTTCTTAGTCTTCAAAAATTTTATGTCTTATTTTTAAACTTTCCCTACGTTACACGGTCGTGTCATGTCGCAGGCGGTCAGTCGCCCGTCTGTAACTGCGGAGGTTCTGGTTCAGTCCCAGACCGCAGTAGGGTATATGGGAAATGTGGTGGAAAATGTAGTACTGAGAGAGGTTTTTCACCTAGCACTTCGGTTTTCCCCTATCAGTATCATTCGACCAAGGCTCCAGACATTATTTTTCCATCACTGACACTATATAATCTTAAGATTTGACAGCGTCTTTAAATAACATGTTAAAAAATATATTTTGTGAGACTCAAACGATTAGTGTAGATTTGAGGCATAAATTAAATTATGGCTAAGTTAGGGATTTCTATCAAATTAAAAGAGAATGTTTGTATCTTTAGATCTGGACTTTCCTGGGTGAAATACAAGCAACATGAAGGCCAGTGTTTTCCAAACCTTTCTTCCGGAAAGGAACCCCTAAAACAATTTTTCATATTCACAGGAAACCCCAACTATGGAAAGGATTACAGGCAAGGAAACGTTGATGGGGTGGGGCGAAATTCAAGTATTGCTACATTCTTGTCAAAAAAATTTATTGGTAATGAGTTTCTGCATGCATATAAAATAATATTGCAAAAAATTGAAGAATGTTCCTGTTTTCTGTGTTACTTAATATTTTTAACATCAAACTATCATATCACAGAAAATTACTCGAGTATCGCCAATTACCGGGCAAAAATTTCCGCGGGATTTCGAGGAATGTTTAGAATTTTCACCGTACAATAAAATTTTTATTTATGTGTTTATTCCACGATTGCTCACGGAACCCTCAGCGATGTTTCGCGGAATTGTGATTAGGAAACAGTGCTGCAGCCTAGTGCTGTTGAACATTAAGATGAAGCTAACATCGTGCATACAAAAGATCTAATCTTATCAGTAACTTCAATGCAGTAAACACGAAAACAATATTGAAAAATATGGTGTCGTACCATATTGTTCAGAGAGAGACGGTCTTATGTGGGTACGAAGCTTGATATCTCATATCAAGGGCAGAAAACAGACTGAAACTTGTGGATAACAGGGTGATGACAGCTGTTCTTTAATGGAGACAACAGCAAAACGAGGAGCTTTGTAATTTATGCAGTTCATGGAGGACTAGACTTGGGAGGGGGGGGGGCATGTCGCACGCATGGAAGGGGCAATAAATGTGAAAAGTGTTCTGGTTGGAAAACCAAAAGGAAAAAGAGGCTGGACTGAATTCAGCTGTGTCAGGATAAGGACAATTGAGGGGTGCTTGTGAGCACAGTGAAGTGGCATGAAAAGTGGAGAAATGTTTGACTGAGGAACTATAAACCTTTACAGTAGATCCATGAAGTTAGCTAATTAGATACTGAGAGAAATTACTTAAGTTACTTGTATTTCGAAAACTCCAGCTCGTGTAGAATTGATAGTATCTTCGCAACGAATTTTACCGATAAGTTATCTATTTCCGCTTTTTTTACATGCTCCTCTGGTTGGTAATAACATTACAGAGGCCTATTTCAAAATATGTTTGCTTAATGATTGTGCGTTTTAACTTGTGGTAGTTACTGTACCTGTGTCGCCTGCATTATTCTGCTACACGTTGTAATATCGTTTTATTAACATTGGATAACTAGATAAGTATAGGCCTTTAGTATTAAGCTAAGTAAGAGAGTCGTTCACTTGATGTGCAGCTTGATACTATGGACCATAAAGATGGAAACCTGCTGATAGAAAACCCACATTCAACTCCCCTCTTAAGTTACACATACTCGAGTGGACAACCTTCAGATCACCATATGAGCATTAAACTCATCTTTCCTGCAGATCCAGGAAGCTGCGAGAGGAGGCATCACTTACCGATCTGAAGGTCAGCGACTCTGCTTTCCGTGCCAGGTACAACAGCATCTCAGGCTGGGTCAAACCTGCAGCCAGCAAAGCACGCACGTGGCGGGCGGACGACGGCTACAGCCAGAAGACCTGCACAAAACAACCCCCCTCAGTGTCTGTATATTTCCCAGTCATGTTTTGTCTTGGAGATCCATAATGAGATTCAGATAAGGTGTGATGCCTTGTTCCTGCTGAAACTCTGGTAACAGAAGCCGCTATTTCAAAACCATCAATACCAAAGCCTACGGTCCTGGGTTATTCCTATCCACCTCTTATCCTCAAAACCTATTTCTTGGATATTTATATTAATACGAAATACTCATCTCTTTCTCGTTCCTGCAAGTAGTCACTTTCAACAGATTTTATTTAACAAAATTATGTGCACATATTTCTCCATCCCAGAAATTATTGGAGGAGACAAGGGAAAATAAAAAAACGCAGAATTCTTCAGGGAAAAGAATGTACAAATTAATGGACAACAGTTATAGTTCACAACATATTAAGATTTTATTATTACAGTATACCGTATATTGTATCAATTTTAAATTTCAGAGATAATTTGAACGTGTTTTATAAGAACGACTACGATCTCAGCCTACATAATATGAAACTGAAATTGTGATTTTTTGTGTAATATACTGAAATGCGATGACCAAATTTCAAGTCGAAACGTGTAGCCATGTAATTTAAATTAATATAAACCAATAAATATTTGTGTAGATGGTAATTACATACTCATGTACAGTTATCATAAACGCATAAGACGTCTATGGTTAAAATATTATAACAATACTTCCAGAACGTAGGTCATAAATCTATGGTTATACACGGTACGATCCATAAATTTTCGGACTGATTTTTTTTTAATAGCAGAACTAGAGCGATCTATCGGCCAACCCACTTACTGAGTACTATCAACCAACATCCGTTCACACGCCGAGTTTCGTTTATTTCTCTTCGACAGTGTACGAGTTATAACTTATCTTGTAAATTAATTTTTCTTTATACGCCATGGATGGTGGATATGAACAGAGAGTTGTCATAAAAGTTTGTTTCAAAGCCGGTCTATCTGCGACAGAAACACTAGTATTGGTGCAAAAGGCTTATGGAAATGAGGCTCTGAACCGATCGAATGTTTTAGGTGGTATTCTCGATTTCGAGACGGAAAAGATAACGAGAGAAGTGGCCGTCCAAAATCGACTCGAACTGAGGTAAACTTTGCTGCTGTTGCTGATTTGGTCAAAAATGACTGTCGAATCGCATCGGGAATGATATCAGAATCTTTGAACATCCCCAAGACTGTAGTTCTTTGGATTCTGAAAGAGGATTTGGGACAGAGAAAGTTGTGTGACGTTTTATTCCACACTCCTTGACCCCTGAGCAAAGGGAATATCAAGTCACATCTTGCCAAGACATTATCGCGATGGCCGATGCAGACAATTTTTTTTTTTAACAAAATTGTTACAGGAGATGGGACCTGGTGTTTTGCCTATGACCACGAAACAAAGTGACAGAGTTCTGAATGGGTTGGTGAGACGCCCCCTCGGCTGAAGAAACTAAAATTCCAAAGGTCCCACATCAAGACCATGTTGATAAAATTTTTTCGACTCTCAAGTTGTAGTGCACAAAGAATTCGTACCAGAGGTGAAAACAGTAAATGCAGAATTTTATAAAGGAGTAATGGATTGCCTCCTGAAGCGCATTCAAGGGGTTCGTCCAGCTGCTTTCTGCTCTCGAGATTTTTTCTTGTTGCACGATAATGCGCCCGCCCACAAAGCTGCAAGTGTTTGTCAATTTTTGACCCAAAAAGAAATGTTACAACCCTTTATCACCCCCCGTACTCTTCAGAGTTATCTCCGCCAGACCATTTTCTCTTCCCCAAGTTGAAAATGAAGTTTAAAGGACTCCACTTTGCGGATGTTGCTGAGATCCAAGAAGACGTTACTGATGAATTAAAGAAGGTCCAAAAAGAGGAATTTTCGGCAGCTCTTCAGAAACTGTACGACCGCGCAAAAGCCTGTATATATGCCAATGGAGCTCATCTTGAATAAAAAAAGTTATGTGTCTTCCTCATGTGTTTACAATTAAAAAATCAGTCCTAAAACTTTTGAACCGCACTGTCTATTATCTATAAAAATATGTTCAATTTTTATTCCCATGTCTCTTACGTCTAAAGCAGTATTAAATATACACCTCATGTGTTCCCTCTGTATTTAATTCCAGACCAGTTTCTTTATTGGCATGTGGGAAAATTTCAGAGCTCCCATATTATTACAGCCTATTTCTATATTCACCGCTTGCAACAGATGGAACGAGACTGTGTTCCTCTGATGCAGTTAGGCACCCTGCAGTACAGGAAATATTCGACAGGTCTGGAGAAACAGGTCCTTAACCAGCTGCATGTATTCCATACAACGAAGAAAGGAATGAGGACACTACTACTACTACTACTACTACTACTACTAATAATAATAATAATAATAATAATAATAATAATAGAGTTCAGTCCGACTACTACTACCATCACCACTACCACTACCACCACCACCACCACCACCACCACCACCACCACCACTACCACAACCACCACCACCATTAATAATAATATTAATAATAATAATACCACTAATATACATTATAATAATAAAAATAATAGGGTTTAATCCGACTACTACTACTACTACTACCACAACCACCCCTAATAATAATAATAATAATAATAATAATAATAATAATAATAATAATAATGAAATAGTTAAGTTCACTTTCCTTTCTTGCAAATACATACCAATTAATCCTGAGTTGTTCCGGGGGTAGTCACTTCGCGAAAAAACATAATGTTTACACATATTTTATCTTATTAATCCATTAATCCACTTATATTTAAATTTATCTAAATATCTACTTATATCTATAGTAAGGGCTTTATTAGCATATTTTGATGTTGCCCTATCAGCTACCACCTTGTGCACAGTCTATATTGTTTATTTAAAAATGCAGGTCGAGTTTAACTGTTCGCTTAGTGAAGCAAATCATCATAATCTAAAATAGGCCAATAAGACGGCAAATTGTGTTTTGGGAATTTAATTTACCTCACATTATCTTTCTGGCCCCACACGCGTGCCACAGACTTACACTCCCAATAAAAAATTAAGTCCAGAGTCACTGGGATCATGCTTACAAATTCGGCGCCTCAGGAACAAGCCGCCAAAACAATCGAGGACTACAGTCACCCACAAAAAGACACTTCATGCACGAACAAACGGCATTATCGACATTGAAAAATAAGCATCTGCTGTGGGTTATGCCTCAGAATTGAAAGTTTTTCACTGACAAATCTGGCATTTGTCCGTCTGGAAGGATTTAACGTAACGATCCCGCATTTGCGTGGGTGCTGTCGTGAAGGGTAGTTATATGTTAAATCCCATAATAAAATAATATTGACGCAACTTATTTCACGTAATCGTGATATTCCATAAATAATGAAAATGAAATAATCTGCACTAGGTACTGCAAGTCTGGAACCCTAGACCTCCTGCAGTAAAAACTTAAACCTAAACCACCTCATTATCTACAGAACACATTTTAGAGTTTAAATTGATGCACTTTCATACAGAGAACAACAAATACACCGAGCCTTAACCCGATGCTTGAAATAATACGTAAAGTATAATTTTATTTTCTTCATATTCGTGGATGATATTGAACTGAAGGTTCAAAATATAGGATGTGGCGGCGTGGACTGGATTGAAATGGCGCAGGATAGGGAGAAGTGGTGGGCTTTTGTCAATGCGGTAATGAAACTTTCGGTTTCCACCAAATGCAAGGAATATTGAATAGCTGAGAATTACTCTTATTAGCGCCTCAAGAAGGACTTCGCATCATGGAGTTGGTCATACCAGTGGAGCGTCGTCTGTAGCTCTAAAGGATGAGTACCATCGGGAATGTTTTGGAGCAGGGTGCTAAGAAGAACAGTTGCCCCTAGCATGGAGAGAGTAGCGGGTATATGAATACATAACAAAATCCTTCATGACTGGTGCCTATCACAAAATACGGGATAAGCCACGAAAAAGTAGCTCGCCTTCCGTTTTGCACGTGTCCTTGTTATTCTATTAATTTCTGTATTTACGCTATGCTACGGACCAGGGCTACTTTTTCGTGGCCCACTCTGTATTATTATGATGATCAACTGAATCAGGATGGACTGGGCGGGACATGTAGCGTACACATTTACAACAGGAGTGAATGCAAAAGTGCAATCGAGACACCTGATGGAATGAGGTACATACAGGAAGTGTACGTAGA
>JGI20166J26741_11699917_pt1 | contig 10849 bp, 9 predicted proteins | sample TergutCu122P5_FD_26741 | JGI IMG/M metagenome (IMG submission 26741) | reverse complement strand
GGAAACATGGCGGCATCGTCGGCGTTTTCGGATACGGTGGCGGCATCGTCGGTCGCTATGCCGACGTGCCGGAAAAATTCCCCGGTGTCGAGCACTTCCACACCATCCGTGTCGCCCAGCCGTCGTCCAAATACTATTCCACGAAAAATCTGCGTCAGTTGATGGATTTGTGGGAAAAACACGGCTCCGGCGTTACCAACTTCCATGGCTCCACGGGCGATATTATATTGCTAGGAACACGGACCGAGAATCTTGAACCCTTCTTCTGGGATCTGACCCATGACATGAATGACGGCCAGGGTCAGGATCTCGGCGGTTCCGGTTCCAACCTCCGCACCCCGGCCAACTGCATCGGCCAGTCCCGCTGCGAGTGGGCCTGCTATGACACCGAAGAAGCCTGCTATCAGTTGACCATGAAGTATCAGGACGAAATCCATCGTCCGGCCTTCCCGTATAAATTCAAGTTCAAATTTTCCGGCTGCCCCAATGACTGCGTGGCCGCTATCGCTCGTTCCGATATATCCGTTATCGGCACCTGGCGCGACGCTATTCGTATCGACCAGGCTGCCGTCAAAGCCTACGTCGAAGGCAAATATCCGTCCAACGGCGGCGCCCATTCCGGCCGCGACTGGGGCAAATTCGACATCGAGAAAGAGGTCATTGAGCTCTGTCCGACCAGATGTATGAAAATGGAAGGCGGCCAGTTGAAGATCAACAATGCCGAGTGCACCCGTTGTATGCACTGCATTAATGTCTTGCCGCGCGCCCTGCGCCCTGGTACCGACACCGGCGCTTCCATTCTGGTTGGCGCCAAAGCCCCGATTCTCGACGGCGCCCAGTTCTCCACTCTGATCATTCCTTTCATGAAAGTCGAGAAAGAGAACGAGTATGAGGAATTGACCGAGTTCATTGAGAAGGTATGGGACTGGTGGATGGAAGTCGGCAAAAACCGCGAGCGTGTTGGCGAGACCATGCAACGAATTGGCCTGCCGACCTTCATCAAGGTCATGGGAGTTGATCCTATTCCCCAGATGGTGAAAGAGCCGCGTTCCAATCCCTATGTCTTCTGGGGCGAAGAAGAGGTTCCTGGCGGTTTCGAGCGCGACGTTCAGGAATTCCGTCGTCGTCACGCCGCATAATCATTATTGTTTGTTGGGAATTTTGCTTAATAACAAAGCATCAGCAAATAAGGAGAAAATATCATGGGCTACAATCCGGATAAACCGATGGATGGCCGCATTTCTGATCTTGGTCCGCCATACTACGAGAATTTCCTTCCCCCGGTCATCAAAGCCAACAAAGGAAAATGGTTGTGGCATGAAATTCTGCAACCCGGCGTCCTGGTACACAAATCCGAGACCGGTGATGAAGTTTATACGGTGCGGGTTGGCTGCGCCCGTTTGGTCACCATTAATTACATCCGTGAAGTCTGCGATATCGCGGACAAACACTGCGACGGCTTCCTGCGTTTCACCACCCGCAACAATATCGAGTTCATGCTTGACAAGAAGGAAAAGGTGCAGCCTTTACTCGACGACTTGAAAGCGCGTGGCCGTTTCCCGGTCGGCGGCACCGGCGCCGGTGTCACCAACATCGTTCATACTCAGGGGTGGGTACATTGCCATACCCCAGCCACCGACGCTTCCGGCGTGGTCAAAGCGGTTATGGACGATCTGTTTGAATATTTCACCTCCATGAAGTTGCCGGCCCAGGTTCGCATCGCCTTGGCCTGCTGCCTCAATATGTGCGGCGCGGTACATGCTTCCGATATCGCTATTTTGGGTATTCACCGCAAACCGCCGATGATTGACCATACCCGCATCACCGGCGTCTGCGAGTTGCCGCTGGCCGTTGCCTCCTGTCCATTGGGTGCCGTTAAACCGGACAAAGCCACGGTTGATGGCAAGGAGATCAAAACGGTCAAGGTAACCGTGGAACGTTGCATGTTCTGCGGTAACTGCTATACCATGTGCCCGGCCATGCCGCTGGCTGACCCGGAAGGCGACGGTATCGCCATTCTGGTCGGTGGTAAGGTTTCCAACGCCAAGTCGGCGCCGAAGTTCTCGAAACTGGTTATCCCCTTCCTTCCCAACAATACACCGCGTTGGCCGGAAGTGGTAACCGCTGTCCGGCAAATTCTCGAAGCTTATGCCAAAGATGCGAAGAAATATGAGCGTCTTGGCGAATGGGCGGAGCGGATTGGCTGGGAGAAATTCTTCGAGAAATGCAATATTCCGTTTACCGACAAGAGCATCGACGACTATCGTTTGGCCTACACGACCTGGAGAACGACCACGCTCTTCAAGTACACCAGTCACATCAAGTAATCTGGTGTTCATGCCGTCTGACCGGTTTTCACCGGTCGGACGGATTTAGTTGTACCTGTTCAGCAGAGGAGATTGAACATGGCTATCAGTAAAGAAGAGCTGAAAGCGAAGATCCTTGAGAAAGCGGCGAAGTCTCCGAAACCGCAGTTGTACATCAAGGATTTTTACGAGTGTGACCCAGATGCCAAACCGCGCGATGTGAAGAATATCGCCAACGACCTAGTAAAAGAGTCGAAACTGATGTTTTGGTCGTCGGGATCGACCACCATGTATGCCCTGCCCTCTCGCATCAAAAATGAAGAGAGTGCTGGCGGCATCTGAGTTATTCCCAGAATTCCATTATGCTTTCGAGGTGTCAGAGCTTCCGCTTTGACACCTTTCTTTTTGCCAATGCCGAAATTTACGATTGTCAAGGAAACCGGCTCGACCAACGACGACGTCCTGACACTGGGCCGTCAAGGCGCCGCCCATGGGACAGCGCTTTTAGCCCTCAGCCAACGTCAGGGACGAGGACGACTGGGAAGAAGCTGGTATTCCCCCACGGGAATTGGTTTGTATGGTTCGGTGTTGCTGCGCCCGCACATCGCGAGAGAGTCGTATCCGCGTTTGACCTTGGTCGCCGGTGTGGCCGCCGCCACGGCGATTGAAACACAGACCGGTCTTTCGCCGCGTTTGAAATGGCCGAACGACTTGTACCTGGACGGCAAAAAATGCGGAGGCATTCTTACCGAAGCCGTCTTTGCCGGCGATGGCGATTATGCGGTGGTCGGCATTGGTGTTAACCTCGGCGCATTCAGTGGCACTCCGCCGGAAGAATTCCAATATAAAACGGGTGCTCTGTGGCAGGCGATGCGACCGCCGCATCACGCTGAATTTCTGTTTGCCGTCATCCATGAACAATTGCTGACCCTGGTGAGTGAATATGAGAACCATGGTCTTGCCGGGATTCTTCGGCAATGGCGACGGCGAGACGGTTTTTATGGCCAACAGATGGCCTGGGCTGGCCCGAACGGCGTGAAAATCATCGGCGAAAGCGCCGGCATCGACGAGGCGGGAGATTTACTCCTGGTCGATGAAGAGCGTTGCCTGCACATCATCAATTGCGGCGAAGTGCAACCAGCGGCAGTCTAAGTCTTTCGCGCTATGCTGTGCTCATCGTTTGGATATTGCAGTGTTTTTTACAAATTGTCGCAGGCGGTCCGACCTGTTTTCCTATCAAATTTTATATTACGCAGGGGGTGGTGGCAAAATATTTGTTGCCTGCCTTGACAGCAACCAACAAATTTGCGTTAATTATCCGATACCACTTTTATTTGATTAGTTCTTATACCACTATGTGATGTAATACACTTCTTTTTCTGCGCATCAATGACCATGCTGAAATTGCCTTTCTTTTCCAACAACGATCTGGTGGTAGGGATTGATATCGGCTCCCACGCGGTGAAAGTTTGCGAGCTTGAACGGCGTGATCGTGGCTACGGCATTGTTTCTCTAGGTAGCGCCATCTTACCGGATGGCGCCGTCGAAGACGGAGTGCTGGTCGATGCCGACGCCGTGTCCGCTGTGGTGTCCGCGCTTTTGAAAAACCTGAAAATCAAAAAAAAGAAGGTGGGAATTTCCATTTCCGGCTACTCGGTGATCGTCAAAAAAATCAGTTTGGCCACCATGGATGAGAAACAGCTCGAATCGTATATTATGACTGAAGCCGAGCAGTACATCCCGTTCGACATGGATGATGTCTACATTGATTTTCAGGATATGAAAACCTCATCGCTTCACAATGACCGCACTGACGTCATCCTGGTCGCGGCTAAAAAAGAAGTGGTCGATGAATTCACCACCATGCTGGAAAGGATTGGGCTGACCCCGGTCATTGTTGATATTGACGGTTTTGCCTTGGAAAACGCCCATGAGGTTATCACGCACAATACGGATAATGTCGCCTTGGTCGATATTGGCGCTTCGAAAATGAGCATCAATATTATTTCTAACAACATTTCCGTGGTGGCCCGTGACATCTCTGTCGGCAGCCGTCAGCTTACCGAACAAATTCAGGACCTGCTTGACATGGAGTTTGACGAAGCCGAAGCGGTCAAACTTGGCAAACGGCAGATGCTGGAGCGCCAGGACGATATTGCCGCTATCTATTCTTCCGTCTGTACTCAGTGGGTTCTGGAAATCAAAAAAGCCATAGACCTGTACCATGCTAACCATCCCGACCAGCCGCTGCGTCGCCTGAGCCTCAGCGGCGGCGGCTCAAAAGTGGTTGGTCTCGTTGATTTTCTGCACATGGAAACCGGGTTGGAGGTGGATATCTTTAACCCTCTCGTATCTATGGATTTCAGTACCCAAAAGATCGACCCAGACTATGTCAATTTAATTGGGCAGGAAATGGCTATCGCCAGTGGCATTGCCATCCGTTCTTCGGTGGTATGAATTTTTAATAAACATTATGGCGCTCCGGATATCTGTTGGCTGCTGAATGTAAACGAGGCGTTGGTAAGAAGCTGTTAACTCGTTGTGTATTTTGGATGAACACTGTTCGCCACTCTTTCCTATAGGCAGGCTATGTTGCAGATCAATTTTCTCCCCGTCCGGCAACTGAGGAAACGCGAGAAAGCGAGAGGCGAGTTGTTCGCCTTATCTCTTCTCTTCGTTACGGTCGTGGTTGCATGCGGCTTTGTTGGGTGGTGGCTAAACAGCAATCTAAATGCGGCGCGGGAGGCAAATGCCAGTTTGGTCAGCGAGAAGCAAAAACTCCAGTCCAAACTCACACTGATCGATAAATTGAACAAAGATAAAGAAGAGTTAGAGCGCAAAACCAAGATTATCGAACAGTTGAAAAAGGAATCGTCTCTGACTGTGCGCGTCATGGACGAAGTCGCCAGCCGAGTCGACAGCAATCGCTTATGGCTGGATTCGATGACCGAGACCGGCAGCAAGGTGGATTTAAAAGGCATTGCCCTCGATAATGAATCCATCGCTCAATTCATGGACGCTTTGAAAAATTCACCCTTTGTGCGGGACGTTTCTTTAGCCGAATCATCGCAGAAACTTTTAGCTGGACGGGATCTGAAATCGTTCACCATCTCGTGCCGGGTCGCGCCGCCGGGAAGTGATGAAAACATCGCCGCACCAAAAGGCGCACCTCAGAAAACGAAAACGGCCAAGTAATAACCCAGAATTGTTTGATATGAAAAATCAAGGCTGAACCTAGAGATCACCAACGATACCGCCATGCCCAGAAAAGAAAAACAAGTTTCGGCGCTCACCCGCTTCCTAGATACCCGTTATATCCCGATGGCGCCTCGCCTCAAACTGATCATAGCGGTGATCGTGCTGGCTGTGCCGGTGGCCCTTTTCATCGGGTTGTTCGGTGTGTCCTATGTTAACGAAATGGGCAAGCTGTCAAATGACAAACGCAAACTTGAATCCGAGCTGGCGACAGTGCGCACCAAGGCGAGCACACTGCAACAGTTGGAGAAAGAACTGGCGGAAACTCAGGAAATGTTCGCCAGCAAGGCCGCGCTATTGCCTGAAGGCAAGGAAATCCCCAAATTATTGAAGGATATTTCATCATTAGGGACAGCCTCCGGGCTCGACTTTCTTTCATTCAAACCGATGCCCGAACGACCGAAGGATTTTTATGAAGAAATTCCAATTTCGATTTCTTTGAAAGGCGCCTATCACAGCATCGGTCGTTTTTTTGACAGCGTCAGTAAACTTGAGCGGATTGTTTCCGTCGGCGATATGAAAGTGCACAGCCCGACACGGGAAAATAACGAGATGACCCTGAAGGCGGATTGCCAATTGCTAACCTACCGGTTCACCAATGAAGAAATCTCCAAACCCCAGGCGTCAGCCGGAAATCCCAAGAAAAAATAGACAGAATGGACTCTACGTCGATGAGAAATTCACCGTTTCCAGAACCGGTTGCGCCATCAACCAGATGTTGGGTCATGACACTGTTTTTTGTCTTCTCCGGGACGCTTTGCCTCTCTCAGGCAGCCGCCGTTGCGGGGAACGCTGGCGGATCTGAGGAACAAAAAGCGCTGCAGCAGGCTAAAAACGAATATTTTGTTTATCAGTATGAAAATCGAAAAGACCCGTTCATGCCTTTCGTTACTGAGAATGCCACGTCCCATTCTCAAGACGAAATCATTGAAGATGGCCAACCGTTGACGGGAATGCAATTGTTTGAGCCCGGACAGTTGACGTTGGTGGGGCTTCTGCACAAAGGCAGCGAATATTATGCCATGGTGGAAGACTCCACGGGCAAAGGTTATGCCCTGACCAAAGGGATGAAAATCGGACGCCGGGGCGTCATCCGTAATATTGGACCGACCAAAGTGTTGATCGAGGAAAGCGGAACCACTCGTGCGGGGAAAAAAGTGGTTACTTCCGTTGAGATGGTGCTTAAAAAAGAGGGTGAAAAATGATAATGCGTACCCGTGCGTTCCGCCCGTCGTTTATTGTGGCCTTCTTGTTTGCTGCGCTGATGCTTGCCGGTGGGATTCCCCTCGCCGCCGCCTCACAAGCGTACAGCATTTCCGACATCAAACCGGAGATGGTCGGGAATGCACTGTACATAACTATCAAAGGGGATTCTCGACCAACTTATATTGTCACCGAGCGGTATTCCCCGTTCCGAGTAGTATTGGACATCGCCAACGCCGTCTTGCCCGCCTCGGGTGGAGTTGTCACGCTGCCAAAAAATAATTTTGTCGATTACACCGTTTCCACGGTCGAAGAGCAACAAACGAAAACCACCCGTTTTGAATTCAAGATAGCTGAAAGCCACGGATACAAAGTGGTTACGCAAGGTAACGATATCCAGCTCGCCATTACCCCAAGCACCGGCGAAACGGCTGGCAATACGGCTAGTGGATCGCCAATGTTCACCGATATGCAGGTGCAGCAGCAAGGCGGTGTAACGACAGTGAAATTGATTTCGACCATGCCGCTGGGTGAATACAAAACTGGCACATTAAGTGGCGATAAGGATAATCCGGCGCGGATGTTCATCGACATTCCCAATGTGTCGATCGACAAACAGATGACGCGTGAAAAAACAGTTCAGTCTTCTGTTTTGACAAAAATCCGTCTTGCTCCGCGCGGGAATAATGGCGTGAGAGCGGTTTTCGATGCCAGCGGTCCGGCGTTGTTTGAGTTTGCCGTCAATCAGGTTGAGGATGGCATTCAGGTAATCATTAAAAATGACAAGGCGCCTGGCAGTGCCGAAGTAGCCGTCGCATCGCCAGAGACAACCACCACTGCCGCGGCAACGGTCGGTGATACAACGCTTGACAAGCTGATTGAATCGTCGAGTTCGCTTTTACAAAAAAGCCATGGTGGAACCGGCAACAACAGCGCTCGGGATGGTTTTCTTATCCCTGGCTACTCGAAAGAACGAATAAGCGTCGATTTTTACAAGATAGATATCCATAACGTCTTCCGTTTGTTCCGCGAGGTCAGCAACCTCAATATCATCGTCGACGAGGGGGTGAAAGGCACGTTGACTTTGGCTCTGAACGATGTACCGTGGGACTTTGCGCTCGATATTATTTGTAATTTGATGGAACTGAACAAAGAACAGCGTTCCAACACCATCGTCATTTATCCGAGGAAAAAAGAGTTTATCTGGCCATCGCGCTCTGAGGATAACCTGACCGTCAATGCGGATCAGCGCATTGTTGAGGAACAAGCTCTGGTCATTCAGCAGACGGAAAGCCAACCGGAAGGGATCGTGCGGGTGAGAGAGCTAATGCGCAATGCCGCCAAAGCCGAAAAAACCGGTGATTTTGAACAGGCCGCCGCCATGTATGAAGAAGCGATCTCGTTGAACCCCAAAAATTCTGATGCCTTGGATCGTCTGGCCGGGCTCTATCTGGTGAATCTGAGGGTAAACGCCAAAGCGTTATACTATGCCAAGCAAAGCCTGCAAGTCAGCCCGCAGAACCGAAAGGCGGCGCTTTACGCGGCGATTGCCGCCGCCAACATGCAGCAGACGCGCGAGGCATCCGATTATTTCGTCCAGAGCATAAGCGGCAATCCACCGATGAAAGAAGCGCTGCTGAGTTTCGCCGCTTTTGCCGAAAACAACCAACACTATGATTCGGCGCTGGTTCTGCTCGATAAATATACGGGTCAGTACGGAGATTCATTGAATACAATGGTCGCCAAAGCCCGTATTTTCGACAAGCAGAACAAAAAAGCGCGGGCATTGACGCAGTATAAAGCGATCTTGGCCTCCGGATTTCCCATCCATCCGGAACTTCGGAAATATGCTCAGGAGCGTCTGGCCGCCGGGCAATGAAAAATATTTGATCGGTGTAACGCTTCGTGTGGAGTATGGCGCAGGAAAGATACCTTGTGTTTAAAGGCATCAACGGGAACCGAGAAACATTATCCATCTGCGAGGGCAAGGATGATATCCGCGAGAAAAAGAATTCTGAGTCTGCCGTTTCTGTTTTGCGCAACGTTGCTTATGTCGTGCGGTTCGCAGCAGTCCACAGACGACGGGCAGGCCGCCGCCGAAATGGCGGCGCCGGCGGCTGTGGTGAAACCGAAAAAGGATAGCGGCGGCGCTTTGCCAGTGCAGTTTCAATATCCGTCCTATGTGGTTGGGCAAGAAAATGATCCCGCCGCCACTCCCGCCACCCAGGAACCGATATTGAAAGTCGGCGCTAACATTGAGACCCGGCGTGGGCCGCAACAGTTGTGGACCATCATGAAGGGTTTGGCCGACTTGAAACGGATGAATATTTCCTGGGCCAGCGATGTTGATCAGAACGCGCTGGTTGATGTCCATATCAACGCCAACGATGACTTTTATGAGGCTATCGGCAACCTGCTGCGCCAGCTAGATTACTATTATGAGGTAAAAGGCAATACCATTGTCGTCAAATACAAAGAAACCCGCAATTTCCAGATTGCCATGCCTTTCACCAAAACTCTGTACACCACTGGTGTCGGTGGCAATATGCTGGGCGGGCAAGAAACTTCGAAGGATATGGATGGCACCATCCAACTGAAAAGCAAAGAGAACGAGTTTGATATCTGGAAAAATATTGAACAAAATCTCGATGCCCTGTTGGGTATCTGGGCTATTAACCCAAATAACCGCGCCAAGACCGAGCAGGAAGGAACAGGTATGACTGACGCGGCGATCATGGAAAAATGCCAGAAAGACTGGCCCGATGACCCGCGCCAGTTGGAAACCTGCATTAAAACTCAGAAGGAGTCACGAAATAATCTGGCCAAAATGCAGGCCGACCTAGCCAAGCCAAGCCCAGGCAACAAGGCGGAAAAAACCTCCGACAAAAAGAGCGCCAGCGGCAAGAGTGAGAACGGTAATTATTATATTATCGATAAACCGGTTGGCATCATCACGGTCAGCGCCCCACGGCCGCTGCTTGAGAAGATCGACGAATATTTCACCAACCTGAAAAAATCTCTTTATCGTCAAGTGGCGATCGAAGCAAAAATCATCGAAGTGCGGCTGAACGACAGCTCGTCGATTGGCATCAACTGGAACAATGTGCTCAGCAATTTCCAGGCGCTTGCCGGCACCATCGGTTTTGGCTATGGCGGTTTGGTCTACCCGTATATCTCCGCCGCTCCGGGACAAGGTAACCAATTGAATGTGAATCTTGCACAAAACTGGAATTCCACCAAAGGCGGCCAATTCAGTGCCGGCATTTACGGAATCGACCCACAAACCGGTAAGATTAGTACCGATCTTCCAGCCGCTATGATTCCTTCCAATATACCGCTACAAGATCCTGGCCGGTTCATCTCCACCGTAGCCTTGCAGCCGGCCAATTTCTCGGCGATGATCAACGCCCTGAAAACAGAAGGCCAGACCAAAGTCTTGTCCAGCCCCAAACTGAGCGTCATGAACGGCCAGCCGGCGATGATTTCCGTCGGTCGGAATTTTACCTACGTTAAATCCGTGAATGTTAACGTCGACGCCCAAACCGGCGAGCGGACCTATACCGTCGCCACCGAGCGCTTGCTTTCCGGGCTTGGTATGTCACTGACCGCGACTATCCTGGGCGACAATGAAATTATCATGAACCTTGTGCCCGTTACCTCGGAGCTTGTGCCTTCGGCCACTTCAGCCCGCAATCCGGATGAACCTATTTATAGTAAAGCCATAGGCACGACAGGCATGGAAGTGGGATTGCCGATTCTCAATGTCCGGGAGATGAGCACCACCGTCAAAGTCCGGGATGGCGAAATGCTGGCCATCGGCGGCCTGATTTCGGAAACGGAAGGATCGGAGGGTAATTTCGCGCCGATTCTCGGCAACATTCCCATCCTTAGATATCTCTTTGGCTACGAAACGAAGCAGAAACAAAAGAACGAGCTGATCATCCTGCTCAAGCCGAAAATCATTTAACAGGTTCGGCCAAATGTCTTTCCGCACGCCAAGCGACAAAATCTCTACTTGAGAGGGAAAAGAATATGAAAAGAGTTATTCATGTTATGGTTTTCGCCCTGCTGCTCGGTGGTTGTGG
>JGI20166J26741_11699806_pt1 | contig 10849 bp, 7 predicted proteins | sample TergutCu122P5_FD_26741 | JGI IMG/M metagenome (IMG submission 26741) | reverse complement strand
CAGGGTGCATAAGGTCGCCCTCGACCTGAACAACGTGCAGGCCACGTACATGGCGAAGGCTGCCGGGACGGCCAGGTTCGCGTACAACTGGGCGCTGGCCCAGTGGAAAGAACAGTACGAGCGGTCCAGAACAGACCCGGGGACATCCAAGCCGTCACAGCTGTCGCTGCGCCGTCAGCTGAACGCGATCAAGGCTGAGCAGTTCCCGTGGATGGGTGAGGTCACCAAGTGTGCCCCGCAGGAGGCGATCATCGACCTGGGGCGAGCGTTCGCTAACTTCTTCGCAGGTCGGGCCAAGTTTCCTTCGTTCCACCGCAAGGGCGAGCGGGACTCCTTCCGCCTGTCCCCGGGCCAGTTCGCCGTCCAGGGACGTCGGTTGCGTGTCCCCAACCTTGGTTGGGTCAAGATGCGTGAAGACCTGCGCTGGCCGGAGGCGAAGTTACTCTCGGTCACCATCTCCAAGCGGCGCGGACGCTGGTTCGCTTCTATCGTCTGCGACCTACCGGACCCAATGCTGGAACCGCGCCCGGTCACAGCCGTCGGTATCGACCTCGGTACAGGCTCATATGTCACCTCTGATGCGAAGGTCGCAGATGTTCCACGCGCCTACCGCAAAGCCGAAAGGCGCCTGCGGCGTGCCCAGCAGGCCCTGTCGCGCAAACAGAAAGGGTCGAAGAACCGAGCCAAGGCGCGAGCCAGGGTCACGCGGATTCACGGCCGCACAGCAGACGTCCGCGCGAACTGGCTCCACCAACTCACGCACAGCCTCGTGCACGAGTACTCGATCATCGGTATCGAAAACCTCAACGTGCGGGGCATGACCAAGAACCATCGCCTCGCAAAATCGATCCTTGATGCCGGGTTCTTTGAGTTCCGCCGCCAGCTGGAATACAAAGCCCCAGCCGCTGGGGCACAGGTCATCGTGGCCGACAGGTGGTTTCCCTCGTCCAAGACGTGCAACGTGTGCGGTGCGAAAACCAAACACCTCCCGCTGCGCGTGCGGGCCTGGGACTGCGAGTGTGGAACCTCGCACCACCGTGACATCAACGCTGCGATCAACCTGAAGAACAACGCCGCAAGTTCTGCGGTGTCAGCCTGTGGAGAGTTCTCCGCCTCTGACCCGCCCGGCTCCGTGCCGCCAAGGCCAAGCAGCCTCGACGAAGCAGGAACTGGACATCAACTCGTGGGTGACCACGTTTGAGTAGGTTCCAGAGAACGGTACCAAGGTCTTCGACAGCCTCGTCCAGCAAGCCGCCGACCGGCGTCGCACCCGAGGGCCGCAGGGCATGCGCGACGACGGAAACTCACCAGCCTCGGTCGCACGCAGAGCCCGGACACGTGAAAGTGCAGAGCCTGCGTCTCGCACCCGCAGGCCCGCAGCTGACGACACGGACGACCCAGACGCTGTCGCCCCCGTCGCCGAACGGCTGGCCGGGGTCCGAGTAGTAACGGAACAGGATTGAACGCTAAGGGTCGGTCGGTCGGCCCCGCGCCCAGTTGACGCTGGCCAGGCGCCGCTACGCTCTTGGGCATGGACCTTGCGGTGGTGATTGGGGTTGTGGCCTCGGTCGTTACGCTGGTCGGCGGAGCCGCTGCTGCGGTGCGTCTGTTCCACCGTCCCAGGGTCAGTGTGACGGCCCGCTCGTCTGGTCGTGACAGCCTGACGGTCTGCGCCGAGCAGGGACGGTCGGCACCTGCCCGCGACGTCGCGGTCGGGTGGGCTTGCCTAGGTGCTGACGACCGTGCTAGACGCGGCGACGGGATACTCGTGGTGGTGCGGGCCATGCCGTGGCGTTCGACCTTCACGGTCGAGGCGTTCGACCCTCGGCAGGCGCACTACGGCTCGCCCGCCCGCGAGGGTGAGCACCGTGTCGAGATCGACGGCGACGGCGGAGTGCTTGTGATCGTCTCCTGGCCGTCGGTGCTGCCGTGGGTACGTCAGCGTCGGCTCGTGGTGTGGACGCAGCAGCAGCGTTTCGGCGGTTCGGGTCCGACCGTCCTCAAAGGACGACGAGCGCGACGTGAGTACATGCGGATGACGGGGATGCCGGTCGACTAGCAGTGCTGCCGGTGGTCCCTATAGGAACAGGGCGACGACCGCTGCCACACCTCCCAGCACCGTGGCAACGCCAACGACGACCGCCCACGCCTTCCTGCCGCGAGTCCACCGGTCGGGTCTGGCGCTGGCCACCGGAGCCTGGAACGAGCCGACGATGTGCTGCTCGTTCCTGATGACGACCGGGCCTCCCGTCCCGGGCCCGTTCTCTACGTAGCCTTTCCCGGCGGCGGTGATGCGCGGCCGGATGACGGCGTTGCCCTGGTGGCCTCGGAATCCTGTCGCATAGCCCTGCTCGCACAGCCGGTCGAGCGCTGACTGTGCCTCGCGCCTGGTGAACGGTTTGCCGTAGAACTCGTCGTAGGCGCAGCCTATGAACGCGGTGATGTCGGCGGCGTGGTCGCCGCGCAGGTCGAGGTCGTACATCCACCGCAGCATGGCCTCTCGGGCGGCGCGGCTGCGTGCGGCTGGGTCGGCGCGGGCAACCCGGACCTCCTCGACGCGGGCTACGCCGTGCGGGGTCAGGCACGCTCCGTCGAAGCCTGCAAGCACGTCCACGTAGTCCACCTCCCCTCGCTCCCGGAGGGCGGCAGCGGCGCGTTCCAACTCGTCCGGAGCGTGCTGTGCCTCCAGCGGCGCCAGCGTCGTCTGTGTGTCCAGCGAGTGGTCGGGTGCGTCGTACAAGAACTCCAGGACGGCCAGCTCTCGCGTCTGCGAAGGTGTCATGGTTGCGAGAGTATCCGCGACCAGCCGCGAAGAGCCGGTCACGGTGACGGTCGTGGTGATGGTGATGGTCTTCATGGTCGCTCCATGGGTCGGGCCGTGTTGGCGACCCGGAGATACGCGGGAGCGCGAGCGGGTCTGTCTGCTCTATGCGCCTCGCAGCAGCTGTCGGGCTGGGGTAGACCCGTGCGCCACACTGCAGCGAGGCCGAGAGCATGTCAGGATAGGGTCGAGAAAGGCGTTGTCGGACGGGTGCCCGGCAGGGTCTTTGACGTTTTCCTGACACTGGAGGGTCGCGTGCGGGTCGGGTACGTACGGGTGAGCACGGTCGAGCAGAACACCGTCCGCCAGCTCGACGGGGTCGAGGTCGAGCGCGTCTTCGAGGACAGGGCTTCCGGCCGGGACACCGCCCGGCCGGAGCTGGCGGAGATGGTCAGGTTCGTGCGCGACGGCGACGAGGTGCTGGTGCACTCGATGGACCGTCTGGCGCGCAACCTCGACGACCTGCGGGCCTTGGTGCGGCAGATCACGGGCAAGGGGGCCGCAGTGACGTTCGTGAGCGAGCGGCTGACGTTCACCGGGGACGACACCCCGATGGCCACGCTGCTGCTGAGCGTGATGGGCGCGTTCGCTGAGTTCGAGCGGGCACTGATCCGTGAGCGGCAGGCCGAGGGCATAGCAGCGGCCAGGGCCCGCGGGATGTACCGGGGGCGCAGGCCAGCCCTGACGCCCGACCAGGCGGCCGAGCTGGTGGCCCGTGCCCGTGCCGGAGAGCGCAAGACCGCTCTGGCCGTCGAGTTCGGGATCAGCCGCGAGACCGTGTACGCCTACCTGCGTGCGTCAGGTACGGCTGCCCGGGTCGGCGGCCGGGTCCCGCAGGGGGCGTAGGCCGACCGGTGCAGGTGTGGTGAAGGCGTAGCGGCCGAGCATGTTGATGTGCTTGTCGCCCAGCGGCGACAGGCGGGCGACGTCGGCCTCGTCGACGTCGCGTCCAGACTCGCGCAGCATGGTCACTGCGGTGTCGGTGTAGCGGGTGTTCCACAGCACGACGGCGTTCAGGACCAGGCCCAGGGCGCCGAGCTGGTCTTCCTGGCCCTGGCGGAACTGCTTGTAGACCTGCCCTCGCCTGCCGTGGAAGATGCTCCGGGCCAGGCGGTGGCGCGACTCCTGCACCGTCAGCTGGGTGTTGATGGACCGACGGTAGGTCGGGTCGGCCGGGTCGACCAGGGCCAGCAGGTGCAAGGTCTTGGCGATGCGGCCGTACTCGACGACCGCGGCACCCAGCGGGCTCGCAGAGCCGTTGTCCCGGGTCAGGACCCGTAGCACGTCGTAGGCGCGGACGGTCCCGGTCACCAGGGACGCGGCCAGGCGGGTCATGTCGTGCCAGTGGGTGGTGATCTTGCCCAGGTTGACCTTGTTGCGGGCAAGGTCGTCCAGCGGCCCGTAGTCGCCGGGCTCGCGGCCGGGCCAGGTCGCACGCCACAGGCGCTGGTCGGACAGGTCGGCGATCCGTGGGGAGAACCGGTAGCCGAGCAGGGTGAAGATCCCGAAGACCATGTCGGAGTACGAGGCGGTGTCCGAGGCGACCGTCTCAGGTCTGGGGCCGCCGTCGAGGTTGAGCATGGTGTCCAGCACGAACAGCGAGTCGCGCACCGTGCCGGGCACGACCGTGGCCCCGATACCGGCGACCTGGTCGTTGACCGCGTTGAACCAGGTCAGGCCGCGCCCGTGGCCGAAGTACTTCGGGTTCGGCGCGGCGTTGACCGCGCGTACCGGCACGACGAACCGCAGCCCGTCGACCGAGGCCAGCAGCCCGCCGCCCCACGCCGCGGCGATCGGGACCTCGGCCTGGGCTGCGATCAGGGCAGCGTTGGCCGCCTCGTGGGTCTCGGTGCGCAGGTAGCTGGCCTCGACGTGCCCCAGCCGGTCGCGGGTCAGGGCGGGGTGCGCGTCGGTGACGACCGGTCGCAGGCCGACGTTGCACGCCTGGGCGACCAGCACCGCGGCGACCGACAGGGGCAGGTCGTCCATGCGGGGCCCGGCGCCGCTGATGTGGGTGTAGACGTCCAGGAACCCGGTCCAGGAGTGGACCTCCAGCAGGATCTCGGGCAGGTCGACCTGGGGCAGCATCGCGGCGACCTGGGTGCGCAGCGCCGTCAGCGAGGGTGGGACGTCCAGGGCGTCCAGCGGCGACACGACGAGCCTGGTCCGGCCCTCGCCGTCGTCGACCAGGCGCGCGCTGGCGTCAGGGCCGCAGCGCCCCAGCGAGTCGGCCAGGCTCCGCCACGCGGCGTCCAGCACCTCGACCCGGGCCGCCAGGTGCTCGTCCGCCGGGGCGTCCAGGCTCAGCGACCGCAGCACCGGCTCGCGCGCCGCGTCCCACGCCGCACCGTCGAGCAGCTGGGCGCGCGGGTCGCCCCAGCGGGTCGAGACCGTGGCGAACACGTCACGGCGGCGCAGGGCCGAGCGCAGCAGGTCCAGCACGCACACCACCCATGCGTCCCGGTCGACCTCGACGCCGTCGGCGCGGCCGAAGACAGCACCGTGCCACAGCGGGAGCACCAGGTGCTCGTCGACCTCGTCCCGGCGCACCCTGCGACGCCCGCGCAGCCGGTCCAGACCAGCCACCGCCTCCAGCACAGGTCGGCCAGCCGGGGTCGCACCCCACGGGACGGCGGTGGCCAGTGCACCCAGGAACGGGGCGACGGTGCGGTACTTGCGGGCCATCTGCGTTCGCATCGCTCCGTCGGCCCCGGTCTGGTCCGGGACGAGCTCTTCGACCTTGGCCACGGCCTGCACGATCGTCTCGCGGGTCGCCACCTGCTCCAGCGCGGCCCATGCCCGGGCGACGTCCACCTGCTCGCCGGGCTCTGCGAGCACCTGCAGCAGGGCGTGCCCGACCCGGGCGAGCAGGCTCGACGCCTTCTCCAGCTCGGGCATGGCCGCTAGCCGCTGCGCAGTCGCAGCTTTCTTGGACGGGTTGCGGACCTTCTCGGACATCAGGACGTCGAACAGGTCCAGCGCGTCGTCGACGGCGTCGGCCTCCAGCGACGCCACGGCAGCGACCAGCGTCGCCGTGCGGCGCGGCTCGGCCAGCCTGCGCAGCGTCTGGGCCTTGGCCCCCAGCCCGTACCGGGCCAGCGACCGCACCCGCGCCACGGGCACGCCCGACAGGTCGACGTTCCCCACGCCCAGCGCCCGCACCTGGGCAGCCCGGCGCAGCGCCTTGTCCGTCTCCGGTCCCGACACGCGCGTCGGTCCGGTCCGCAGCACCTCCAGCCTGCTGGCACGCTCACCAGCGTCGACCTCCAACAGGCCGCGCAGCACGACCGGCAGATCATGATCAGCCGCCCGGGCAGCGGTCGCGACAGCGTCGTACAGCCGTCCGGCAGCCTGGTCCCGGGCCGAGGCCACCAGACGCGCCAGCACGCTGACCCCCGGCAGCAGGACCCGCTTGCGCCGCAGCCAGGCCACTGCCTGGCCGAACAGTGCGGTCGGGCTCTCGCCGTGCGTCCAGGACCGCGCACCGACGAACGCGGCCAGCTCGTCGACCAGCGCCCCTGCGAGGTCTTCGTACCCGTAGGCGTCGCGGATCTCGCGGGCGTGCTCGTGGACCGTCGGCAGCCGCCGGGCGTACTGCTTGACGACCGACGGGTCCTCGACGTCGAGCTGGCCCGCCAGGTGGTCGACCACGCCCCACGGCACGTCCCGCAGATCGGCCAGGAACGTCCCCAGGAACCGGACCGTGCCCAGCTGCACCGCGAAACCGAGCCGGTTGTGCTCACCACGGTGCCGGGCGACCAGGCCCCGGTCAGCGTCGTCGAGGTAGAAGAACTGGTCCAGCTCGTCCTGCGACGGCTCGCCCGTGAACCGCCCGAAACCAGCGGCCTGCTCGTTGCTGAGGAACTCGACCGGCACCCTCACACGCTACCTGGCCCAAAGACCGATCCGACCCTGCGGGACCTCCGACGGCGGTGCGGGTCAACCTGCCCACAAGACCTTCCCGTCGCCGGTCCATCTCAGGTAGACTGGTGGGCGTCCAGAGCACGAGCCCTGGAAAGTGAGCCCGGCAGTCATCCGGACGGTTGGCGAGCCGGGCTTCGCGCTGCCTGGCCAGGCGCTCCGTCTTCGGCATCGGCCATGCTGGCGATCATGCCCGTCCACGGCTGGCCGCGCTGCAAGCACCAGGCGATAGCGTCGGCGACCCACAGCAACGGTTCCTCGTGCTTGGACAGGTGGCAGAACTCGATGCTGCGTCCTGGGCGTGGCCCGAGTTCTTCGCGCAACCACCGCTCGTCCCTGGCCTGCTCAGAGTCGTCTTTCTCGATGAGGATCCGCCGAGGCCGGGCCTGCATGGCATCACGGGCCAGGGCCCGCAGGCACATCTCACGCGCCGCAGCAGGTCGCAGCGCACGCTCAGCCTGGTAGGTGCGGTAGCGGGCGGTGCTGGCAGTGATGACGTCCAGCACCGCCCGGCGTGTGCTGGGGCTCTCCTTGGTGAAGTGCAGGCTCCTCTGCCCAGGGTGCAACTGGGCACGCAGGGCCTTGCGTAGCGATGCCTGGTCGCCGACCGGTACGACGACCGCGACCACGAGCAGGCGCGAACGCTTGGTCTCGTCGACGAACCAGCACGTCGGCACAGCACGAGTCGGCGGGTCGTTACGGGGGCGCATCCTGTCTCCGGGAGGTTGGACCCATTATCCCCCGTGGGACGCGCCCCGGACCTCCGACCGTCGGCGTCTTCGGGCAACGGCGTTAGCGTTCAATCCTGTTCCGTTACTACTCGGACCCCTGGCCGCCCTGCGGGCCCAGCGTGAGACCGAAGAGGGCGACGGCGTCCGCACGCGCCTGCGCGACCTGGGACTGCAACCGCAGCACCACGACGACGACCCGCCGCCGCTGACCGAGCGCGGCCCTGAGATGATCTGATCTGACGGCAGACCACCAGAGGTGACAGGAGACGCCCAGTGACCGAGCAACCCAGGCCGGCCGACTCGGAAGGCGACGATCTTGCGGACCTGGGACGAGAACTGGTGCCGGGTCAGCAGGTCGCGGACGTCGAACCAGACCGTGCACCGTACAGGTCGCCCGCGTGGATCGAGGGGCGCACGCAGCAGATGCGAGACCAGGGCATAGACGAGCAGGTCATACGAGCCTGGGCGGGGGCAGCCCTCGACTGCCCGGTACCCGCCAGGTACGCCACCCGTCGAGTTGGGTCGCCCGGAACACCAGCTCGGCGGACCGTGCATGACGCGGACCGCACGCTCGATCCGGGCATGTCGTTGTGACCAACCGAGCCAGGTCGCGAGCGTGTCTGGGGCGAAACAGATCGGGCCTCACACCCACCTAGCACGGTGGACATGAGGCCCGGTCGATGTATGCGCGCCAGTCCAAGCCCGGCGCTCTGGATGATCATACTGTCACTCACCGTCCGGGGTCAGGCGGTCCATGTCCTCCTTGACGTACCGGGCGAACACCTGGTCGGTCACGGGAGCCGGTTGGGCGAGGTTGTCGACCTGGTGGTGCGTGGAGGTGCAGCGGTCGAACCCGCCGCCGATCCTGGGGTCGTGCAGCCGGTCGATCGCGGGGTACAGGTACGTGTGGAACACCCGTGGCCCGTCGGTGGGCCTGCTCGCCCCGTAGGCGGCGTGCCAGGCGACCATCTGGGCGGTGAGCTCCTCGACGGCGATCGGGTGCGCGGGCCAGCACGGCGGTATGAGCCGTTCGGCGCGGCCGTACCCGTAGCGGGCGTTGTACCAGCCGACCCACCAGCGCAGCGCCTCCCAGAGGTCTTGGCGGGCCTGGCCGGTGACGGTGGCCCAGCACCACCTGCCCTTGCCGCCGCGACCCTCCAGGACGTCGAGCACCGCAGCCATGTCCTCGGCGTGCGTCCGGTCCAGCGCCTCCACGCGCTGGACGAGCGGGGCCAGGGCATCGTCGAGCTCGGCCTGGGTGACGGGCTGGTCGGGGCTCACGACTCCATCCCCCGGCCGGTGCGCTGCTCGACCTGGCGTCGGCCTGCGTCGATCTTCTTCGCGTCCGGCCGACGCCACCACGGGCGCAGCCCAACGTAGACCGCAGGGGTGTTGCGGTAGACCATGAGCGCCGTACCCTGCGGCAGCCTGCGGATCGCGTCGGGCTGGATGACGGGCTGCCACTGCTGGGAGGTGGTGACCGACCCGTGCCCGGTGCCCGAGGAGACCGACACCTGCTTCTCCCGGTACCGGCCGCTGGCCTGGGACAGCTCGTCGAGCAGGTCGGGCTCGGCGATCCCGGGCAGGTAGAGCTTGCAGGTCGCGGCGGCGCGCACCGCGTCGGCACCCTCGCGGCCCCACCGGTCGGCCATCTGCGCGACCGACTGGGCGGTCACGGTCACGGAGATGCCCCGCCCGCCGGAGTCGGACATCAGACCCGGCAGGTCCGGCAGCGGGGCGATGTTCGCCGCCTCGTCCAGCACCACCGCCAGCGGCGGCCACAGCCGCCCCCCGGCGGACCGCTGCGACGCGGCCCGCGCGGCTCGCACGATCGTGTCGGCCAGGGCGGTGACCAGCGGCGCGACCGACGACGCACCGGTCGCCGACAACAAGTACAGGGTGTCGCGCCCGCCAGCCAGGAACCGGCCGACGTCGAACACCTGGTCACCGGGCTGGGGGCACACGGTGCGCAGTGCCTTGGGCGAGGTCAGCGGACCCAGGACCCCCGACAGCGTCATCCGCAGGCCGTCCACCGTCTCACCGGCCCGGGCCTGGGTGCGGGCTCTGAGCAGGTCGGCCCAGTCCCGCGTGCCGTAGTCGGGGCCCGGCGGTGCGTCGACGGTCGGGGCCGCAGGCGCCGCGCCCTGCTGGCGCAGGATCACCGCAGGCTCGGACAGCTCGAAGTCAGCGGCCCAGCGCACCACGTCACGCATCGACCCGCCCGGCTTGAGGGCGGCAGCGTGCAGCAGGTAGGCCAGCACCTCACCCGCCCGGTCGGAGAACCAGCGGGCGTTGCGGGCCCCGTCGCGGCTGGGGTCGGCGGCCGCCCACGCCTTGCCCCGGGCCAGAGCCTCGTCAGGGTCGTGGCACCCGGCCACGGGATCCCAGCACACGCCGGTGGGCCACCCAGTGATGCCGTCGACGTCCAGGACGTGGACCCGTCCGAGGCGTTCGCGCGCCGCAGCCGTCAGGTACACCAGGTCGTTCTTGGTCGACGTGGCGACCAACGGCCCCGGGGCGTCCAGCACACGGGGCACGACGTAGGCCACCGTCTTGAAGGACCGGGGCGGACCGAGCACGAAGAACGAGTCCTCGTGCTGGGCGTACAGGCGGGCGCCACCCAGGCGGCACACCGGCACCACCAGGTCGGCGTCGGCCGGACCACCGTCCGCCAGCCCCACCAGCGGAGCCGTGCGGCCACCCGGAGCGCGCAGACGCAGCCACCAGCGCCGCCAGCGAGGCTGCCTCGGCGGCAGGGTCGCCGACATCGCCCGGCGGGCGGTGCCCACCGCCCGCCGGAACGTCATGGCCCGCAGCTGCCCGACCGTCGCACCCCCGGTCGCCCGCAGTCGTGAGCGACGTGCCATGCGCGTCACGACCCACCCGACGACCACCAGGAGCGTCCCCAGCAGGACGGCGAAGACCGTCCACAGCGCCGCCGAGCTGCCCGGCGGATCGGCGTACCCCGCGCGGGGGTCGGTCGGGTGGGCCCTGATGGCGGCGACGGTGTCGGCCAGGCCAGGTACCGGGCCCGGCCCCACACCCGCCACGACCACGGCCGCCAGGTGGAACACGCCCGTCACGGCCACGGCCGCGCCGACCACCCACAGCGCGGCGACGAACGCCTGGTCGCCCAGCGACCGGTTCGGGTGGGCCATCACGCCGCCCGGTGCAGACCGACGGTCGCAGTCGAGGTCATCGCGTCGTCGGTGTCGGTCAACACCGCCTCCCACGGTGAGCGCAGGTGGGTGACCAGCACAGGCTTCTGCGACCCGACCTTGATCAGGCACGCCCCCTGCGGCAGGGTCATCAGCGTCTGGACCGTGGCGGGCGGCAGGTTGAACAGCTCGACGACCCGCTGCGCGTCGTCGAGCTT
>JGI20166J26741_11699695_pt1 | contig 10850 bp, 9 predicted proteins | sample TergutCu122P5_FD_26741 | JGI IMG/M metagenome (IMG submission 26741) | reverse complement strand
GTAAGTAAGTAAGTAAGTAAGTAAGTAAGTAAGTAAGTAAGTAAGTAAGTAAGTAAGTAAGTAAGTAAGTAAGTAAGTAAGTAAGTAGGTAGGTAAGTAAATACATTTACTAAATTAAAATTAATAAGTAAACGAATTTCAAATAAAGATTAAATGAAAGTTAATGCAACAACAAATTGCACCCAAATGGGTAAAATATCGAATTGGAGAGAAAGTCATTAGTGACTATTTAAACAAATGCCGAATACACGCAATCTAAGGTTAAACAGATTACGTTCAAATAAATAGACATTTGACTGAAAAGAAAAACATCATCGAACATGTGAAAAAAAAAGTACGAAAATAAATTATAACCTAGGGATGAAGAAATTGTATTCGAAAAAACAAAATATGACTCTAAAATAAGAAACAGTGGATTATATTTCGATAAATGCAAGCGTCTAGATTTAATGTGACGACGAATGAATTACATTCAAATACGTACATACTGAAAATGAATGAATTATATTTCAACAACAGCAAGAACAAAATCAAATTTGAGAATGAGGAAAGTTTATTCAAATAAACACAACTATGCATTTAAGAAAAAGGAATAATGAATTATACTAAAGAAATTATTTCATTAACTAAGAGTACATCCAAGTGAATACAAAGTCCGACAACGGCAGAAATGATACTGATCATAAAAATTAGAATATCTTGTTCAAATAAGCACAATACTGCATTTAAAAGAAGGAAATGATGACTTACATTCTGGAAATTGCGAAATGCTGAAACCCATTACAAACAAAATAAATTCTTTTCTGAACCAACAAGAAGCACAGATTTAACTAGTGGCGATATTTCCAAAATATTCTTCAGTATATATGACAGTATTGTCATATAAGCAGTACATGAAATATTGAGTCAAAAGTCTGTATTGATTTACAGTGTATATGGATGACATCTATGCCATTTTAGAAGTTAGCTCAAAGACAATCCCCAGAAAAGGTATACTACCGCGAACAGAGTGTCAGAAACCCCAAACCAATAGGGAATCTAAATTTAGCGGATTACTCTTTTCGTATCTACAAACAAAAATGTAGGCTGATTTTTGGACATTATAAATTTACTACCAGTCCTTAACCATATAAATAGAACATTTCTTCATACTCCTTCCTCTTTTATTTTACGCTATTTGTACAAAATCCGCACTACTTGTTCAGCGTAATATTTTTACTGTGATATGGAAACAGCTGTGAACGAAAAGATGGAGGATGTTGCGTATGACGTTTACTGGTTTATACAAATAATGACAGCGTTTAGTGTTTTTAATTTAACCCACCTTGTTGTACAGTAAATAATATTCAGTTTTTAACAATGTGGGAGACGTAAAGTTACGGTTGTATACATTATGAACAATGAATGAGTGTAATTCTAAGTAGCTAATATTTTGATTATTGATCCTGTGCTACAACAACGTCGCGTATGATTTACCATAAGTGAAAGGGTATCGACAGCGAAAACTTCAGTATAATATAAAGTTCATAGAATGGAGTGTGTTGGCGATTTTGAATATAACAGCAAAGATTTAATTGGCCATGGTGCGTTTGCTGTTGTATTCAAAGGTAGGCATAGGAAGGTAAGAAAGACAATGTAAAATGTTTACTTTTGGAAGTGGTGTAGAGAATTACAGTTTGTAGTTACCTAGGCAGTATTTATAAATTCGGTGTTAACATCTTACATATTTTGTTTTGTAGAACCCAAATTTTGTGGTTGCCATCAAAAGCATTACAAAGAAAAATCTGGCCAAGTCACAAAACTTACTGGGAAAGGAGATCAAAATATTAAAGGTAGGTTTTCAGATATTTAGGTTTATAAAATAAACTGCTGGTCACATCCACGTTTGAATGTTTTTACAGTATTTTTGTGCATAAAGTAATCAGTAACTTCATTAAAATATGAGATTTCTTCTTTAAAAATAAAAGTCATTTCTTTATAGAGTAAAATTTCTTTACATTTCGTAGATCCTTTGTAGGACTAAGCCAAGGATGCAGGCTATGTGATGCCTTAATATTATGACCTAAAATATTGGTGGTAGGTGGAAGGTTATGGAACAAAATTCCAGTATATTGAACTCCTTTGTGATATTGACTGAGGTTAGTACAGCCATTTGGTATATGAAGGTCATAGTTATTCCATGTTCCTGAATTATATTGGTCTGAAACTGATAAAAATTATTTCGTTTTGTCCACAAGAAATGATAATACTAAGAACAAGTATTGCTGGCAAGTGAAAGAACACTTAGTATCCTGAACATTTTGAAACAAGAGTGCTCTTTTACAGCACTTTGCAGTATTCAAAAGATTTTGTTTTGGATATAAAATACTGTTATGGGTTCTTTTGAACTGTAAATGTGTTCTATGTCCAGAGACATGGACTTCATTATTCCAGAGATGGAAACAGACTTTAGACTACTGTGGAATGCAAGTAACTGTTTACCTCTTTACATGGCATAACATACCAGAAGAATTAAATTTCTTGTTACTACCACTGTGATATCATCAAAACTTACAACTTTTGTATTATTTACAAAGAGAATGTAGGTTTGGTTTTGGAATTGAAGACTGGGAGAAGATCATTGATACAGATGAGAAGAAGCAAGTGACCAAGTAATAATTATTACTTGTAACTGTGTGAGTGTTGAGAATGTTTCCTGAGTTGGGTCAGAGTTCATGTTTGTTGCACTGGAAAGATATACTTTGGTGTCAGCTTACCACCACATTGTCAGTTCTGGCTTGTAAACAAATGTTTCTGATATTTAAGAATCTAGTTAGTAGGTAAATTCCTTACAGCAATTATATTTTATGAGATATAGTCTTCTTGGCAAGTGAATACCCTGCACCTGAATTGCCTGTTCTTATAACCAAAACCCCCTGGTTTTCAGAGTACAGGTTTCTGGAATATGATGCCGCATAATCTGGTAGATGTCTATGGACATTTTGATGTGATGGCAGTAAATTTCCACCATACTGTATGGCATCATATTCTGGAAGACTCTTACCTTCATAATTTGTACTGTAAGATGTGCTGTTATCACAGGTTGGAATGCAATATGCTGGGATTTTTTGTGAAGGTCAATAGTAGGTTGATTTTCTGAAGAAAGTTAATTGTTTAACTTTTATTACCGGTTCTAAAATCTGAAATTAACCAGATATTGCCTGAGGTTTGACAATTTGACAGACAGTTTGACAGCTTTATTGTTGTCAAGTGCTGTGAATGTAAGTACCAAGTCATACCAGGAAATTACCGAAGTGGTGTATAGATATTATCTGTATGTCTTGTGAAGCTATTTCTGTAAGCTCCATGTGTAACCTGTCAAAGCCAGAATCATAGCTAAACAATAATTAAACATTTCCCACCTGAAAAAAAATAAACTGTGTTCCTGTTACAAAGATCAGCCAATTAATGAATTACAGGGAGGTAACTGCTGTTTGTTGTGAGAATCGCAGGAAACACATTAAGGGCAAAATTCAGCGTTCTGTAGTGCTAAAGTAGTGGATGCATACAATTACTACAGTGTGTTCAATGGCTAATACCATCATCCCCCAAATTTCTGGGCCTCTGTAAACATCTCTCCATGTGATTTATAACCATTATTTTGTGTCATTTTCTCATCCCCATTCTGGCTGTTGTATTTTAAGCACCCTCGTACGATGCAGCTACATTTCGTATGCAACCATTGTAATAAGAGATCTGTTTATCTGCTATGTAGTAAGTTCATTTGCACCCTTCAAAAGAAATTAAGAGGGTGATGTAATTAAGGAGGATGTGATGGGTGGGGCATATAGCAAGCATGTGTGTGTGTGTGTGTGTGTGTGTGTGTGTGTGTGATGAGAAATGCATACATTGTTTTTATTTGAAACTATGAAGGTAAGAGACCCAGGCCTAGATGGGAAGATAATATTAAAATGGGTCTTAAAAAGTAGAATGTTGAAGTGAGTGTACTTGATGCAGCTGGCTCAGGGTAAGGTCAAGTGGTAGTTTGTTGAGAATGTGGTGATGAACCTGTGGCTTTTATAATAGGCGGATGATTTCTTGACTGTCTGTGAGACTACCATGAAGCTGACACATGTGTTGGACTTCTTTGTTGTTTCATTTTTAGTTAATGATGATGAAAAGAGAAGGCTGCGGATTAAAGTTATGAAACCACCTATGTGTGGGTGATGAAGATTGGCTGAGTCTAAGAGATCTCTTCCCCTTTTTGATCTGAGTGGAGTCAGATTCTGAAGCCTACATTTACAAAGAAAAAGTCCCATGTTTGTGTCATGTTAATGGTACATTTTCATCACAGACTTTTAGACTTACAAGTAACTCAGCTTCTCATGAAGGACTGTGTTTCATCTGGTTACTCTGAGTTAAAGCTCTGACATCCTGTATAATGTTCATTATGTTTCTTTTTAGGAATTGACGGAACTTCATCATGATAATGTTGTAGCACTGCTTGACTGTAAGGTAATTATTATAATTATTATTATTATTATCCTTGTTATCACCTTTATGTAGGGTATTTACAATTATGTACCTGAAACAAACCATTTTTATAGGGTATACAGTTTTGCGGCTGTTCTGTATTTACAATTTGTGCTACACGTAATGTTATTTTGCCTGTGAAATATGTTTTATATTATTATTATTATTATTATTATTATTATTATTTACCATTATGCAGGATGTTTACAATTATATGCCTGAAACAGAGCATGTTTCTAGGATGTATAATTTTGCAGCTGTTATGTAGTTACAGTTTATTGTATATGTAATGTTATTTAGCCCATGAAATATGTTTTGTACTTATATGTGGATCCTTTCCAAAGTATGTGTGCAGTGTCCAGTATGGGTGTTTTCATTAGTTTCTTGATGTTGTGCTTTCCCGGTATGTTGCTCAGGTATTTTCTGAATGATGTTGTTTTTATGTTACACTAAATCATGGTTAACAGACAGTTGTTAGAGAGGTGCAATAAAATTAAATTTTTTTTTTTCTTTCCCAGGAAACATCACATAATGTGTTTTTGGTTATGGAGGTGAGTCATACTTCTTCCATTCATAAGAGCAGAATCTCCTTTATTCTGTGTCGGTAGATTAGAGTATTTTGAAGTGCAATGAAATTTCAGAAAATGATAGTGAATGATATTATCCAAAGAACTGTATTCTGACTTTGATGTTTACATTGCACATTGGTAGCAGATGTTACACACCAGACCTCCATGTATTCACCATTGACATTTTGGTATTGGCCCTGTCATGGCATGAAGGCTTGTATCCTGGTGTAGAAGAAATGGTGCCATGTGTTTGTAGGCAGGAGGTGACAGCTTGCTTCGTGGCAGTGTTTGTTGCAAATTTCCTTCCCAGCCAGGTGCTTCATAAGGTGTCCAGAGAGATGAAAATCACTGGGCCCCACACTGTCAGTAGGTACAGCACTATGGCTAGGAGGTTATGAAACACTTCCCTATGCAGTTTGGATCTCACTCCTGGTGATTTCCATATCTTTGCCACCATAAGAAGCTCCTGACTGACAGGCAAAGTGGTGGCAGATTCTGACATTAAGCAAGCTGTAGACACTTGACACACATTTCTTCAATGCCAGGACAAAGACCTTGGTACTTTGATGGGACATACGAATGACCAGTGGGTTTAAAGTCATGGTGGGACAGATTCTTAAACACCAGTGGTGACTGCGTGGAGGTCTGATGTGTTTCATCTGCTACCCAAGTGCCATGTATATATCAGTCAGAATAAAGTTCTTGGCATCAGACTGTTGTTACCTTATTCGTGAAGCTCCTGTTTGTTATCTTTGTACATTGTCAATAAGACAGTCTTCTGAGAGACTATGTGAAATAAAACATACTTATGTAATGATGCTGTCACTGCTTCAGAGACTATAGTATCAAGTGATACTGTGGTCACTGAGTGACGAATTGCAAAGAACAGGGAAGGAAAGACGTTGGAGACTATTTTAACCATTTGGCACTGGAGGATGGCTATAGTCATAATGCTGTGGGATGCCGAGAAAGCCAAATGACCACTATAGTTGTCGGGTATTTACACACAAAGTAATGGGTAGGATATTCAAGTCCTGTTCTTTTGCAGAGTGCACTGGGCACTGAATTCTGGCACCAAAGGGTTGAGGTACTGGAGGGTAACAAGTTATTGCTTGAGATTCATATATTCCAGTGAGTTTCCATACGATACAGTAACCCCTGAACAAATGTGGTTTTGCTCACTGCATTTTTGACTGTGTTCAGGTGAAAGTAATTAAATTTGTGGGCACGAAGTTTGCCAGGCACTGAAAAATTTAAATTCACAGGGGTAAATGTGGGTGGGTACTCACCTGCCCCAGAAGCTGGCAGCATTAACCATCAGATTTCTGTGTTAATGTCCAAAAATGTGTGTGTTTCAAGTGATGTTGGGTTTCATCCATAAGCATCTGCATTCACATAACTTTAGTTTTCCCATAAGAATTTTGTGCAACCCAGTTTTGCCCCTTGTGTTCTGATTATCCCCCATAACCCCTGTGGTAGACATAGTGTCACTGTGTATCATAATCTGGATGTGATGTTCAACAGTGTGTTAGCTGGGTACAGGACATTTTAGAGGAATGAAGCTGCCTGCATATTCTGTCTGCAATGAAAATGGGTACTGTGTGCAGTGAGCTGTGTTGGCACTAGATGTTTATTAACGCTCTAGAATGCGGCCATTGGTGCTGAACCTGCCGAATCTGCATCTACAGAGAGTTGTTTATTTTCTGTAGATGATTTTTGATGGGAATGGCAAATGAGTCTTTCTTCTTAGGTGATGTTATTAACTTCCTTGTTTTTTGAAAAATATTTTACCATTTCTGATCCATTTATTTGTTGATGTGTTAATATATATATATTTTTTTTATTTGCAGTACTGCAATGGAGGTGATTTGGCCGATTACTTAGGGGGTAAGGATTTGTGTGCATGAAATACATTATTATAAAGTTCTGGAGTCAGTTCTGAGAATTTTAGTGTAATTACTGAATGTGTTTTTATTTATTGCAGTGATGGGGACCCTGAGTGAGGACACAATTAGACTTTTTCTCTGTCAGTTGGGTAAGGGGTGCATTTATTTTGAGAATTGTTATATAAACAAATTCTCTCATCATGCAAAGCATTGTGAGAAATAATTTTAATTTTTCTTGCAGCCGGAGCAATGAAGGCATTGCATGCAAAGGGTATTGTCCACCGGGATTTGAAGCCACAGAATATTTTGCTGAGTCATAGTGGTGGAAAATCTTGTCCACAACCGCACGAGATCCGACTGAAAATTGGTAGGCTGTAATATTAATCTGAATGACATTTCACATCCAAAAATAAAGTAAATGAAGTACTTGCATTTTGACATAACAAAATCTGGTGTTTTGTTCTCAGCTGACTTTGGCTTTGCAAGGTTCCTTCAGGATGGAGTTATGGCTGCGACACTATGTGGTTCACCAATGTACATGGCAAGTTTAAAGCTTCTTATAAGTTTTCCTTGTTTGGGAATTTATTAATGTGCATTTTTAATATTCTGGTTTAAAAGAAGATCAAAGTAGTTATACAAAAAGCTTTATTTTGGAAGTTAGTTATCTCTTTGTTCCATGGAAAAGAGGATTGAAAAATCTGAAAGGAGTAATTAGATAATTTGTTATAAGTGGAGAGGTTACTAAATTAGTTACTCGTAGTGTTGGCCAGATATTGTTGAGGAGTGTCCTTAAATTTACATGGTAGTTGGGTTACACGTATGCTGTAAGTGCATTCACTATCCTACATTACATTTATAAGCATTTTAATGTAGTGATTTTTTTAAAATTAATATTTTATTGTAAAATACATAATTATTTAAATTTTTATTTTTTGCAGGCACCAGAAGTGATCATGTCTCTGCAGTATGATGCAAAAGCTGATCTTTGGAGCTTAGGTACCATAGTATTTCAGTGTTTGACTGGCAAGGCTCCGTTCCATGCACAGACACCACAGGCGCTCAAACAATACTATGAGAAGAATGCGAATCTAGCTCCAAAGTGAGTTTATGGCTTTATGTTAACTCTTTGAAGTCAGCAGTTTATCTAAACAGTATATCAGAATTCAGTTTGTAGGTCACAGGGAACGTAGTCTGTCTCCAACATAAAGACTAAGCCCAAACGTAACAACAATTATGACCGGCCATGGAAATATTAGATCTTACTTACATCGATTAAAAATTATAGAAAGTCCAGAGTGCCCACCAAACACGGTATACAAACAGTAGACCACTTAATATTTCAGTGTGAAAGGCTAAAGAATGAAAGAGATATTCTGAAGAATAGTGTACTTAAAAAAGGCAACTGGCCACTGAGTAAAAATGAATTAATCCATAGGAATTTCAAACAATTCATTAGATATATAAACTCGATGGACTTTGAAAAGATAAATTGTTCTAACGAACAGTTGTAAACGAACACTAACAACAGAAATGTAAGATAAAATAGCATGTAGTATTACTTACTGTAATGGAGCATGCTGATGTTTTAATAAATGAATAAAAAAAAATCATAAAGACCAGCCACTTCCTGTTGGTTAGAGAAATAAGTGGTGCTTATATCCTCAACTGTACAAAACATATATATAGAACTTGAGGGAAAAAGGCAGACTTCTTAGTGGTAATGCAGGCAGTGTGTATGGTTACCACCTGTCTGTAAAGGGCTGGTATTTATGTTTGATGCATGTTTCTTATGGACTACATGAAACTGTTTTCACACCATGCAGGATCCCTTCAGGAACATCGCCAGAATTGGCTGACCTTTTGTTAGGATTACTGCGACGTAATGCTCGTGACCGCATACCGTTTGATAATTTCTTTAGTCATCCATTTCTGCAGCGTCACCCGGAACCCATGCCACCTCGATCGCCAGCATCTTGTCCCATGTCAGGTAATAATCTGATGATGAACTATCTCATGCTTGTCTGTATTGAATTTTATAGGTTTGCAGCACTGAATCAGTATCTTATATTTCAAGTTCTGGTGGTACTGGGTCATGGTTACCCCACATTGCTTTGTAGTTACCACACACACACACACACACATGCGTGTACACGCATGCCTAACTGTGAAATTTGTAGGTGTGTGGTAGGAGGTGTTTTACCAGTATTTCTGATAATATACTACTGGAATATTTGTATTATTACATTGTGAGCAATTTTTAGTGGTGTTTCGCTTTATGCTGAGTGTGTGTGGTAGAACTCTTGTGTGAAGAGTGTGTCTAGATTACAGGTGCTGCTGTGTTTATCCTGTCAAAATCTAAATTGAAGTGAACTTCATAAGAATGATATAATTTTTTGAAGCTTGTTTGTGACTATGAATAATTGACAATTAGAATTCAGTGACAAGAGTCTTAATTGTTGTGCATTCATCTGCAGCTCAGTGATTGTGTCTACATTTTTTTTTAATAACTTAATCTTTAATCCCTGAGAAATCCTTTAGTCACACAGACTTGTAAATATGTACATGCTGCTTTATAAAGTTGAATGTTGTCAGGAGGAAAGTAAAATTTATCAGTACGACATGCTGTGGCATTGCTTTGCTGTGTTCACTTCGTTAAAGGCAGTTTTTGTAGACTGAAGGGAGACTAAAAACAAATTTGTCACTGTATCTTAGGGTTTCTTGTCTCACACCAGTTTGTCATTTTTTGGCACAGCATTTCTGTTCTCTGATGATTCTTCCAATTAATCTGTCACTGTTACTGTTATATTTCTTAAATTATACTGGAATATTTTAGGAGACCTTCCTCCTTCTCCTGGAGCCATGTTTATCCCTTCCGCGGCAGTGACATCTGCAGGAGCAGCCGTAATTGTAGTCAGCCCAACGCAGCAGAAGGCTGATTCAAGTTCTCCTGATCCAGGTACATGTATTAAGAGTATGCCACATTTGTTGACACTTGAGTTACAGTTACATTTTGTCTGTAGGTATGGACTGTTTGACCACCACTTAAGGAAAGTTTTAGAACCATTTCTGCCATTGGATAGGTTCTGTTACCCCATTATTGGTGATGGCTCTTTTCAGGTCACACACGTCCACAATCTGTTATTTTCTTGACATGTCACTGAACTTCCTGTAACTGCACATTCCAGACCACCCCTGCTATACTTGCCAGTGACATTCCAAAACTTTTGCAATGTACTTTTCTTAGCAGCCACCTGACACCAGCCTCTTCCATTATGGCCCTGACCACTGCATGGGACCGGAACTCCCATTGGCTCACTAATCCATTGGCCCTTGCCTATACAGCTTAACCCATTTTTCCAGTAGCTACTCTTCTTTGACTCTTTAGATCCTAAAGATTGAGGAATAGTTAAAACTGCTTGATATTTCAGAATATTGGGTATTGGGTCAGAACCACTTGTGGGGGGAGAAGGGGGGATACTTGAATTATTAATGTTTCCAAAGTTTTATCGTATGTTGATGTGACAGTTTGTCTGTCAGCAAAAGAGTCCACATACGGATCTGGCTGGGTATTGAATGCTGAGTTGTCTGGATGAAAGTCTGTTGTACCCAGAGACCTCCAAACCCCCCCACACACTTAACTGTAGGTTTCAGTCAGAAAATTCATATTGCATTTTTACATATGAAATTCCAGTGTTTTGTGATGTTTATGACTGTGATACATACAAGGGTTGGAACTTTAATAGTGGCAACTATTTATTTACAACAGATACAAAATAGATACACGGTTCGAAGTTTTACTGTCCTTCACTGTAGTCACCAGCATTGTGTACAACCCGTTGCCAGCGATGTGGAAGTCATAGGATACCTTTAGCAGCGCCTGTTG
>JGI20166J26741_11699584_pt1 | contig 10851 bp, 8 predicted proteins | sample TergutCu122P5_FD_26741 | JGI IMG/M metagenome (IMG submission 26741) | reverse complement strand
CAATTTAAAGTAAACAATAATCAGTTATAAGTATAAATCCGAGTCAACTCTTCTTAGCGATAAGACTGATAAACAGTCAACCTAAATCAGGAAAAGACACTCCTGCCCGGATCTTGAATTGGACAATGGTGGTTTCGCCTTGGGGGATGAGGTGGAGTAGTCCTGCTGTGATTGCCATATATATTTTCGTTTTTCTTTCTACTTATATCTCAAATCTTTCATCTTTTGCTTGCTTCAAAAGACGTAAAGCATTTTTTGCTTGTTTAGGGCTAAAAATTGCTTTTCTGTTCGCTAAAATACCAAAATTATACAATAGTTTTCTGTCAAAAGGAGTAAAACGATTATTTTCTTTTGCCCATTTAGAAAGAGCAAACCAAACCTCACTGTTAATTTTACCTGCCTCTTCAATCATTTTTATTTCTTGTGGCGAGAGTTCTTGTCCTATCAAATCGTTCTCTATATAAGTGTCGGCTTCTTTTCTGATTTCATTATCTATCAGACTGATGTCTATAAATTTATCTTTCAATGTCAACCAACATTCTGTTTTTTTACACCATTCTCCTATGTTCATGCCTGCCTTTGACGGATTATTGATATGTTCCCAGACAGTCACAATCATTTGTTCAATTAGACTGTTCACAGTCTCACTGATTACCTGATTTTCCCAGATAAGGTCAAGATTCAGCTTTTTACTTGTTTTATATGAAAGCCAGGCAAGAATATACGATACCATATTTGCCTTATATCCTCCCAAGTTTTTCTTTGCTACTATTCTGTCAATTTCTTTGAACAAGATAGCTTTTGCAATTAATCTCTGATAATATTTCTTACTTATTTCATTCTTTTGTCCCAATATTTCTTTGGTAAAAAGATTAAAATTATTTTCTGCACCTTTTCCAACGTCGTACGGTCGTTGCCACCAACTCATTTCATATTTTGCAAGGTCTGTTTTAGTAAATTTCTGTTTTTTAGGATATTCTCTTTCAAACAGTTTCATCTCTCTACCCGTTTTTTGAGACTTATCATCAAGATATTGACCCCTTGCCCTTTCATAAAACCATTTGTTGGTTGCTTTGCCGCCTGTTTTTGTTGGCATCCATTCTGTCCTTGAAAAGTTTTCAATACTGATATGATAATCACTGTTTGATTTAAAATCGGATTTTTTTATTGCTGTTTGAGTGTTCGCAAATTCTGAAATCTTAGGAACAATATCTGCTACAACCTCTTTTTGTACAACTGAAATTTTTGTTTGTACAAATACTTTCGATAAATCAATTTCCTTTTCTTTGGAAGTCGCAAAAATAGAAGCGGTTGTTTGCCCTCCGTTAACAATCTGCCAATTTTCGATTCTCGTAATGTATGGTATGCTATCTTCAAATTCAATTTCAACTTTTTCTGCTGTTGTTGATATCCCATTATTGTAGGCAAAAAACATATCGGGTGATTCACGTATTGTATCACGTATTCCTTTATTTACTTTCGCCTTGAATTGTAAGAAAGTTCTGACATTTTTTTCAAGAAGACCTTGCCGGTATTTCTCATAAATCGAAGATAAAACTTTGCTGGGCATGATAGCCAGATAAACATCAACTTTCTCACTGACTTTATCCATGTGAAGGCATTTTAATTTATAGTTATAATCATTAAGGAAGTCTATTTCAGTTTTTTGTTTACCTGCTTTAATCAGATATTGTTGATATACTCTTTCAATGTCCCACAAATGAAAGTCAATATAAACATCTTTTTCTTCTTTTGATTCGGGAACAATATCAGCAGAAGCCTGTCCGTTTGTCAAAACAAAAATCCGCACATTTCTCACTTCATCTTTTGTTTGTTCAATAATTTGCACCAAATCAAATACATTAATATCTGATTCATCCACTTTTGCAGATAATTTTTTATCTCTTGCTGCCCAGAAGAAATTTTCAGCTTTTGAAAAAGCATCCAAAATATCGCTATCAGATACTTTTGTAAGTCGTTGTTCTCCTTTAAAAATCGCAACAAACAAGTCTATGATTTCGTTTTCTTCATCATAGTTCCACGCATTGATTTTTATGCTTCTGACTTTATAATGGCATATTTCGAAGGCTATTACTTCTCCCGCATCAATTGCATATTCAAGTATGTCATTTGTAACAACATCTTCCTGTGGGGTGCCTTCATCTTCGACAGTAAAGAGAACACTCTCCAAAAAATCAACTGAAAATTCCTGTAAATTCATATTTCATATTTTTGCTAAAATGTTTGACTTTATTTCATACGGCATACAAGCTGCCACTACTACTGAATACTTTAAATCTCCTATGCCATCAGATATATCTTTTTGTAATAATCTTGGGAAACCCTCTGTGACTTCAAAAAACTTCATATCAGATAAAGAAAATCCGGTGGTATAATTCTGTTCATATTGTTCATTATATCCGTATTTTATAATTTTAATCTGAAACTGGAATGTTGCCACAGGGTCGTCCTGCAATAATAAGTATATTTCTCTGATATAAGAAGGCAAGGTTTTATCCGGCATGTTATTATGCAGATTCAATGAAAACAAGGCAAGATATAAGTGGTCAAGTCCTGTATTATCTAATTGTCTTTCAGATGATATAACAAACTTTTTGTGTTGCTTACTTGTTGTTGTTTTTATTTCAACGGCATTACGTAAAATCTGAAAATCATGATTTGTTTTATCAGAGCCACTCCAGTATAAAAGAGATTCAGAGAAGGAATATTTCTGAAATAAATAATCTTTCAAAAACAGCAGTTCACCTATTAATCCTGTCTGCGCTGAAACAGATAGTAACTCGTTGTTTTGTTTTTCAAAAAACAGTTTCCATTCATTCAAAACCTTATTTAAACATTCTTTCAGATTCTCCGTATTTTGGAGACGAATGATTTTCTCACAAATATCAGAAATTACTAATTCAAAAATATTATCGCTGTCAGGAATGGATTGGGTAAATTTGAGAAAATCAATATTTTTGAATTGTCCGATTGATGTTGTAATAAGAGAAATCTCAAGTCCCCTGAACTTTGGTAAATCTTCTGTTGAAATGTCATGGTTCTTTTCAAGACCAATATAGAGCAGTCGAACACCTTTTTTAACATCTGTTGCTAAAAAAACAGGAAAAACACTTTCAAGAGAAATTCGTCTTGCAATCTGTGTTTTAACAGTATTCCTCTGAGATTCTTCGTTTAGTGAACGCCATATTTTACGATAATCAATCATTTTCGCTCATTTCAAGTTCCTGATAAACTGAATTAATCACATATCTGATAGGTTTTGCTTCTGAAGAAGCAGGCCAACTTATAGCAAAACCAACTGGTTGATATTCAAAATTAACTTTTGTTTTTCCCTTTCCTTCAGTCAAGGACAAAACATAAATCATCAGCAGTGGTCGTCTTTTTCGTGGATTTTCTTTTCTTGCTGCTTGATTAGTTATTGCCTTATCAGTAATATATTTTTTCTCTTCTTTCGTGAAATCGACAAATTCAAAATTCGGGTCGTGCATTCTCTGAACGAAATACCGGTCTTGTTTTTTTAAGGTAACAGTGCGTTCAGGTAACGCAATCCTTTTACCAGCAAACGAAAAAGGCTCAGAAGATTTAGTTTCAAGAGATACCAAAGCAACATCCCAATTCATAAATTCCGAAATCCCATTTTGTAATTGAACATTTAAGTATTCATTAATACGAACTGTATTGGCAGCAGGCATTCCTTTATATGTCTGAAAAGTTCCCAGATATTCCTGAATTCTGTCTACAGGCACATTTAACCAGACATTCTGCCCAATTACATCCTTTGTAGTAGATTCTCCAAGCGATAACAGAAATTTTTCTGAAATTTCATAATTATTTTTCAACACTTGATTATCAGAAGAAAATGTTGTTGTTTCTGTGAGAGTTCCCTGATAGTTTAACAACATATTTTCTGCTTCCCGCATTTTCATTACATTGGTAACCATCAAATCAGGATGGTCCTGAACTCTTAATCCAAAATCTTTAGGAGTCAGTTTTAATCGGGACATTTCAATAAATTCGGCTCTCAATGCTTCAAATGCAGTAGCAATATGTCTGTACCACCCGAATAACTCCGATGTTGTATAAATCCGGCACAAATCTTTAAATTCATTTCTGTAACCAAACCATCTTCCCATCTGCATCAGCGTATCGTATAAAGATGTACTGCGCGTAAAATAACTGACGCTTAATCCTTCTAAAGTTAATCCTCTGGATAGTTTGTCGCCTCCTATTGCAATAACCCACAACCCCGTTCTTTCCTTATTCTTATAGTCGAGTAAGTCGCCAACAGTACCATTTATTATCAAACTTTGAGGCTCTATTTTTCTTACTACTTTTGATAAAAACTGTACAACATTATTCCATTCAGGAATAGTTTCTTCCATTTCCTTTGAAGTTGGAATAAAATCTCTTTTATACAATGTTTGCATTTCGCTCAACAAATCAGCATTACCAGCAAGTATCGCATTTCTAAGATTGGTCATTTCTTCATCAACCAGATTTGCCAGTGCAATCTGGACTGCATTGTATCGTGTACAATGAATAAGCATTGTATTGTGTTTGTTCTCTTGTCCCCGATACCATCGGATTGCTGAAGAAATCACGAATACCTTCAATGCTTGTTTAAGAGATTCCGGCAAAGATGTAGGAATATAATCGGCATGATGCCTGATTGGCATAAAATTATCAGGAAAATCCTCTGTTTTTCGTCCTGCATCAATTATTTCACGGTATATTGGCAAACCTTCTTCCATACTGTTATTTAATCCAAAAACTTCTTTTGGACCAAAATAATTTGTAGGTGCTCCCATTGTTTTGATAAATGCAAATGGAAATAAGTCCCGTCCTAAATTTGAGTGTTGATTTTCATGATGAATAAAAATATTTGCAAAAGGAGTTGCCGTAAAACCAATGTAAACTTTTTGTCTGAACAGATTCAGTATTTGTCTGATACAGTTATTTATCGCTGTCGGGTCTAACTCGTCTCCTTCTTTATTTCTGGTTGCTTTTGTATTAACAGAAGCCTGGTCAGCTTCATCATCAATTATTAACAATGGCAGATTGTTAAATTGATTGACATCATCTTTTTTATATGTATATTCTTCATCAAAAGTATCAATCCATTGCTTGAAATAATCCCGGAGGTTATTAAGAATTGATTTGTTTTTCTTCACTACGAAAAGAATTGGTCTGTCAATACTTGGCGCAGTTCCTCTTTGTTTTCTGATGTTAAAATCTCCATTCTTTTTTGGATTTCTGTTTGATTCTGTAAAATAATCAATAGGAATATGACTTTCGCCCGGTAAAGTTAATACTCCGATTCTTTTCTGCTTTTTTTCGGGGTCTGTATCTATTCCCAAAACTTCTTCATCAATCCGCTCTTGTGTCTGTTGTCGAAGATTTTCGTGCATACCTGCTAATATGATTATTATTCTGTATCCCGAATCAATAGCTTTATTGATTATTCCCATAAAATTTGCAGTCTTACCTGATTGAACATACCCTACAACCAATCCTCTGCGGTCAAAAGGTCTGTCCGGAACAGTCGGGTCTTCTATATCACTCATTATCTCGTCCGAAATAATATCAATCTTATCCACTGACGTTTCTGCCCATCCTTTTACATGAGTTAAATATTTTTTATAACGTTTCCAGAAACGAAAACTGATTTTGTCATCTGCTTTTTTTGCTCTGTACCAATCTATATGCCCTTCAATATCAGTGAGCGAATAATGTTCACCTTCATCAACGATTATGTTGACTTCCTCGTCCAGTTCCTGCCTAAGGTAATCTTTGACCTCTTTCATTGAAACAAATGCTTTCCCTGAAAGAATCACCTGTTCATGAGAAAATGGAGCAGAAACGGAATCAATGGCATTTGTCATTGCCTTATCATACTCAAGCACTTTCTTAAAGGTATCATAAAGATTCCTTGCATTGGTTTTCAGTTCGTTGTAATGAATCGTCATATAATTTTATGTGTTAAATTCTGAAATATTTCCATTGAATTAAGAGTATTTTTTGCTTCCTCATCAGACAAGCCTGCATTGACTAAAACTTCCAAAGCGTTATCACAAATCTTAATTAACGCGGAATTATTGTCATGCAAAGGAGATTCTATCTGTATTTCAGGGTCAGCAAAATCATTTACAATAATACTGACAGGAATAGTTTCGGCAACTAATTTCATATAATCACTGAAGATAGTTGCTTCGTCTGCCAGAAAGTTTTCTATCAGCTCAAACAGTGGATGTTTTTCATTAATATGATAACTTTTTATACCATGTTTCTGTTTTGCTTTCCATAAATAAACAATTTCTTTCTTTTGTCCTTTCCTTCTGATATATGCCCCCCGATGAGTATAAACCTTTATTGCTTTTTCGATAGATGTAAAACATATTCTCTTTATCTGTTGTCTGATTGCATCTGGAATTTTTGCAGATGCTTTTCTGACATCAATCTGCCACTCTTTATCAAGTGTGTTCGGAATATCTATACAAATACGACAAAGCCGCTGACTGTCTTTTTTCCTAAAGTTCAAATCAAGCCAGGTTCCATCAGCAATAAGGCGTTTGTTACGATACAGGTATATTCCCTGATGTGCTGTCCATCCTTTTATCAAATCTAATTGCTGTTTCTCATTCCTGGACAGTTTAGATTCATGTGGTAATGTATAAGGTTGGATTTTTATTTGCTGACCATTAATTGATAATTGTTCTTCTTGTAACTCAGCAGAGGAAACATTATCTGAAACAATAAACGGATTTATTGCTTCTACCGTCTCTTTGTTGACGGAAATTGATATTTCTCCTGCTTCAATAAAACGATGAAATGTAATTCCCAGATGTTTCCGTACGTTGTCAAATTTTCTGTAAAAATGTTCTTTGTCTGTTTGTAATTCATTTGATTCGATTAACCGGTCAAGTTTCTCCCATAAAATAACTGTTCCTGTATCATGAAAAGATAACTCCCCCAGATTCATATCGGAATTATCATCAATACATCTACGGAATAATATCCAATCTTTTTCTTTTGAAATCAAATCCAAATCCCAACATCTTATGTGCTTGCCTGATTTGTTTTGTGTTTTAACGGTTAATCTTCTGCATTGTGAAAAAGATGCAGTTTTCAATCCTAAGCCAAATCTGCCTAAATCAGTTTCTGTCCGTTCATTCAATGGATTAAAACTGCCAATTTTCATTGCATTAATCAGCTCCAGTTCATTCATGCCTGTTCCATTATCTTCAATTCTTACAAATGAAGAATAACGGTCTATCCCATAGGAAATTCTGATTTCAGACGCTTTTGCAGTGATGCTGTTATCAATCAAATCAGCTATGGCTGTTTCAACTGAATAACCGAATGACCTCACAGACTGGAGAAGATTTTCCGGGTCTGGACGTACAATGTCATATTTAGGCTCGTGCTTAGCCATTTTCCTGCTTCTTTAATAAACTGCGAATATCATTGTAATCAAGTATTCCGTAATTCTTATCCAGAACTTTATGACAGTTACTGCAAACGATTATAAAATCTTTCATATCACTTGCTGCAAGTCCTGGCTCATTGTCAATTTCCTTACAATAATGGATTTCCATTAAATCCCGCCCTATTTCACCGTAAAACTCTAAAGCATCAAAATCACAGACTTCGCATTGAAGTTTCTTTGCTTCAATCAAAACCATTTCTTTTTTTACTTTCATAACCAAAGGGTCTGTTTCTCTGTTTTTATGAAAATTGCACAGAAAATTTGATTGATAGTTTGCTTTCTGGTCTGATAAAACAAAAGTATTTTTCGAATCAAGGTATAAATGCTTTATAAGAGAGGATTCTTTCATTAGTTTATTTCTATGTCCGTGGAATTCATTCCAGATTTCTCTATCCATCTTTCCTCCCATTTTCATCCCTTTTCCTCCAAAATTGCTGTCTAATCTTTTGAAATTAGCCAGCTTAAGAGCTATACTATTTACACTGCGAAAACTTTCTTTGTCTGGAATATACTGATGAATATTCAGATTTTTCAAGTCATTGCTTAATTGGATGACAGATGGATGCCTTCCGTGCATTTGTCCATAATCCAATCTGAAATATAAATCCAGACAGAGGATTAATTCTTCTCTTACAAAATCGGGATTTCTCATATCATTTATTTTGAATTCTTTGATTAACAAATAAATAATGGAGTAAAGCGTAACCCGTATTTACGCTCAAGGCATTTCCTGCCTGTTTGTAAAGTTGATGCTCACTTACTCCTGCCTCAATCGCATTATGATAAAATTGCTTATTAAATCCCTGTAAGAGTAGAGCTTCTTTCGGAGTCAGCTTTCTGACTGGTTTTTTAAACAGAATTTCTTTCGGAGTATTTTTATGGGATATACCTTCTTGAATAAAGTCATCCGAATAATAATTATCCTGACAAGCTCTGTGCATTTTTACCATTGTTGCTGTGAGTGTTCTTGCAATATCAAGGTCTATCTGTGATTTACTCCAGAAATTTTTCGAACCTCCATCTAAAATTGTATGTTTTATTTTTTCGGACAGATAATACTTAGTGTCAACCTTTTTATCAAGTATACCCAGTACATTATTGTAGGTTAAAAGAGAATGGTTGCTGATATTTCTGAAATTTTCAATAATTGCTTGTTCTGTAAGTTCAATATTCAATTGTTTTTTACTGCATACAAAAAATATCCTTGCCCTTTTTTGTGGAAGTCCAAAATTCTGAGAATCAAGTATTACATAGTTCGTATAACGATAATTGTGTTCTTTGAAGAATGTGATAATTTTTTCAAGCGTGTTCCCTTCGTCATGCCTGATAATATTCCTTACATTCTCTAAAACAATAAACTTAGGTTTTTTTGCTTGTAATAATTTATCAATACTGAAAAGAATTTTACCTCTCTCATCTTCAAGTCCTAATTTTTTCCCAAGTAAACTGAACGACTGACAAGGAAATCCTCCAAGTAGCAAATCTACTTTTTTTAATTGCTTCAGTTGTTTTTCATCTTTTGTAAATTCAGTTATATCATGCATCTTCATCTCTCCATTAAGATTGTAGTTACTACCATATGTAGTAAGAGCATATTGGTCTATTTCAGAGAAACCGACACACTTAAATTTCACATCTGTATCTTGTGAAATGTGGTCAGCGGCATTACGAAAACCACCTATACCCGAAAACAAATCTGCATATTTCATTTATAATACAACATTAATTGATTAGCAATTATCTCCGCAAGTTTGACAGGAACGGCATTTCCGATTTGCTTATACCAATCGTTTAATGCTCCTCTGAAAACATAATCATCCGGAAATGTCTGAATCCTCGCTGCTTCACGTGGGCTTAGCCCTCTTGACTGTGTTGGGTGAATGTACATGTGGCAGTCATGTTTCATGTGGGATGTTATTGTTTTGGAAACTTCGTTCTGTTTCAATTTATAGTATTTATCCTTAAAAATATGGTTGCGGTTTGTATAATTATTCAGATGCTGAATGCTTTCGTGCAATGAATTTTCTCCTTCCGGCAGCAATCTGAATATTTTCAAGTCATTTTCGTTGTTAAATCTTGATTTATGATTGAACAGATATTCGCTTGTCTTGTTGCCATTTATCCATTTTATAAAAGCGTTTTGTGCTACTTTAATCTTTCTGATTACAAAACCATTAATATCACTTTCATAATCTGTCTTTAATTTGTATGGATTAGTCCCTATTTCCGGTAAACCGAACAGAACATCAGATAGTTTATATTTACTTTCGCTGTATTTTCCTGATAAAATATTTTCTTTAATCTGATTAATGTACAGAAAATTTGTTCCTCCTATAAGTATATATCTTCTCCTGCTTTGCGGGATATTGAAGTTTTGTGCATCCAACTCAAGCGGAACAAAAGAATACTCTTGATTTGTTTCATTTTGTATATCTTCTTCAATTTGTTTTTGAACCCGCATCATCCCCTTGACATTTTCCATGATAAAAAAATCCGGTTTTATTAATCCAACGAGTCTGACAAAATATTTATAAAGGATATTTCTTTCATCATCAATAAACCGTTTTGTTTTTGTTTTTTCTTCAAGTTCAAAATTCCAACGATTTGCCGTAGAAAAACCTTGGCATGGGGGACCTCCACAAACGACTTTTACTTTTTCAAAAAGATGTTCGTATTGAGAAAAACTTTCCACAAAATTTTTAATATCACTGTTGTAAAATCGATTTAAAGGCAATGTATGATTAAAATAGTACGTTTCAAGGGCATTAGTATCATTATCATTTACAAAAGCAGGATAAAAGCCGGCATTTATCATTCCTTGACTCAGACCTCCTGCACAACTGAAGAAATCCGCAAACAGAAATTCTGATTCTGGTTCTTTTCTTGTTTCGGGTAAATATTTTTTTAACAATGGATGATTATATCCGTCATTCTCCTTGATGGTAAAATAAATATCATTTAACGAGTCAAATATATTTTTAGATAAATGCTCTTGATATTCAACAGGAATGCTTATTTGTTCTGCTGACAGAATATCCATATTTTCATCATTCAAGATAGATGTAAGCTCACGAACAAGGTGTTTACTTTTATTATTGAAAAAATTCTTGTGATATTTATAATAAAATTCAAGCATTTCTAATTTGTTTTAATAATTCATCAAGTATTTCATCTCTTTTTAATTCACATTCCCAGATTGTGAATACTTTCCATCCTTCGTGTTTTAGAATTTCGGAATTTTTTTTATCATTACCTTAAATCCGCAAATAAATTTTATAAAAAGTAGCAAAGCGTTGAAAATAAATTATCCGCAACGCTTTGCAGTTTGAAAAATTTCACCTAAT
>JGI20166J26741_11699473_pt1 | contig 10851 bp, 2 predicted proteins | sample TergutCu122P5_FD_26741 | JGI IMG/M metagenome (IMG submission 26741) | reverse complement strand
GAGACTGTTTCAGCGTTGCCAAACGTAGGTCCATATATATATACGACGTTAGCATTTCTGGCTTTACTAGGAGCTCCATATATATATATGACATTAGTAGGCTAAGGGTTAATATTTTAGACATTAGGTAGGACCAGTCGCACTGCTAACCACTGCCAGGTCTGTGCCTGCACAAAACCACAGCACACGTATTGTAGCCGATATCCTTGCACGAACTGGACTGCAGAAGGTGATGTCAGTTTGCTACTGGCCTGGGTTCGTAGGCTGATGCTGTAGCCGGCCAGCGTGCTGAATGTCGTAATGATTATCATAATCAACACTACCACAACCACGGATCGAGCTCTTAATCTGCCAAATCTTTGTGAAATTCTGTCTGACTTACCCTTCCGATTCTATGCCAGTACTGATATTTCATTTTCAGACATAGCTTCCAACAGATTCAACTTCTGTACCATTCCTTATTAAACTGGGAGCGTAAGCTTGGGTGGGAAAACTTAAAACTTTATTTTCAATAATTTCTGAATATAATATAGGTTTTTATTTAAAAATGAATGAAGGCATCAAAGTAATGAATGGCTTCTAGAATCGAAATTGAAAACAGGACCCATTTGCTTTAGTACCAAAATATTTCTTGTAGATCATCTAGTTCATTCAATAGTCCCATTATTCCACAACACTCAAAACACTTCCACATGTCCTCTCTCACGATCTCTGTACAGAGAAGTAACAACATCTTCATTTGCAGTATTCACATTAGCGCCATGTTTCAGGAATTCTTGCACAACCTCATAATTTCCATTCTGACCTGCCAAGTACAAAGGAATAGAACTATTTTTATTACACTCTCCACACTAGCGCCATGTTTCAGCAACTCACTCACACCTCCACATGTCCATTCTGATAAACTAGGTGCAGAGGTTTACCAAATCTTTATTTGCAGTACTCATATTAGCGCCATGATTCAGCAATTCTCGCACCGCCTCGATATGCCCGTTCTTACCTGCTAGGTGCAGAGGTGTACCACAGTCATCATTAACATTATTCACATTAGCGCCATGTTTCAGCATCTCTCTCAACACCTCGATATGCACATTCTAACCTGCTAGGTGCAGAGGAGTACGACCGTCTTTATTTGCAGTATTCACATTAGAGCCACTATTCAGAAACTATCACAACATCTCGTCATGCTCTTTCCGATCTGCTAAGTGCAGAGGAGTACGGCCGTCTTCATTTGCAGTCTTCAATTAGCGCCATGATTCAGCAACTCTCGCATCACTTCGACATGCCCCTTCTCTTCTGCTAGGTGCAGAGGAGTAATACCATCTTTATCTGCAGTATGCACATTAGCGCCATGATTCAGCAGTTCTCGCACCACCGCGACATGCCCGTTCTGAACTGCCAGGTGCAGAGGATTATGCCCGTCTTTATTTGCAGTATTCACAATAGCGCCATGATTCAACAGTTCTCGCAACACCTCTATTTGCCCGTTCTGACTTGCTAGGAGAAGAGGACTACGACCGTCTTCACTTGTAGTATTCACATTAGCGTCATGTTTCAGCAACTCTCTCAACACCTCAATATGCCCGTTCTGAACTGACAGGTGCAGAGGTGTAATACCGTTTTCATTTGAAGTATTCACATTAACGCCATGATTCAGAAACTCTCGCACCATCGCGACATGGCCGTTCCGAGCTGCTAGGAGCAGAGGAGTAATACCATCTGTAGCTGAAGCATTTACATTATCGCCATGATCCAGGTACTCTCGCACCACCGCGACATGCCCGTTCTGACGTGCCACGTGCAGAGGAGTAAAACCGTCTTTGTTTGCAATATTCACATTAGCGGCATGATTAAGCATCTCTCGCACAATCTCGACATTCCCACTCCGACCTGCCACGTACAAAGGAGTAGAACCATATTTATTTGCACTATCCAAACTAGCATCATGTTTCAGCAACTCCATCACAACCTCGAAATGCTCGTTCTGACCTGCTAGGTGCAGAGGAGTAAAACCGTCTTCATTTGCAGTATTCACATTAGCGCCATTATTCAACAAATCTCGCACCACCTCGATATGCCCGTTCTGACTTGCTAGTTGCAAAGGAGTACGACCGTCTTCACTTGTACTATTCACATTAGATCCATGTTGCAGCAACTCTCTCAACACCTCGATATGATCGTTCTGACTTGCTAGGTGCAGAGAAGTCAAACCATCTTTAGTTGCAGTAAACAAATCAGCGCCATGATACAGCAACTCTCGCACCACCTCTATATGCCCATTCTGAACTGCTAGGTGCAGAGGTGTACGACCGTCGTCATTTGTAGTTTTCACATTAGCGCCATGATTCAGCAACTCTCGCACCACCTCGAAATGCCCGTTCTGACCTGCTAGGTGCAGAGGAGTACGACCGTCTTCATTTGCAGTTTTCTCATTAGCGCCATGATGCAGCAACTCTCGCACCACCTCGAAATGCCCGTTCTGACCTGCTAGGTGTAGAGGAATAATACCATCTTTAGCTACATTATTCACATTAGCCCCATGATTCAGCAACTCTCGCACCACCTCGACATGCCCGTTCTGACCTGCTATGTGCAGAGGAGTACGACCGTCTTCATTTGCAGTATACAAATTAGCGCCATGATTCAGCAACTCTCGCACCACTACGACATGCCCGTTCTGACCTGCTACGTGCAGAGGAGTAAAACCGTCTTTATTTGCAGTATTCACATTAGCACCATTTTTCAGCAACTCTCGCACCAAATCAACATGTCCGTTCTGAATTGCTAGATGCAGAGGAGTAATACCATCTGTATCTGCAGTATTCAAAATAGCGCCATTTTTCAACAAATCTCGCACCACCCCGACATGCCCATTAAGACCTGCTACGTGCAGAGGATTACGACCTTCTTTATTTGCAGTATTCACATTAGCGCCATGTTTCAGCAACTCACCTACCACCTCTCTATATCCCTCTTTAGCTGCTGAGAGGAGGGGTGTCGAAAGGTCGGTAACTGCTGTGGCACTCAATAACTCTTGGATAATTTCAACACACCCGTTTTCAGCTGCTAATATTAATGGTGTCTTACCATCATTGTCTGCTGTGTTTACATTTGCACCACACTCTAACAACAAGCTACTTAGTTCATTATGTCCAAACTTTACAGCTATATGCAGTGGCGTATAGCCATTTTTGTAGGCTGTGTTTACGTTAATGCCACATTTTAATATTATCCCCACAATTTCTAAATCGCCATATTGTGATGCTTCATATAACTGATTCTTTAGAATTTCTATGCTTTCAGGTCTTATTGTTGGGTCGTGCTCCAGCAACTCACGAACTACACCCCAGTGTCCCTCTCTGACTGCAATATCTATAGGCTTCACTCCTTCACAGTTAGGTATATTCACACAACTCCCGTGTTGTAACAGAAATTTGATAATTAACTTGTGACCGCTCTTAGCAGCACCCCACAGTGCAGTGTGTCCGAAGGGGTCACCACCGTCCAGAGCTATTCCATCTTCCACCAGTCGCTGCAACTCTTCCAAATTGCCGTTTACAGCTGCTGTGTGTAGGGCACTGCGAAGGTTCGATTGGAACTCCAATGTATCTTCCGCCGTAGTTTTGAACATGCGTGCACTTTCAGTGTCATTTCTGTCTGTAGCTGAATCCGCAGACGCTCCAGCATTCGTTACTCTCTTCAGACATTCAACATTACCGCTCTCTGAAACAGTATTTATTTCAGTACGAGAAATGAAAGAAACTATCTTCCTTCCTTCAGCTCGATCTTTTAGCAGCTGTGTGATTGCAGTGTAACCTTTGTCTACAGCTATGTCGAGGGCTGTTTTCCCCTCTATGTCCCTCACTCCAATTCCCGCTCCCTGTTCTATCAACACACTCACGATTTTCTCATTTCCCGCAGCCGCTGCTACCAGAAGCGCTGTTTCGTTCTTAGCGTTCCGCCTATCAATTTGTGCAAACCTGTCTGCCAGATATTGAACAATATCCAGATATCCACATGTCGCTGCTATATGAAGTGCTGTTGAGCCTGATGCATCAGCAGCACACAGATTTGCACCTCTCTCCACCAGGACTCGAGTAGCATCAAGATGGCCGTTACGAACAGCCAGGTGAAGTGCAGTGTTGCCTTTGTTATCCTGCCAGTCCAGTATAGCGCCATGCTCACACAGGTACTTAATAGTGGCTACTTGTCCAGATTCACACGCCGTATGCAACGGACTTTCTCCATTGTTAGCCTTCACGTTAATATCATCTCCCATGGACACAAAACGTTGCAACAAATCTATAAATCCAAATCGTGCAGCCGCTACAATGTGCATGCCCGAATTAACTGAGTGTGCATTTTGTTCGAGTAGGAAGCGGGTTATCTCCATGTTGCCTTTAAGTACAGCAACGTCAAGCGGCAGCATTCCATCATTGCCTTTTGTGTTTATGTCACAGTTTCTCTCTACTAAGTACTGTAACATCCGGTTTCTCCCTTCACGCACCGCTTTTAGTAATGGAGTGTCTCCTTCAGAATTCTGTACATCTAAACTCACATTGTGTTGCGACAGGAAATTTAGAATATCATAATTATAATTCGCTACAGCAAAGTGTGCGATGGTGTTTCCTTTCCCATCAGTATCCTCTATATTGCCACCGTGCTGCACAATGAACAGCACAGTGTCCTGGTGCCCGTTTATGGACGCTGCCAGAAGGGCCGTAATGCCGTCTGTATCTCGTAGTGAGAAGTTGACGTTGTGTCGAAAGAGCAGTTCTACGATTTCAGTTTGTCCCCGGCTGGCAGAAAAGTGGAGTGGCGTTTGGCCAACAGAGTTCACTACATTTACTTCTGCTCCATATTTCAGTAAATATTTCACTGTTTTGTAATGTCCATTTTCAGACGCAACATGAAGACACGTGGCGCCATTAGCAGCTGTGGCGTTCATATTGCAGCCGTTTTCTGCAAAATATTTTAATAAATAATGCCTTCCATTCCTTGCGGCCAAATGCAGTGGTGTTTCCTTCTCATTATTTAAAATACATAGTCCGCTTCTGTCTGCCTCTGCTAAGTACTTCACCAAATTCAGATGCCCTGCTTCACTCGCCAAATGCAAGGCCGTGTTTCCTGTGTCAGTAACAGATGCTAAACTTGCACCATACTCCAGCAGCATCCTAACGATTTCCTCACGTCCCAACCGAGACGCAACATGTATAGGCTGTTCTTTATCTCCTACGTTCACTGGAACCCCTAATTTTAACAATAGAGAAGTCGCGTCTACGTGACCGGCCACAATGGCCGCTCTCAGTGCGCCGATTTGTGCTTCCGTACATTCTTCTTCGTTTTTCATCAACAATTCCACGATGTCATTATTACCACATCGAGCGGCCAGCGTGAGCGGATAATCTCCTTGTACATTGCTGATATTCAAATCACATCTGGCACTTACCAAATAAGAAACGACAGTGTTGTTTCCTGCTTTGACAGCGAGATGCATTGGCGTGTTTCCATCTCTATCGCGGACGTTGAGTAATTTTTCTCTGTTCACAGTTCTCTCAGGATATAGATTATGTTGCAATTCAGTCTCACTATGGACTTTTTCCTGGTGCTCGACTAAGAATTCTATTACTTCAAGGTTTCCTGTCTCAACCGAGACATGGAGCGGCGTCTTTCCACTTTCATCCTGACAGTCAATTCTTGCTCCCAGCAACAAAAGTATTTTTACTGTTTCAGTTTGCTGGCTTCTAGCAGCCACATGAAGTAAGGTGCTGTTGTCCCTTGGAAGAACCACGTTAACAGAACTTCCGTCACTTATCAAATATTTCAGCAGATCATTATGGCCATACTGAACTGCAGCACGAAGAGCACAAACAATATTATCCATGCAATCATATTTGGGGCCTTTGAGAACTTGTTCTCTGATATCAGGCCGTTTTTCCATCAACAAACTCAACAGCTTCCAATCGTCCATTCCTATAGCGTATTGTACAGGAGACCAACCCAGCAACATGTCTACAGAACTCACGTCTGCTCCGTGTTCTAGAAGTAGCTTGGTGAGTTCGGCGTTTCTGCAGCTGACTGCTACATGCAGCGGTGTTCTTCCACCACGGTCCTTCTCAGTGATGGATTCCTTCTTTCGTAGCAACTCTTGGACTTTGATCAAATTGGAGTTTATCACTGCGTCGTGTAATGGATATTTGTTAGCCAATATCCTGTCCACCATACTCCTGAACACAAGGAACCCTGATTCAAATAAGTGATCCATCATGAATGTCCGACCATGCCGAAAGTTATCGCATAACCACCTAGCAGCCAAGTATTCGGCTAAGGTGCGGTGTTGAAAGACGGGTCGTCCTTCGGTGACTTCAATTATAATACCAAGTTCCTCCACTTCTGCAGTATAATTCTGTAGAAATACCCTTGCGTCTTTTGCTATTTTCTTGTCAGTAAGTTTTTCAAGTTGACGTGTGGACAAGATTGTTACCAATGCAGCAGACATATGATTATGTATAAAGGTTTTGTGTAGCTCTAGCTCTTTTACATTTGTTCGATCAAAACACTTTTTGTCTGATAAATAAATATCCCACTTTTTTTCGACGTACAGATCATAAAGCATGACAATATTAATATGTACAGGTAACTCTACATTTGTTGATGTAGAATATTCCTTCACATTTCCTTCAAACATCTCTGCTAGTAACCAACTCTGCAAAGGTATTCCCATGAAGTTTTTGGCTTTTACAGTGAGTTGTTCTTTTGAAAGTTTAACAACTTGGTTAGCTAATTTTTCTAAGTAAACATCTTCTATCTGCGGACAAGTCCCTTTCCAAAACTTCACTAGGAATTGTTTCTGATCTTCCTCACTAAAAGGCACCAATGAATATGACTGACAATAAAATTCTGTCTCTAGCCGATCCCTCAGTGAATTTCGAGACGTTACCCAAATTGTTTTTATCTTTGTTTTGGACAGAGTTTTCAGAACTTGTGTAATTTCTTCGGTGTAACGCGGACTCACTTCGTCCACTCCGTCAATCAGCACAGCCATATTCCCTGTTGAATTGTAGATGTAATTAAATAGGCGTTCCTCCAATCCTACGCCGCCAGTTTTCCTTATTTTTGCGGCTTTGGTTAACAATTTGATGACGCCTTTTTCATCACAACCTTTTGTTTGCAACTCGTTCAATATCTTTGTGTATTTGTTGATATTGACCCTTACTATCCACATGTCAGGGTGATATTCTCGGGTTTGCTGTGCGAGATGAGTCAGAAGGGTTGATTTTCCCATCCCTGATTCATCTGTGACCAAAATGATTCGACCGTCACCTTCGAGCAATGTGCTGGGTTTCCAACCTATGGCGGTTTTCTTTCCCAGCTTTTCCTCCAAATGTGGACTGCTATCTCGCACATCCTGCAAAATATCCCCGCTTGATGCATATTGCATTTCGCCTTGTGCTGGAAAGCGAGTATTGGGCTGCTTTTTCAACTGAAGTGTTCTGTCAATATAATACTTTACTGTGCCCTCAGTGTGCATGCCTACGGAAGGCTTTTCATTCTCCAACAAGAGTGATATTGACTCACAGTCTAATTCATTCAGCAGGTGAATATCTTCGTTCTTTACTATTGTCTTCAGTTTTACTTCCCTACCTTGGAAGAAAACATATTTGTTCAGAAAGAGCATCCGAGACTCAGAGACTATATCTGTGAATTTACAAATGTCATACCATTCTGTGAGATTTACATGGAATATATTCCGAAGTTCATGTATTTGTTGTGTGTTACCCACACTGTTTGATATGAAAATGAACTTCTTTTCAGTAACATTATCATTCAGAAAACCAGATAATTCATTAAAAAGATCTGGATAAACTTCAGGTGAACTGTTACTTTCTAATACTAGTACATCAAACATACTTTTCCAAGCCAACATAACTTCAGTCTTAAAGCGAATCAGCTGTTTTAAATTCAGTATGATGTGTTCTGTATCACTGAGCATCTGGTGAATCTTAGAAGCGGTAAGGGTGGTTGAATTTCCATAGGCGAATATTAGAAGAGCCTTGTGGGATTCTGTCAGCTGTTTCATGTATGTCATTGCGGATTCTTCATATTTAATATTGAGTTCGTCAAGTTCGGATTTCCTCTGATCCATCTTTACTACTACTAAAATTGCTTTTACTTTTTCTGATGTCTTCCGCAAAGGGTCGTTTTCTCTGGAGTTGGTGTCCTTCAGGAAGAAATTCTTGTGTTGCCACCATTCATTCATAATATCAAGGAAAAACCTGTAAGTTATATCCAGCTCGATCGCAGGTAACTTCATTATTTTCTGTAGCTCAGTTTTAATGTACCTGTCCATCTTTTTCTCGTCAGCCTGACTGTAAAAGATTCTGAATCGACTCAAGAACTCACGATGTTTTGGCAGTTTCTGCAGGTGCTGATAAATGGCCCTGTGTTCCAATTCGTTGAACTGCAAAACTGTGCCACCGGTCATTAGGAATTCTTCTTCACCGATATCTGTGACTTTATTAGATTTTAGGTCGCTTGCAACATCAGCATTTGTGTATAAAATGAACAGCCTTTCATCAATGCTACCTTCCAGTTTGACTCCTCCGCTGCAGTTGATCATCTTTTCGATCTGTATGTATGAGTCGTAATATCGACGTAACCTGAAGCCTCCCCTTTCTGCCAGCAGGTCTTTGAATGTAATTGTGTGTTTTATTTTGTTCATAACTTGCACAAAGATGTGAGACTTTCTGGAGTTGTCATCAAGATATTCTACAAAAACATCATCAAATTTTCCAAGTCCTTCCTCGTTAGAAGCAAGCTTAAACTTGTATCCTTTATTGTTAGCCCGTAAATATACGAGAGCACAAAATTTGTTCTGTAAGATCCAACCATTTATTTGTGCGGCCCCACTGCCCTTCACGTACAGTTCGGTCTGCTCCTCTTCTGTATCAGGCAGCCTGTAAAACAGAAGACGTAAATATGGTCGTTGTGTAAAGTGTATTGTGAAACAAGAAACGTAGGTTGAGAGATAAGTTTGATATTTTAAAGTACCAGCAATTTCTTCATATATTTTTCTTTAAAGACATACTGCAAATTACAAAATGTAATTTTACTTGGAAATGTTTAGTGATGGTTTAAAGTATTCTAAGTGAACTTTGTACACCTGGAGAGTACCAGGAGATCGATGTCGACAAAATTTGGACTACATAAGTGTGAAATATGGGGAAGAGTATGAAGACTGTGCATATGCTATGTGGAGCGGGTATTTACTGTGACAGCAACTTACTGGATGCAAATTGTGCATTAGATTGAAGAAAAGTATAACGTTCTAAAAGGGAAAACCAAGCTGGAATGTGGGGAATTTATAAGCTCTACGACTGAAGGCGGAAAATTTTGTAGAGGATAACTTGTTGGAATCTGATGGCAAATTAGGAATGTGAAAATTCAGCGGAAAAATATGAATAAATTTGTTTTAGATACTGTGATTGAATTGGTTTGGAAAGTCGAGAGGAGACCAAGATAGACTCGGATTACACAGAAAATGTTAAATAAACGATAAACGAAAGAAGTGGAAGAATGTTAACAACGTAGAAGGAAAGAAGAAAGGAAGGAAGAACTATAGAATACTAAGGAACTTATTGACAGGCAACGCTAAGAAGGCCAAGAAAAATACCTTGATAGCACTGAAGGCGAGATAATGGAATTTCAAAGAACACAACATGATGATTTAATGTAAACAACGAGGAAGTAACTGGGCTTCAGAGTGAACTGGCGGGTTAACAACAGCTGTATTGAAATGTCTAGAGGCAATAAAATAGTGATTGAGAGAGAAGTAGTGAAAATTTGTGAGGATTATATTAGATTTATGCTATTAATCTAATGGAACAGAAAACCAGAATTCGAAACTGAATAAGAGGTAAATATAGACGATAATTGCCCTTATATTTTGCAGTTGTTAGCGGAGAAAGCGTTCTCGGAATAGTGAGAGGCGTGATCATCATCCTCTAAGGAAATGGACAGTTGGCCAGTGTTATAGTGATTGCTTTATAGAAGAAGACAAATGTTACAAAATGCAGCGCACACTCAGTTTCGTGATAGGTACTTCAACGATAGTAGGGAGGATACTTAGATAAAGGTAGGAAAGGAAACTGAGGATAGGCGAGGAGAAAATGAGTTTTGATATAGAAGAGAAAAAGGAAGCTGATAGTGATATCACAACGAATTGTGGGCACAGATGACGAAGTGTGTGCTTGTTTCATAGACTGGCAGAAGGGATTTGACCGTCTGTATGGACCAGATTGGTAGAGATTGTAAACGAAACTGGTATTGACCTGTGCGAGAGAAAATCGAGTAGCAATTTGTATTAGGAAACAGAATGTTAAGAAAGGACTGCTCCAAGGGGAGACAGTAATTGTGTAGATTGGAAAAGGAGTAGATACTGATGCTGCTTCTCAGCGATTCTGTTCCACATGTAAAGCCAGTACCTTACTAAGGACGGTCTTCAGGGGTTTCGAAGCTTTATAGTAGGAGGACATGTAATTGGCTTTTGAGATATGGTGAAGACTTTGTACTGCTTGGTAGGGGAGAAATCATTCCAACAACAGAATTTATTCATTCATTCAGTAATCTGTCTGACGACAGGTCCAAAGCCTTCTCTAAAACGATTCCTCCACATAGTGCGATATAGAGCTTCCTCCTTCAAATAAGAGTATCATTTCCTGTCCTTAAGGTCATCCAGTAGCTTCTTACGACTTCTTCCTCGTCTTCTTGCCACTTCCATCTCCCCCTTTATCTTTCCTTCGATAACTTGTTTAGAAGGCAGTTTCTACGTAAGATGTGACCAATCCAGTT
>JGI20166J26741_11699362_pt1 | contig 10852 bp, 8 predicted proteins | sample TergutCu122P5_FD_26741 | JGI IMG/M metagenome (IMG submission 26741) | reverse complement strand
ACACACACACAAAGGGCACACTACGACTTATAGCAGAAGCACTTAATGTGACAACGTTAAGGCCCTTTGCCAAAAAGACAAAACTGTTAGCGTTATTTCAGTTATAACCTAACCGTGTTAAGGTTCAGCAATGTGATTCGTGCGCAGGAATGGCTAAACGGCCACTGGTTTGCTTTTTGGTTGGTTAAAAAATATATCGTTCACTGAATACAATACCGGCACAACTCAAATCAAGAAATACAGATTCATAACAAAATGGGGATGAATCACTTTAAGAACTCCGTAAACACTTGTTTCGTCCATAACGACACACTTGACCTACTTCGGAATTGGCAGCAGGTATCTTACAGTGCGAGACTTGGCTCAATAGCTCCGTTTCCCATTTATTTTCCCGGCTTATACGGAAGCAAAGTTGAGTCCCGAACTGTATTTCTTGATATGGCAGTACCTAGAAAATAAAGCTGCCCCCGCACGACTGGAAACCTGACAAGTACACCGACTCGATTTTCGTATACGACGTCAACCCACGAGACCGCTGACTGGTGTTTCGGTCCAGCAAAAGCGGTTACCATCAAGTGGTTGTTGGTAGGGTCCACAATGTAACGACTAACATTATGACTAATGAATGTAACAGAGAAATGAGAAATCCCTCTTCACCTCCTTGTACCACCTCCGGAAGAGGTGAACTGATGATCACGAATGGTAAAGGAAAATACCTGGAATTAGTTGTAGGCTACATACACACGGGGGAACTGAGGTAAAGGTAAAGCAATCCCTGTACAGGCCCGGAGGGTTCCAGGAGGTTGATTTCATGACAACCGACACATGAAGGCGATAAGGTTGTCAACCCAACGCACCAGCCGCGTTTACCACCAAGGAGATACCCCTGGTACTCATGTGTGTTAGAGGCTGAGTCGACCCTAGGGCCATAGTGCGGCCGGAAAGATTATGTCCGTGAAAAACTCCAATGACACCAGCGGGAATGGAACCCGCGACCTTCCGGCTTGTAGCGCAGTGGAGGGACTGAGTTACAGCATGAAATAATGCGTGACGAAGTCGAGATTCGACACGGGCACCTTTAGCAAACGCAGTAGCACGACTCAAGAAGCACAAGACAGTCTCTCAATAAGAGAGCCTGACAGGTCACCAAGGGTCACGCAGTTGTCCCCTTCCTGCTTAGCCAAGCCACACGCCGATCCGGCCTGTCAGGATCCCATTCATCACAGCAGCCTGCCCCTCATTCCACCAGCAAATGCACCTCCTGCACATGGAGGCACAACTTAATTAAACCATTAATATCTTAAAATGACAGACTCAAGTGGGACTGATGAAACCGATTTTTATTTTCACTGTACAGTCGAGACAAGCAACACGCCTCTTTCTGAACCATAAGCTACCACATTCCATTAACTACACGCTGCAGGCCAGTTCAGAAACTCATGCTCGCTCAGACGGTGAGAAGTTTCATCACCGCCCTGACAAAATCCGCAAGTAGTCCCCACCCTGAGACAGATCAAGCCAGTCCACACCCTAAACTCTATTTCTCCCAGATCCAATTTAATATAATCTTCCCATCTACGTCTGTGTTATCCGAATACCATGTGCATGCAATTATCACTTGTACAATGCATTTTACAAGCCCCATTCATCCCATTCTTCCTGACACGAAGCTGGACTGGACAACAGCCGGTAACGACACGGTGTCAGAACTAACGACCTTCGCCTCCACCGACATTCGAACCCCAGCAGTCTGTTTCGTAGCCAATCACTGTAACGTGTAATTCAAACTCAGAATCCGACTACCAAGGCCGACTTGTCAGCTTCTGAGGAACACGCCTAAGTCAAGTCTCCGTATTCTACACACTGTCTTCAATGTCATTATCTGTAATTGATCCAGGACACAGTATTTTATATGTTGCATCACTACCCTAAATAATATATTTAAAAAAACTTGAAAATATACCTACTTTTCTGTCCAATGATCCCGCTATCCGATACAGCACTGCTGTTTTGAAGGTCCCCATGCTTCATCCGCTTGTCCTGATAATATTGTATTAAGAGTCCCAGGACTTTGGAGGGCCAGTGAAATTATATTGACAGACGAAACCAGAATTACTCTACTAAAAAAGCCCCACTGCTACTCTCTCCGCCACAAATCTCACATGGACAGACCCGCGACCGAACCCAGGCCTCTGCGGTGAAGGGCCGGGGTCTAAGCCACGGCACGGGCTACTTGAAACATAAACAAAATTAAGAGTATTTTTCTATAATATGATCCCCTATTCCCGAAAGAGAATTGTTTTTCGAAGGATCCCATGTAAGAGCGAAATGTAGATAAAGATGAATATGGGGCATTGGTGGCATGATACTGACAGAGCAAAACCGAAGTATGGGGAGAATAACCTGTCCCATTGCCACTTCACCACAAATTTCATAGTAACTGACATGGGATCGAAACCGGGCCTTCGCGGTGATAGGCAGGCGACTAACCGACTGAACCATGGCACGGCCACTTAAAAACGCGAAATTCATCTAAATAATATACTACGATTGGGTCCCAACCTCGCACTAAACACCCTGGTGTCTCTATTTCAAAGACAATTTGGTTAATTATTGCTGTTTAGGGAAATAATAACTGCTGACTACGGCAATCATACAGAACACATGAATACTCGTACTTTTTTGAACCGTGCATTGCGATATACCTACGTAATAAGAACAAACAAAATGCACACTTTTTACATTATAATGTTTTAATATAATTATAGTGTATTCGGCATGTTTCGAACATCCAAGTGTTCGTCTTCAGGAAGAGTTGTACATGCAGTTTTATGGTATTTCTTTCATGCATCCACATAAGCAGTCTTTCTTGATATACAGAAATTCGAGTTATTGGTTTAAACGATGGTGTGTAGCTCCTTTTATTGTTTAGAGACATTGGCGGTTGTTGCCGTTTACCTTGGTTGATATATAGTTTGGGGTTAGTTGCTTTTGCCTGCATGTTTTATTATACCATATCACTGCATTAGTTTTGTACAATTATATGGATCAATGAAAGCAATACCATAAAACTGCATGTACAAGTCTTCCTGAGGATGAACACTTGGATGTTCGAAACATGTCGAAGACACTACAATTAAATTAAAACATTAACGTAAAGAGTGTGCATTTTGTTGGGTCTTATTACATAAAAATGACCATATTGTACTGAAGGAATTTTTGACGGCAGAAACGCCGTCGGCGAGACTGTGGGCAATTAAATCCCCTGATCTAACACCCGCTGGTTCTTGTAGGGTCTTTACCGTGACGGAAACACTCCAGGACGCATAAAACTGGAAGTGATCGCTCAAAAGCACCCTCGGCAGCATCAAGGCGAAACTCTTGTTTCTCTCTACAAACACAGTTAAACGGGCAGATGCTTGCATTCGGAACAATGGAGTACACTTTAAGCATGCTGTGTGAACACTTACTTATGTCACTTGTCCTGTGATAGCTCAGTTCCTTGACCAGGCTACGGAAGGGGCAAATGTCTAATTGGTGATCGAGATCCCCACCTTCCCCCGCAGGGGCTGAGACTGTTCTCTTCACAGTATCGTCCAGACTGAATTTGGGACCCATCCAAACTTTTGTCCGATGGGAATCGGATTTGTCCTCGGGGCTAAAGAAGCCGGAACGTGAATCTGACCACTCACCCATCTAAAGCCGAGGTTATGAATGCAAGGTACTGTAACTCGATTCTCTCATACATCTTCAAGATGTGCCGCTTAATTAATCATAGCGACAAATTTACCTGCACCATACCAAACTGCTTGAGTGGGTTTTAAAAGCTCGTCAATGGAGACCAATACAACGCCCCTTCCTTCCAAAAACAGTCACATTTTTCCTTCATCAGGCTGCGACATTCCAAACAATGGGTACCTAGGCGGTATGTGTGTCACGCTCCTAACATCGAACCGTCATAAACGCCTAGTGAAATACAGCTACGTGTACAGCTGATAGTGGTTATCAGCGACAACAGAATATTGGGGTCAGGCTGTTTGAGAACAGACAGCTGAGCACAACATGCATACCGACGGACTGACAAAATTAAAATACACAATGTGGGGTTCATGCGTTGTACTTTTTGACCTTCTGACAAAAAACCGGAAGTGGGATGTCTTAGAGCAAATGTAAAGGTAAGCCCCCCCACACCTTCCATGTCGTAAAGGTATATAGTGGTAGTACCTGTACACCTCCAATCATTCCTAACCTCAGCACTCAAAGAGGTGAGTGGTCGGTAAACTTCCTGTCCCGGCCGCTTGACCCCCGGGAAAGAGGCCCCAGTAACCACTGTATGGGAGGCAGGACGAGCCCCAGGGACAGTCTGGAAGTTTTGGGGAACAGAGAAACCTCTTCCCCCGCTGGGCATCGAACATCGGTCTAGTCACCGTACCGACTACGCTGTCGCGGTTCTGAGGTACAGTAGCAGTTGGAAAGATAAAATTCTAATACAGGCAACGTACGTATTCCGTAACACTGAGGCGCGTTCGCGTAACCACTGTTATCGTGGAAAAGCAGTATTATATATTCTGAAGTCTGTGTAGCCTTAGTTACCCAGCATGCAAAGCGCATACGTCATATTATATTGCCATCTGTGGCCTGTTCGGCTCTACTATATTTTCCACATTATCTAATAAACGGCAGGATTTTCGGAAAAAAAAAAAAAAGGTTATTGAACATAAAATGTATTTTGATTTTCTATACAACTTTTGTCTGAAACATTTCCCATTCAAAGGAGAATTCAGCGAGATAATGTCATAAATGTACGTAGGTCCTCATGTAAAATACCCGGACTTTTAATGAAACTTTTAATTTACTTGCCAGATTTTCGTAAAAGACTCAAATATCAAATTTAATTAAAATCCGTCCAGTGGGAGCCCAGTTGTTCCATGCGGACGAAAAAACGTGGCGAAGCTAATATGTCGCTTTTCGGATGTTTGAGAACGCGCCTCAATTTAATAAAAAGGATCACACAGAAACAAGATTTGACGGTGTGAACCGGAAGGAACTGGATGAGGACAAACCTGGAGACAAATCATGCGACTTGGCGCTCCACGCTGGAATCAGAGATGTTACGTCACACTGAAGTTAATAATGGTACAGACGCACACGCCCCCGCACGCGGATACAGCACGTGATTTAAGCCGTCATCGTAGACGATCTCATGATGACGCATGAAATTGTTCCAGCTTCTATCTTAACGAAGCAAGACAAAATACAGTCACTACTAGATGATGCATTTGGAGGCTGACCAACTGAATGGAAACATCAGTGACTAGCAGGTATGACACTATCAGTTTTCCGACAGGCACTTAAGTTACGAATTGAGGTTTCCGTAACTGAGTGACATGAACCTTGCATCACGAGGTAATCGGAAAACGATGTTTCGAAGCAACATACTGCCGTCATTTTCAGTTAACGTTCTTCCGAAACGTCTCGGGGTCTGATTATCCCCTGACGCGGCTTTGTAACCCAAAATTATGGGATCCTCAGGTACACCGCCGCGAGATCCCCCCCCCCCCCAAAAAAAACTCGCAAGTTAATAAATGTACGCACAATGTAACAATTCTGGTGCATCTGCTGACCGCTATTTGTTCCGACAACCGTAACACTTGGGGAAATTTTGTGTTATTCACAGCGTGCGCGTTCTGACAATCAGTATATTATCCAAGAAATGCACTTCGTAATACAGTAAAATTCCACTAATCCGGATGCTGGTTATCCGGATCGGCTTGGTCCTTCGGGTGAACATTTTCTTGCTGTAATTGTACTACATCTTTGTATGGCTTAAATTTTTCCCCAGTTGCCAAATACATATAAGAAATTGTGTATTAATGATTTATTTGTACGTAAATAAATATGTAGCCTAAAACAGCCGTTTGTAGAAATTTGTTTCCACTTGAAATTGCTAATGTAGCCTACTTTCAAAGAAAAAATCCAATTATCCGGATTTTCTGGCTTGCCGTCCCAATTAATATGGATAACTGGAGATATACTGTACAACACATAACATACACGAACTGCTACATGTTTCGATCAATTTTATGTATTTTAACAATTGTGCGTGTTAATTACGGTTATAAGAATGAGCGAAACATACACGTATATGGGCAGGTTGGCTTGTGCATCTTTGTTGTAATAACTCCCTGAATATGGCAACTCAGTGCCGAAACGCGTTGGATTTTATGTATGTCATGTGACTTATATTACGAAGTGTATTTGTTGGATAATATACTGACTTACGGGAAAGTTTAAAGGGTACGGAGTGCGTTCCTTATTTTTCTCTAAAAATTTTACGCTAAATATGTTTCGCTCTCATCATGATTAATGAGTTACGCCGCAGACGTGCGCAAAAGCGCATGTAAAGGCACGCTGTTCCTAAACATAATCATAACGGCGTATAGCGGAAAAGAGGTATATCTCCAGTCTTCCTTAACCTCGGCACACAACGGAGGCGAGCTTCCAATTGTCAATTTAAGGCGTTCGGCACTGTTCCACTTTAAACAACATTGGAATGATGGGACAAATTTAAGTGAAATTTCTTAATGTCGAATTTAATAAAAATACATTCACGGGTTATGGAGTTGTTACAAAAGAACGGGCAGACAGACTTGAAGAATCTAATACAAGTAGGGTATTTTTAGGTGCGTTTGCAAGAATTGCGAAAAGCCACTATTACCTTCGTCATATCTGTCCGTCCGCATGAAAGAACTCGGCTCCCACTGGACGGATTTTCATGAAATTTGATATTCGAGTATTTTTAAAAAATATGTCGAGAAAATTCAAGTTTTATTAAAATCTGAACGGGTACTTTACACGAAGATTTACGTACATTTATGAAAATATCTCGTTCATTTCTTCTCAGAATGAGAAATGTTTCAGTCAAAATTTGTAGACAAAATCAAAACACACTTTTTTATATTCAATAGTTTTTTTTTCTCGAAAACCGTGCCGTTTATGAGACAGTGTGGAAAAATATTGTTCAGCCGGACAAGCAACAGAGGACGATATAATACGGCGCATGTGCTTTGCATGCTGGGTAATTTTAAGAATGCGGACACACACTCAGAATATGTAATACCGCTTTTTTCACGGCAAAAATGGTTACGTGAACGCGCCTCAATGTTTCGTTGTACATAAGTTGCTTTTCTTGTTGCAAACTTTCTTTGCGAAGAATCTTAAAGTAGCTCAGCTTTAACAGTGGCCAAGCCTGCGTACTACAGCAAATATCAAGTGCAACACACAGCACGGGGCAGTCTTCTTATGTGTTATATTTTACGAGTGCCAGTATCTGATTGCAGAACGCTGGTAATAGGATGAATTGATTAGTCATGAACAGGGAATGATCCGGAAGGAAGCGGTCGTGACCTGAGGTAGCGGAAGGAATGTGGAAACTCTAAGTGGGACACCCAGTTGTGATGAACACACACAGAAGTAAGGAAAGCAGACGTCGGTCACAGAAATTCTCACATACAGCAAAGTTTATAACCGTACATAAGGACAACGTTGAATAATAAAGATGGTGTATATACGACTTCACACTGGCACCTTGTCAGCCTGATGATTTTGGGGCGAAACATGTTACAATCAACTTTACAATGTATAAGAGTTGTCGTAATTTACGGCTGCTACTCTCACGTCTAAGGAAAAGCAACAAACATAGGAGGCACATCGCGTCACGAGAACAGAAGAAGGATCTCAAAAGAGGTTCTTAATGGGAAATTCCACAACACAAATCAGTAGGAAAACCAAGAACGACAGGGAAGGACGTTTTCCAGATGCATTACAGGTCCTAGAATACAAAAATGGAGAAGGCGAGGTGAGGACAGAGAAGAACGGAGGCGTCTTTTGAGGGAGTCCAGGGCTCAGAAGGGGCTGTAGCGCCAGACATGGAATGGATGAATGGGAATGAGGCACGACAGTAGACGAGGTGCTAGGGACAGAAAATCATTTCTGGAAGCTAACAGTCGCGTAGCTGATCAAGAAATTTGCCGACTTCACAACAAATGACACGACATTCCTTCATTACACCTCGTGCCACGTGCTTGTGTCACGTTTCACGTCGAACCGAAACTCACCAACCCGAATACTGATACACATGTTATTCCGACACTCAGCCGGAACACCGCTGACTTCACCGACTGACACTATATTTAGTCGCTTTATTACCTCTGACACAGCGAACAGTATAACTGCCATATGCGTCACCGTTTCGGGACATTTCGGTCGGTACAGTGACCAGTGAGTTCCATACTCGAGAAGTGAAAAAACTTCTCTCTTCCCGAAAACGTGCGCACTGGCTCTGGGACACGCCCAGTATCCTTCTCAGTTAGTACCGGGAAAAGGCGGCCGAGATGTGAACCTGAACACTCAGATAGTGCCGAGGGTAAGAATTAATGAAGCTGTACCTGCACTCCACTACATGCCTTCACGGCGTGCACCGGGACATACTTATATCTGTCTCTACCTCTGCACATTTCTTTAAACTGCACATGGCAAGCAAAGGTAAAGCAATCCCTATACGGCCTGGACAGGCCCTGAGGGTTTGCTTCCAGATTTCATGACAATCGGCACATGAAGTTGGAAAGGTTGTCAGCCCTACGCATCGGTCGTCTCTTCCCTCAAGGAAATACTCCTGGTACTAATTTCTGTTAGAGGCTGTGTCGACCTAAGGGCCAAGGTGCGGCCGGAAATTCCAATAAGACTATCGGGAATCGAACTCGTGACCTTCCGGCTTGCAGCGCATTGCGTCAACCAGTTGCACCGCCGCGTGTCCAAGTCCTAAAATGAAGGAAAAAAATAAGGTCGGAAGACCAAGAGTAGAATGTGGGTTAGTACTACAACAGATTTCACAGAACTACGATAATAATACACAAAACTATAACTCAGTTCGTTGTTTTGCAAGAGTACAGAACCTGGTAGCACACCCCAGGGAACAGGATGCTGAGATGAATACCTAGCCCTAAGAAAGAGGAAATGACAAGAGGGTGGAGAAATGTACCAGTCTAATGAAGAGCCCTATAATTTGTAACATTCAACAAATATTGCTAGATTTCAAACTTTCGCCGTGTTGTGAATGTTGTATTCTTTCTTTAGGGTGATTCCCCGGCGTCTGAATTATATGTGCCGACGTTTCGGAACACTGTTCCATATTCATAGATCGTGTGGACAAGACACGACCCATGAAGATGGAACAGACAGTGTTCCGAAAACTCGGCACATAAAATTCAGACGCCGGGGAATCACCCAAAAGAAAGACTACAACAAATATTGCTAGGACCATCAAATCAAGCAACAAGGAAAAAGAGGCAGAGGCCACGCAGAGAAGATATAAAGAAATGCACGAGTATTTTTTATCTGAAACCTTATGGATAGATACCACGTGGAAGATCCAGGCGAAGACGGGGGAATATTAAAATGGATCTTAAAGAAATGGCGTCAGAGTGTGGACCTGATTCAAGTCGTTCAGCACAGAGTCCATCGGTGGGCTGTTTTAATGAAGTTTTTACACTGCGGGGAACTCTATGACCCGTTAAGCGACTACCAGATTCTCTGGAAATTCTCTGCTCGAAAATGTCCATTTGTCAGTGGTGGAGAAAATAGCTGCAAGAAGTGTGGTCACGATCATTCATTTTCAGTCAAAAATATGTATGACCAGAAATACATGTGGTGTTCGAGAAAGCACTGACGACCTTCAGGCGAGTTAAGCAACGCCAAGGTTCTAGTCTAAATTATAAAACGGTGCTGGTGATCACAGCGACCAGCCAGTAGGAACGTGACAGATTTAGACCGCTGACGAGACGCTCCTTATCTGTTACCGAAGTGTGCATGTGGCCGAAAGCCAAGCGCACCCAAAAATATCTCACCACCTGACGAATGCGTTACAAATATCACCCTTGAAATGCAAATATATTGTTCCGATTCGGTCACTGCACTTTGCTGGAGGTTCCGTGAGTTACAAACCCGCGGGTGTAACATGCTCGACATTGTGCACGCTTTCCAGCACGCCTGCATGCTTCGTAATCACAAACTTCAGTTCGAAGACGCCGAACACGAAAACACACTTAATATCTGTCCAGCCGTAGGGAGGCCGGAACGACTAGAAGAACCCCTCAAGTTTCAGGACGCAAAAGGGGGCGGGAGGGGCAAGAAAAGCTCTTCAAGGTTCTGGATACCAAGACTAACAAGGCCGCTCTCAGAACACGGGATGCTACAGGCGATACGAGGGCAGTTCAGTAGTGACAGACACACACCACACGATACAGGCCTCGAACACTCAGACGATATGCAGTGCTTCATGTCACAAACTTTAGCAACGACACCGAGTACCCTTACGTGGGGGCGCTGATAAGTCCTTAGCCCGACCTACTTCCCGACGTCGTAGGGCGGAATCGGTAGTGTCGTTGGAAAGAGGTCTGTTCATGTGCCGAATTGCAAGCCTTTTCTTGGTACAGAGACTGAAAGATAGCATGTCTCAGGCGACGCGTTCCATTTCAACAACATCGAGACGCGAGCTGTCATCAAGTTATTTTTTCCTGCAAGGCAAGGCGCCGAAGGAAATTCACGCCATTCTGACACAAACATCAGGGGAACATGCACCATCGTATGCCACCGTCAAAAACTGGGTGGCCCAGTTTAAACGTGGTGATTTTTCCACCTGTGATGCACCTCGTCCTGGACGACCTAAAACAGTGACCACCCCGGAGATAATTAATCAAATTCACGAGCTAATCTTGGAAGACCGCCGGATTTCGGCTAAATCAACAGCTGAGCAACTAGGCATCTCACATGAGCCGGTTGGGTCCACCAGTCA
>JGI20166J26741_11699251_pt1 | contig 10853 bp, 11 predicted proteins | sample TergutCu122P5_FD_26741 | JGI IMG/M metagenome (IMG submission 26741) | reverse complement strand
CTCCGGCGATACCCGCGCGAACACATTGTTCTCTATTATGGCGTCGCGGAGCTGCCCGTCGCTCAGCGCGTCTATTTCGCGGCCGTCAATCGCGCCGCCGCCTTTTAAGATACCCAGCCGGCCGGCTATAGCCATAGCTGTGTTCTTATGATCGCCGGTAATCATCTTAACGGATATGCCGGCCTTGTCGCATACCTTAATGGCTTCTTTCGCCTCATCGCGCGGCGGATCTATCATACCCAGCAGCCCGGCGAATACCAGGCTGTTTTCTTTCGGCTCCGGCGACGGCATATATTTGAAGGCAACGCCTAAAACACGCAAGGCATTGTCGGCAAATTTCGCGTTCGCCGCGGAAATGTCGCCGCGATCGGTTTCAGAAATGGGTTCTGTTTTGCCCTTCTTATATATATATGAACATTTTTTAAGAATTTCATCGGGCGCGCCCTTTGTATACATAATGTAGGGCTGCGGCCCGTTTTTACTTTGATGAACTGTTGACATCAGTTTTCGAACCGAATCAAAGGGGATTTCATTGATACGCGGGGCGCTTCTGTTTGCCGATTCCCTGGAAAAACCCGCCTTCTCCCCCAATACCAGCAGCGCGCCCTCCGTAGGATCCCCGACTATCCGGCCCTCATTTTTATTATAAACCGCGTCGTTGCACAGGACAGCGCCTTCAATCAGCATCTTCGCGGCGTCGTTGATATCCGAAACTGACCCCTTAGCCTCATATCCGATTCCGGTTACCTCGCTGATCGCATTGTCCGCGTAAAGGTTTACCACGGTCATCTTGTTTTGCGTCAGCGTACCCGTTTTATCGCTGCAGATGACCGTCGTGCAGCCCAGGGTTTCCACAGCGGAAAGGCGTTTGATTATCGCGTGGCTGCGCACCATTCGCTGCATGCCCAAAGCCAGGATAACCGTAACCACCATTGTGAGCCCTTCCGGGATAGCAGCCACAGCCAGCGACACAGCGGTCATAAACATTTCCAACATGCCCAGCTGCCGCAGCAAACCCAGCCCGAATACAACCGCGCATACGATAATGCAAACCAAACCGAGCGTTTTACCCAAAGCGTTAAGGGAAACCTGCAGCGGCGTTAGTTCTTCCTTGCTTTCCGTAAGCATGGCCGCTATCGCGCCCATCTGCGTATTCATACCGGTGGCGGTGACCAGGCCGCGCCCGCGCCCGTATGTCACCACGGTTCCCATGTAAGCGGAATTCCTTCTGTCGCCCAATTCCGTATTTTGTTCAAATATCAGCTCGGCGTCTTTCTCCGCAGGCACGGATTCCCCGGTCAGCGCGGATTCATCCACTTTCAGGTTAACGCTTTCAATAAGGCGTAAATCCGCGGGTATGTAATCGCCGGCATCCAATACGACGACATCCCCAGGCACTACCATATTTGAATCTATCTTTTCTATTTTTCCGCCGCGTAATACCTTTGCCTGCGGGCTGGACATATCTTTGAGGGCTTTCAGGGCGTTTCCCGCTTTATTTTCCTGAAACACGCCCAAAATGGCGTTAAGTATCACTATTACAATAATGGCGCTGCCGTCGGTATATTCCCCCAACGCGATAGATATGGCCGCGGCCGCTATCAGGATTATTACCAGGAAATCCTTGAATTGACGAAGAAATTTCTGAAAAAGGGATTCCTCCCGTTTCCCTTCCAGTTTGTTTTCCCCATACTCCTGAAGCCGTTTTACGGCTGCGGCCGGATCCAAACCCTCCCCGGCGTTACTGTCAAATTGGCGCAATACCTCTTCCGCACTTTTGTTGTATCCCCTGTCCACTAAATCCCCCCGTTAACAGTCTGTCGGAACAATATGACATAAATGTATCGGATTGTCAATCTCACGCGCTTTGCCTTATATTACCCATATATTATTTTTCAAAGTGCAGAAAATAAACTTGATTTTCATGGGAGTATGAGTAAAGCCATAGGAGAAAATGATGAAAACTATAACTGAACAGGAACTAAACGCAAGCCTGTCCCGGCTGAAAAAGTCGGTTAACATTATAAGCTCGCAAATGCCAAAGAATATTGTATTTTTTAACGCGGTAAGCTTTTATTTCCATATAAAAGATCTGCCCTGTTACGGGCGCCTGACCATAGACGAATTATTAAACCGCATAGAGCCGTACATACCCATAAGGCTCACTCAGGAAATGTTTGACATGTTTCTGGACAACATACTGGCAGCAAAAAACGGCGAGGATCTTAATCAGGAACTGATGATAAAGGCAAAAGGAGATTTTGTATTCGCGGTTCAGGAAGCGAACGGGCCCGAGGAATGGACTGCTATAGTGAATACATGCGAGTCCATACGGCAAATGAAAGAGAGCAGGGCTTACGCCACTCTGATATGACAATATGATGAGAGACGCTTTTATGTATTGAAATAACATAAAAAATCCGATATAATATATGTGTAAGAGTATTGAGAGGGGGCGATACAGTGAATACTCTGGCTATATTATTATTGGTGGCAGCATGCGTCTTACTTTCCATAGAAGCGTTTGTCCCGCACTTTGGCATCTCCGGCATACTTGGCATTGCGTCTTTCGCCGGTTCGGTTATTGTCACAATTCTATATGTGCCGTTTGGCTTGTACTTTGTTATTTGCGAATTTATCGTTTTCGGGGCGGTTTTATTTTTGGCCTTTAAATTTTTGCTTAAACCCCGGTTTCAGCGCGAGGTTGTTTTAAACGATACTTTGCAGGTAAGCAAGCCCGATGTGGATGTTAACGAACTGCTGGGCAAAGAGGGTGTCGTAACTACCCCGCTGAAACCTACGGGTTTTGCCGATTTTAACGGCACAATCCTTGAGGTAAGTTCGGAGGGCGTGTATATAGGCGAACGCAGCCGGGTTAAAGTAGTGGATCGCGCGAATAACCGGCCGGTGGTACGTATGATTAAGGAGCCTAACGCGAATTAAGGAGGTTTACCAGGAATGGGAACGGGAACGTTATACTTTGGGATTTTTATATTTTTACTGGTTATTGTCGTTATTTCGGTATTTTTAAGTTTTGTCCCGATAGGCTTATGGATATCGGCTCTGGCGGCGGGCGTGAACATCAGCATATTCACGCTGGTAGGCATGAGGCTGAGGCATGTGCGGCCGGATCGTATTGTCCGCCCGCTCATTAAGGTACGCAAGGCGGGGCTGCATATTACGATCAACCAGCTGGAATCGCATTACCTTTCCGGCGGCCGCGTCGACAGTGTGGTTGACTCGCTGATAGCCGCGCAGCGCGCCGAGTTGGATTTGACGTTTGAAAAAGCGGCGGCGATCGACCTGGCCGGGCGCAATGTATTTGAAGCCGTGGCCATGAGCGTTACCCCGCGGGTTATCTCAACGCCGTGGATCTCCGCCGTCGCTATAAACGGCATAGAAGTAAAGGTTATGGCCCGCGTTACCGTGCGCACCAACCTGCAGCGCCTTGTCGGCGGCGCCGGCGAGGAAACCATTATCGCCCGTGTCGGCGAGGGTATTGTCACAACGGTCGGTTCGTCGCAAAGCCATAAAGAGGTATTGGAGAACCCGGATCGCATCTCGCGCACTGTTTTAAGCAAAGGGCTGGATTCTGGAACCGCGTTTGAGATTCTCTCCATCGATATAGCCGATGTGGATATCGGGCGCAATATCGGCGCCAGCCTGCAGATAGAGCAAGCTGAGGCAGACAAGCAGATTGCCCAGGCCAAGGCTGAGGAACGCCGCGCTACGGCTATCGCGAGGGAGCAGGAAATGAAGGCGGCTGTCGTTGAACAGCGCGCCGCGGTGGTGGCCGCAGAGGCGCAGGTTCCGCAGGCAATAGCGGACGCGCTTAGAAGCGGGCGAATGGGCGTAATGGATTATTATAACCTGGAGAATAAAAAAGCGGATACAAAGATGCGCGACGGGCTATCGGGCCTGAATTTTGATGTCAGCGCGCATACGCCGCAGGAGAATAAACAGCAATAAGTTAAAAGGGCTGCTGCGTAACGGGAATACCCGTTACGCAGCAGCCCTTTTATATAGGTATTACATACCGTCAAACAGCCCTTTACGGTGTTTACCCAGATATTCAATACAGAACTCATCAATCCCCAGCACGGCTTCTTCCGCCGCGACAAAGGCCATAAGCTTGTTATCCAGCGGATCCAGGATGGCGCCGTCCATGCCGGCAGCCATGGCAGATACCAGAAACGCCTGGTTTATCAGCTTGCGATGGGGTAAACCGAAGGAGACGTTACTCAAACCGCAGGCAATATGCACCTCTGGATGTTCATCCTTGACCCTGCGGATGGTTTCGATAGCGGCGGCGCCGTAATTCGGGCCGGTGGAAACAGGGCGCACCAACGGATCAATGTATATATTGCCCGGCTTTACACCGGCATCGGTCAGTTTGCCAATCAGCCGTTTGGCGATGACATAGCGTTCGTCCGCGGTTTCGGGCATGCCCGAATCATCCATGCACAAAGCGATGATCTTGGCCTTATACCGCAATACCAGCGGCAGGATGGCTTCAAAACGATCCTTCTCGCAGGTGATTGAATTTATCATCGGCGTGTCGCCGCCGTATGCCTGAAGCCCGGCTTCCAACGCCGCGGCGTTGGGCGAATCGAGGCAGAGCGGCGTTTTAACCGCCGCCTGTACGGTGTTAACCAGCCAGGTCAGGCGCTGCGGTTCGTCGTTGTGAAACATGCCGGCGTTGACGTCGAGGTAGTCTGCCCCGGCTTCCGCCTGGCCTTTGGCCAAGTCCTGGATTGCGCCGGCATCATAAGCTTCGATTGCCGGCCGCACGGCCTTAAGCGTGCTGTTGATCTTTTCGCCAATTATAAACATTAAATTTCTGCTCCTTAAAACATAGACAACTATATACAAGTATACTTGTTGTCTATACCATAATAAAATTATAAAGCCCGGATCATTTCCGGCACAATCTCGAAAACATCGCCGGTCACGGCGATATCAGCCATCTGCATCAGGGGCGTATTCGGTTTTTTATCTATAGCCACAATGGTCTCGCATGACTGCATGCCTACCAAATGCTGGATCTGCCCCGAAATGCCGCAGGCAATATACAGCTTGGTTTGCACGGTTTGCCCTGTCTGCCCGACCTGGTGCACGTACGGTATCCAGCCGGCGTCGACGGCAGCGCGGCTCGAACCCACCGCCCCGCCTAATTTGGCGGCCAGTTCGCGCAGCATGTCAAAGCCTTCCGGCCCTTTCATCGCGCGGCCGCCGGAAACAATAATCTTGGCTTCGCCCAAATTGACGGTGGCTTCGGCGCTTCGCACCAATTCAATCACGCGTTTTATGTCATTGGTTTCGGCGGGTTCCGGCGATTCATGGATAAGCCGTCCGGTACGGCCCGGCACGCGCGGCAGGGGCTGCATTACCTGCGGCCGCACTGTCGCCATCTGCGGGCGGTGGTTGGACGTACGGATGGTCGCCATAATATTTCCGCCAAACGCCGGGCGTGTTTGCAGCAGATCGCCGTTGTCGGGGTCTATGCCCAGCTGGGTGCAGTCGGCTGTCAGCCCGCAGACCGCGCTCACCGCAATGCGGGGTATAAGCGCGCGTCCGCGGGCTGTGGCGGCGCCAATCATGATCTCGGGTTTATATTTACGGATCAGACGGGTTGCCACGCGGCATTCCAATTCATCGTTAAAGCCGTACAGTTCTGGGGCATCCGTTACGATCACCGTGTCGGCGCCGTACTCAAACAGCGCTTCAGCCTGCCCGGCCACCCCCTTGCCCATCAGCAGCGCGCATACAGCGCCGCCGCGAATGTCGGCCAGACGCCGCGCAGCGCCCAACAGCTCGTAGGTTACCGGTTCCACATGTCCGAACAGCACTTCCGCCAAAATCCAAACATCTTTATATTGAGCCTTATCGGCTTCATTAATAAAAATCATTCCTGACCCCCCTTTGTTATCAGCCCGCGCTGCCGCAGGGAGGCAATCAGCTGCCCGGCGCAATCTGCCGGCATACCGGCTATATGCTGAGTAGCGCCGCCGCGCGGCGGCGGGGGCTGTGTCCTCACGACACGCGTCGGCGAGGGCGCCAGGCCTATTTTATCCAGATCGGCGCCGATGTCGCCGGGTTTCCAGACAGGGACATCGCTTTCGTTGGCTGCCAGCACGCCCTTAAGCGTAGGAACCCGCGGCACGTTAATGCCCTTAACTACCGTCAGAACCGCCGGCAGCCGCAGTTCGCAGAGATCGGATCCGTTTTCGTTCATGCGCGCCACGGTAATGCGGCCGTCCCGGTATTCACGGATCTCTATAACATAGGTGGCCTGGCGCCAATCCAGATGCGCGGCAATGCCGGGGCCAACCTGCGCGGTATCGCCGTCCACCGCCTGCTTGCCGCAAATGACCAGATCAACGCCCCCGATTGTCTCTATGGCGCGAAACAGCGCGTAGCTGGTGGCCCATGTGTCGGAGCCGCCGAAAGCGCGGTCGCTGAGCAGTACGGCGCGATCGGCGCCGATTGCGATTGCCTCGCGCAGGGAAAATGCCGCTTTCTCGGGGCCCATAGACAGGGCGATAACTTCCCCGCCAAAGCTTTCGCGCAGGCGGATGGCCTCCTCCACGGCGTAAAGGTCAAAAGGATTTAAAATGGATTTCAGGCCCTCGCGCACAATGCGTTTGGTTTCCGGGTCAATGGTGGCGTTGTCGGTGGCGGGCACCTGTTTGACGCATACGACAATCTTCATAGGGCTCCCTCCTTTGCAATGCGATCCCAAAGGCCCGCGACTTTACTATATTGGGTTTTAAACCCAAGCAGCGACAGATACACGCCGCATTGCGGGAACCAGCGGTGCAGGTTTTCCAATGTGGCCAGCGGGTCGAACTCCGCGTTTTCCGGGATTTTATATCCCACCACATCAGACAGCAGATGCAGTTTTTTAGTCATCCACGCCTCGACGATCACGGGGATGTCCGGATATTTCTCCAGCAATTCATTCACTATCGCGTTATGCTCAATGACAGGCTGAGTAATTATAAATGACGCCCCTGCCGCCAGCTTACGCTCCATTTTAGCAAATTCCTCTTCTGCGGGTTCATAGGGATTAAACGCCACGCCCAGTACAAATTCCGGATAACGGGCGCCTATGTACGCCAGCAGTTCCACCGAAGTCACCGCGGCAGTACCGGCAATACCCAAATCTTTTGTGGAAAGCTTAGGCAGGCGTTCTGAGCCGTCCCCGCTCACGACAAGCAGGTACTTAAAACCCATTGCCTTGCATTGCTCCAGCAGGGCGTCAAGGTCGCGCTTGCTGTGGAACGTGTTCAGATGCAGCACCACCTGTTCGGGGAGCACGCGCAGCCCCAGGTAATCGATTGTTTCATGCCCCTGGAAAGCCAGCAAGCCCATGGCGTTGTCGGTGATGCAAGCGCAGTAGCCGCTGTCCATCACCCGGTTGAATTTTTCGGCAAAGGCTTGCAAATCGGCTTTCAGTTTGTCGGAATCTTGCTTGGGCGGCAAAATTTCGACGTGGTAAATACGGTTTTTGATATGCTCGCGCATTCTTTACCACCTTTGACAGTATTTGGTAATCTGAGGGAAGCGGAATCCCTCTTGGTACAGGGCGTCAAGCCTATTTTAGTATAACACACCGAAAAAAAAAACAAAAGAGCACATGCCGTTAAAATGTTAATTTTTTAACTATATAGTATGGATTCTTCCCGATTCCCATGATACAATAAAGAAAATTTATACCGCGGAGGTAAAAATGGAAATCGAAAGAAAATTTTTGCTCCAGTCACTTCCTAAGGATTTTAATCAATATGAAAACGCGGAAATCGAACAGGCGTATATTTCTGTAGATCCTACAATCCGGCTACGCAGGCGCAATAACGAATATTATCTGACTGTAAAGCAAAGCGGGCGTTTGGCGCGCGAGGAAACGGAATTTGTCATTACCAAAAAGCAGTTTGATCATTTATGGAAAAAAATTGAGACGAATATTGTATATAAAACGCGTGTCCTTATACCGCTGGAAAACGGCTTAACAGCGGAGGCGGACATATATCACGGCGTTTTACAGGGATTGATGACGGTTGAAGTGGAATTTGACAGTATAGAGCAGGCAAACCGCTTCGAACCGCCGGGCTGGTTTGGTTTGGATGTAACTTATGATCCGAATTATAGTAATAGTTCGTTAGCAATTAATGGAATGTGCCTAATTAACAGATTAAAATCCTAATTTTTTTCTGTTAATGGAGGTTTTTGTCATTTCATTATATTATTTAGCGATAATTTTTTGGAATGTCATTTTTATTAATTAGCTATTATGAATTATCATGTTTGGAATGTCGATCTCTAGTATGTTTATGCTATAATTGTCTGTCTTTGCGTCTTGATTTTTTAAAACTTCTGGTCTATAATGTATTTATTGGTAAAAAAAACCATAAAGAGCACATCGCGCACAGAAATATCCGTACAGATGGCGCTCGGGATACTACACGACTACAGGAGGAAAACAAATGAGTGAAGAAAAAATCAAGGTACTGCTGGCGGACGACAACAAGGAGTTTACCGACGCCGTTACGAGTTATCTGACCCTGCAGAACGACATGGAAGTTGTCGGAGTGGCCTATGACGGACTGGAAGCTTATACAAAAATTCTGAATACCAAACCGGACGTAGCCATTTTGGACGGTATAATGCCAAATCTGGACGGCCTGGGCATCCTGGAAAAACTGAATAAAGCGAAGAGCCCCAATGAAGCGCCGATCTGCATTATGCTCTCCGCGGTCAACCAGGAAAAGATAACGCAAAAAGCCATTGACTTAGGCGCGGAATACTACATTGTTAAACCGTTTGATTTGGCCATCCTGTCCAACCGCATCAGGCAAATGAAGGACGTGCTTGTACAAAAGAGCAACAATCAGAGCATTGCGGCGAAGAACGCCAAAAACTACAGCGTTAACCTGGAGTCGCGCGTTACAAATGTGCTGCACGAGATCGGCGTTCCGGCGCATATCAGAGGATATCACTATATGCGCGAAGCCATTATGATGGCTGTCAATGACATAGATGTTCTAAATTACATAACAAAAGAATTGTATCCGTCCATCGCCAAAAAATGCAACACAACGCCCAGCCGTGTGGAACGGGCGATCAGGCACGCCATAGAAGTCGCCTGGAGCCGCGGCAAGGTTGACGTGATTGACAATATGTTCGGATATACCATTAACAATCATAAAGGGAAACCCACGAACAGCGAGTTTATAGCCTTAATAGCCGACAGGCTGCGCCTGGAATTAAAGGCGGGCTGATAACGAAAGGGAACGAAATGGGATGATAGCCGAAGGCACAGCCTTCAGCTATCATCCCATTTTATGTCAAAACCTTCTTAAACAGTATCGGCGCAATATACACGACAACAGACATGAATAATCCGGCTATTATAACGCCCAGGCATATAAAAAGCCTGGATTTTTTTAGTTCAAGCCCCAATACGGAGGCTATCAGCGCCCCGGTCCAGGCGCCGGTTCCGGGCAGCGGGACAGCCACAAACAACATCAAACCCAAATAGATCCTCGCGGGATATTCCTTGGATAACAAAGCGCCCTGCCTGACGCCCTTGCCTTCTATCCAGCCGGCTATGAAGCGCAGCGGTATTATTCTTTTTATCCGCTTCAGAAAACCTTTTATGTATGCGATCGCAAAATAAACGGACAGCGCGTTGCCCGCCGCTGAGATAATTAGCGCGGTATACCACGGGATGTCAAACAGCGCGGCGGCTATCATGCCTCCGCGCAATTCCAGCAGAGGCAGCAGCGAAACCAGGAATACGACAAACTCCGGTGAAAAAAAGCGGTTTAAGAATCTGCTTATGATTTGAACCATCCGATTCAGCCCTCTATGCAACAGCGCAAATATGCATAGTAAGAATATGATAGGCAGGAGTTCTTTATTCTTACCAATCGGGGCCGCGGTTCGCGCCCGATTGCAGTATTTCTTGGAATATGGTAAAATAACATAAATGAGAGAATTGAGGAGGTTAGCATATGCGCGACAGTTTTCAGAAACACCTTGAGGCCCTGCATACGGATCTGATAAAAATGGGCGCCTTATGTGAGGAAGCCATTGCCGGCGCTATAAAAGGCCTTATGGATGAAGATCCCGATTTACGCAAAAAAGCGATTGAGTTAGAAAAAGACATAGATATGAAAGAACACGAGATCGAGCACATGTGTGTGCGCCTGCTGCTTCGCGAACAACCGGTCGCCGGTGATTTACGGCAGATTATCGCGGCGCAGCGGATTATCGGCGATATGGAGCGCGTTGGGGATCAGGCGCAGGATATAGCAGATTTGTCCGCGTTTATGGTAGGAAAAAGTGTTAAAAATGATATCCATATCGCGGAAATGGCTATAGAAGCCGCCAAAATGCTCACCGACAGCGTGGACGCGTTCGTCGAATCGGATTTGCAAAAAGCGCTCGGCGTCATTCGTTATGACGACATTGTGGACGGTTTTTTTATTCGGATTAAAAAGGAATTAATCGGTTTAATCTCCGAAGACAGCGCAAACGGCGGAGCATGCCTGGATCTGATGATGATTGCCAAGTATCTGGAACGGATAGGGGATCACGCCACCAATATCGCGGAATGGGTCGTTTACTCCATTACCGGCGAGAGGGGCGGGTTATATTGAGAACACACAGGCTGCCGGGCGCAGCCGCCCCGGCAATGGGGACAGCCGCTCCCGGCAGTTTTCATTTTTATACCGCACAACGTTATCATTTTCCAGATATACGCGACCGTATGGCGTTGTACGGGTTATGAATTGGCAAACTTTAACGTTCGCCAGTATATTTTCGCGAAGCGGTTCACTTCATCCGAA
>JGI20166J26741_11699140_pt1 | contig 10853 bp, 9 predicted proteins | sample TergutCu122P5_FD_26741 | JGI IMG/M metagenome (IMG submission 26741) | reverse complement strand
GGCCGCCCCGGCCAGTCGCGCGGCCAGCGCCGGGTCGGCCAGGCTCCCCTGGAGCAGCCGGCGCCGCACCTGGGCGATGTCGCGCTCCAGGACCCGCCCCGTGGCGGGCCGGCGCGACGCGTCCCGGGCGGTGCAGGCCACCACGAGGGCGTCGAGATAGTCCGGGATGCTGCCCGTCGAGCTGCCCGCCAGAGCCTGGGAGGGCGGCGGCACATCGACGTGGACGTGCTTGTACAAGACATTGGCCGCCTCGTCCCCGGTGTGGGGCTTGCGGCCGGTCAACAGTTCGTACAAGACGATGCCGCAGGCGTAGATGTCGGAGGCGTAGGTCGCCTGGCCGGTCGTCAGGATCTCGGGGGCGAGGTAGGACAGGGTTCCCATCAGGACGGAGTGGGTGGACGATTCCTGGGTCTGGCAGGCTTTGGCCAGGCCGAAGTCGGTCACCTTGACCTGGCCGTTGGCGGTGATGAGGACGTTCTCGGGTTTGATGTCGCGGTGCATCAGGCCGGCCTCGTGGGCGGCCGCCACGGCGCGGGCGATGGCGTCGAGGTAGCCGAGCGCGACGAGCGGGGCCAGCGGGGCCTGCTGGGCCACGACTTGGCGGAGCGACTGCCCGCGGACGAATTCCATCACGATATAGGGCCGCTCGCCGGCCATGCCCCGGTCGAAGATGGCGACGATATTGGGGTGGGACAGCAGGGCGGCGGCCCTGGCCTCGCGGTCGAAGCGGCGGGTGTAGTCGTCGTCGCCGACCAGGGTGTCGTGGATGATCTTGACCGCCACGGTCCGCCCCAGGCGGTGGTCGACGCCCCGGTAGACGACGGCCGTGCCGCCGCGGCCGATCCGCTCGATCAGTTCGTAGCGGTCGCCGAGCACCGTGCCGACCAGGCGGTCGGGAGCCAAGGTCATCGTCTCCACGTCGTTCTCCCCAGGGGTCCGGGTCAACTCAGGCGCCCCATGAGCGATTCAGCTTAAGCGGCTGGGCGCCGCGAACGCGGAAGGCGCGCCTGGGCCGGGCGGTGTCTTTCCCGCCCCGGCACGAAACACCGCCACCCGTCGTTGGGCCACCTGGCGCACAAGCCGACGTTAGGATGACCGGATGACTGTCTTGTGGGGGCTCTCGGACCGGCTGAAGCTGGCGCGTCTCGGCTTCGTCACGGGGACGCGGGGGGGTGGCCAGGCCTGGGAGGACTACTGCCGCGACCTCTTCCTGGCCGGCGTCGACCTGATCCTCATCAAGGAACCGGATCTCACGCCGGAGGCCACGCGGGCGGCCATCCAGGCCGGGCTGCGCGCCGGTTTCGGCAGCGGGCGCATCGTCGGCCTGGCCCAGGCCGAGTTGCCCGACGCCGGCGTCGACCTCATCCACCTGGCGACGCGCCAGCCGGTCGCGACCGATCCGGAGGAGTTCCCCCTGGTCGGCCGGTCGGCCGAATCAGTCTTCGAGGCCCAGCGCCGGTTCGAGGACCCGGCTCTGGCCTACGTCACCATCGGTCCCGTCCGGGACGGCGACAACCTGAGCCTGGCGCGGGGGCTCGACCTCGTGACCCTGGCGGCCGGCCTGGCGCCCGTGGCCGATCCGGCGAGCAAGCCGTGGTTCGCGGTCGGCGGCATCAGCGAGGACAACCTGGACGCGGTCCTGGAGGCCGGCGCCCGCCGCGTTTTCGTCCACCGCGCGATCGCCCACGCGGTCGACCCGATCAAGACGGCCCGCGACTGGGCCAACCGTCTGCGCCGGCTGTGGCGGGACGACCCGGAACTGCGCGACTACTCGGCGGCCGTCCGCCAAGGCGTCGGCCGGGTGGTGTCGTTGCACGCCCCGGACGAGGATCGCCGGCTCGGGCGCTCCCCGGCCACACCCTGCTCCGTCGCCGAAATCCCCGCGCCCAATCCGACGACGTGGGGCGACGGGCAGCCCGCCGGTCCGGCGCCGCTGGCCCGGGACGGTCGGCCGGGCCAACCGCCCCGGGGCCTGGGGTGAGCCGCCCAGAAGACCGCAGTCTCCTCCGTGGTGGTGGAAAACGCGGCGAGCGAAGCGAGGCGGGGGGTTTGAGGGGGGTCGTCCCCCCTCGTGGTCGGGCGAGCGGGTTCGACCCGGCCGACCCGGCGGGGGCCGATTTCCGGTCGGCCGTCGATCGCCGGCTGACCGACTTCCTGGACGCCCAGCACGACTTGTTCGGCGGGCTGGGGGGCCGCCTGTCGCTCGTCGCCGGCCAGGTCCGCCAGTTCGCCGCCGGCGGCAAGCGCGTGCGGCCGGCCTTCTGCTACTGGGGCTACGTCGCCGCCGCCGGCCAGCCCGACGACCCCGCCGCCGTCCTGACGGTCGCCGCCAGCCTCGACCTGCTCCACGCCGCCGCCCTGGTCCACGACGACATCATCGACGGCTCGGACTACCGGCGCGGGGCGCCGGCGGCGCACCGGTTCTTCGCCGGGACCCACGCCGAGCGCGGCTGGTCCGGCCCGTCGGACGCCTTCGGCGTCAAGGCCGCCATCCTGCTGGGCGACTTGCTGGTGGCGGGCTCCGTGGCCATGGCCGAACGCTCTCAGCTGGGCGGCCAGCGGCTGCGCCGGGCCCGGCCTTTCCTCGACGCGGCCCGCATCGAGGTGGCGGCCGGCCAGTGCCTCGACCTTTTCGGGCAGGTCACGGGCGGCGCCGGCAACCCGGACGAGGCCGCCCTCATCACCGAGTACAAGACCAGCAAGTACACAGTCACCCGGCCCGTCCAGATCGGCGCCGCCCTGGGCCTGGCCGACGACCACAAACTGACCCGGCTGGCCCGGTTCGGCTCCCATCTGGGCCACGCCTACCAGTGGCGCGACGATCTGTTGGGCGTCTTCGGGGACCCCGCCCTGACCGGCAAGCCGGCGGGCGACGACCTGCGTGAGGGCAAACGCACCACGCTGGTGGCCCACGGCCTGCGCCGGGCCGGCGAGGCGGGCGCGCGGCGTCTGGCCGAGCTGCTGGGCGATCCGGCCTTGGACGACGCCGGCCTGGCCGAGGCCCGGGCGATCCTGGTCTCCTCGGGCGCCGTGGCCGCCACCGAGAGGGACATCGGCGAGGAGGCCACGCGGGCGCTGCGCCTGCTCAACACCCTCGATCTGGAGCCGTCGGGCCGGGAAGCCCTGGTGGCGCTGACCCACCTGGCCGTCGAGCGGACCGCGTGATGACCGACGAGGCCGTGGTGGCGGGGGAGCGAGAGGGCTCGGCCGCCGACCCCCGACAGGCCACCCTCGATTGGCCGTCGCCTGCGGTGGTGGCGGGGGGGCCGGCAGGCCCGGCCGTCGACCGGCCACGGTCGGCCGCGACGATCCCGGAGTTGTTGGCCAGCGCCGGCCGGCCGCTGTTCAGCTTCGAGTTCTTCCCGCCGGCGGACGACGCCGGGGCCGACCAGCTCTGGCGCACGATCAGGCTGCTCCAGCCGCTGGCGCCGGATTTCGTGTCGGTCACCTACGGGGCCAACGGTTCGTCCCGCCAGCGCACCATCGACGTCACGGCCAGGCTGGCCCAGACGACCCAGGTGCGGACGATGGGGCACCTGACCTGCGCCAGCCAGGCCACCGCCGAGGTGGCGGAGACCGTCCGGCGCTACGCCGGGGTCGGCGTCGACCACATCCTGGCCATCCGGGGCGACATGCCCGGCGGCCCGACCGTGCCCTTCGCGCCGCATCCGCAGGGCCTGCGCAACGCCACGGAATTGGTCCGCCTGATCAAGTCGCTGGGCGATTTCCACGTCGGCGTGGCCGCGTTCTGCGACCCCCACCCGCAGTGCCGGGACCCGGCCCTCGACGCCCGCCTGCTGGCCGACAAGCAGGAGGCGGGCGCCGAGTTCGCCCTGACCCAGTTGTTCTTCACCGCCGACAGCTACTTCGCCCTGGTCGACCGGGCCAAGCGGGCCGGCTGCACGCTGCCGATCGTGCCCGGCCTCATGCCCATCACGTTGCTCAGCCAGATCCAGCGCTTCGCCGAGCTGTCCGGCGCCCCCATCCCGGCCGAGATCACCACGCGGCTGGAGAAGGTGGCCGACGACCCGGCGGGGCTGCGCGAGGTCGGCACGGAGATCGCCGCCGACCTGGCCCAAACCCTGCTGGACGGCGGTGCGCCCGGCCTGCACTTTTTCACTCAGAACCGTTCCGTCGCCACGCGGGCGATCTGGGCCGGTTTGCGGACGGGCCGGGCGGGTCGCGGGTAGGACGGCGGGCGCGTCGGCCATCGCCAGCTGCCGCCGCGACGGGCCGGGCGGGCCGCGGCTGGGGCGGCGGTCGGCCCGCCACGGACCGCGACCGGGGGGCCGTGACGCCCACCGGAGCCTCAGAGCCTCACGGGGGGGTGTTGACCCGTGAGAGGGCGCCGATAGAATGACCCTTTGCCCATGAATGAGCCGACCTTGCCCTTGCCCGATCCCACTCCGCCGTCGGACCAATCGGTCTTCGAGTCCGAGCGCGCGCTGGAGCAGGCCCACGTCGACGCGGTCTACGTCGAGCTGCGCCGTGCCGCCGAGGGGGCCCGTTCCATCGCCGCCGAGTCGGCCGCCCGTTACACCTCCGACCGCGAGTCGTGGTTGCGCGAGGAAGTCGGCACAGCGCTGTTCGAGCGTGACGCCTTCGCTTTTCAGGCGGCCAAGCGCCTGGCGACGCTCGACGCCGAGCACGAGGGCCTCGTCTTCGGCCGGATGGACTTCTTCGACCGCGAGGTCCGCCACATCGGCCGCATCGGCGTGCGCACGGACGACTACGAGCCCCTTGTCATCGACTGGCGCGCCCGCGCCGCCGAACCCTTCTACCGGGCCACCCCGACCGACCCCATGGGCGTCGTCCGGCGTCGTGTCGTGCAATGCCGCGACGACGTCGTGACCGGTGTCGAGGACGACCTGATCGACCCCGACCGGGCCTGGCCCGAGCTGGCGGTGGTGGGCGACGGCGCCCTGATGGCGGCGCTCAGCCGGGCCCGGGGCCACAAGATGCGCGACATCGTGGCGACCATCCAGGCCGAGCAGGACGAGGTCATCCGGGCGCCCTGGCCCGGTTTCACGCTGATCGCCGGCGGCCCGGGCACGGGCAAGACGGTGGTCGGCCTGCACCGCGCCGCCTATCTGCTGTACTCCCACCGCGTCCGCTTCGAGAACGGCGGCGTCCTCGTGGTCGGGCCGAGCGGGGTCTTCATGGACTACATCGAGCGCGTCCTGCCTTCGCTGGGCGAGGACTCGGTGACCTTGCGGGCGCTCGGCCAGCTGGCCCGCGACGTCCTGCCGATCGGGGCGGCGCGGCCCGAGCGCGGCCAGGCCGCCGTCATCAAGGGCTCTCTGCGGATGGTCCCGCTGCTGCGACGCCTGGTGGAGTACCCGGTCGCGGAGTTGCCCGCCGGCGGACTGCGCGTCACAGTCAAGGGCGAGGTGGTGGCCGTCGGCCTCGGCCGCCTGGCCGCCATCCGCCGCCAGGCCATGGCCAAGCGCGCCTACCACCAGGCCCGGGCTGTCGCCGAGCGTCAGGTGGTCGAGGAGTTGTGGCGGAACACGCCGCGCGACTGGGTCGTCGATGAGGAGCAGTTCGTCGACCTCGTGACCGAGGCGGCGGCTTTCCAGGCTTTCATGAGCGCGTGGTGGCCGGTGCTGGATGCCCCTCAGGTTCTGCGCCGTCTGCGCGACCCGGCGCTGGCGCGGCAGGTCGGGCGCGGCCAGTTGAGCGAGCACGAGGCGGACGTCCTGGCCGCCAGTTACTTCGCGACCGACTTCTCGGTGGCGGACATCGCCTTGTTGGACGAACTGGTCGAGCTGCTCGGGGCCTCGCCCCGCCACCAGGAGCCCGACCTTTTCTTGGACACGGCCGATTACGCCGAGATCGTCACGATCGCCGACCGCCTCAGCCTGGTCCGTGACACCGAGGACGAACTCCAGTCGACCTACGCCCACATCCTGGTGGACGAGGCCCAGGACGTGACGCCGATGCAGTGGCGGATGCTGCGCCGGCGCGGCCCGCAGGCCAGTTGGACCATCGTCGGCGATCCGGCCCAGTCGAGCTGGCCCGACCCGGCGGAGACCGACCGCAGTCTGGACGGCCTGATGGGCCACGCGCCCCGCCGCCGCTTCCGGCTGTCGACCAATTACCGGTCGCCGGCCGAGGTCTTCGACCTGGCCGCCCGGATCGTGACCCGGAGCTTCCCCGAGGCCGACCTGCCCCGCGCGGTGCGTCGGACCGGGGTCGCGCCCCGGCTCTTGGCGGCGCCCCGGCAGTCGTTGGCCGAGCGGGCGGTGGCCGTGGCCACGGCGTTGCTCGACGAGGTCGAGGGAACGGTCGGCCTCATCGTCCCGGAGGCCTGGCGGGCGGCGGTGCAGGAGCGGACGGCCGTGGCCGGCGCGCCTGAGCGGTTGGTCCTGACCGATCCGGTGACCGTCAAGGGGCTGGAGTACGACGCCGTCGTCGTGGTCGACCCCGACCAGATCGTGGCCGAATCGGCGGGCCGCGAACGCGCCCTCTACGTCTGCCTGACCCGCCCCACCCAGGTCCTCGTGACGCTCGACCCGGACGGCCCGGGGGCCTGGCGGCCACCCCAGGAAGCGGTCGGCCAACAATTGGGCCACGCGGGGCGTGGCGACTACAGCGACGAACTACAATGGGGGGAATCGAGTCCGGGAAGGGGGGGCGACCGTGGCACTGTCTGAGGCGGAGCAAGAACTGCTGGCGAAGCTCGAAGCGAGCTTGGCCGCTGATGATCCGAAATTGGTCCAGCGGCTGACCCGCCCGCCCGCCCGGCGGCTGCACCCGAAACGCGCCACCTTCGGCATCGTCGGCGGGCTGGTCGGCATGACACTGTTGGTCGTCGGCCTGTCGACCCAGATCTGGCTGTCCCTGGTCGGCTTCGTCGTCATGCTGGCGGCGACGGTCTTCTTCTTGACGGCGTGGCGGGCCGCGCCCAGCGACGCCCCGCCCGCCCCCACCGCCCAGCCTCGCCGGTCGGACTTCATGTCCCGCCTGGAGCAGCGCTGGCAGGAGCGTCAGAACCCCGGCGCGTAGTCTCTGCCGTTGCCTCCTGGGGGCTCTCCTTGCCGTCCCAGAGCTGCCCTGCCATGTCGGAGCCCGCCGTCTCCCCGCCGGGGCTCTCGGCGAGAGCGGGCCGAAGCCTTGTCTCGCCCCGAGAAACACCGGCTGCCGACGTGCCCTCGGCCCGTCGCCACGGTGAGCCGCTGGGGTGGCCGGGTCAGTCGTACGGCAGGTGGCGCGGTCGGTCCATCGCCTGCTGGCGGTGCCACGACTCGTCGTAGGGCCCCGTCGGATCCGGGCTCGTCAGCATCTCCCTGGTGCCCGTGGCTCCCACGTTGATGGGGATGTCCTCGGCCATCTCCGGCTCTAGCTGGAGGCCGCGGCCATGCATCCGGTGGGCCAACTTGACGCCCAGCTGGCCCAAGCCGAAGTTGATCAGGATGAAGATGACCGAGGCGACGAAGATGGTCTGGAGCGTGTTCAGCGGCGTCCCCAACAAGGCGGCCTCTCGCAGTAGTTCGGAGTAAGCGATGGCCTGGCCCAGGGCGGAGTCCTTCAGCGCCACCACGAGCTGGGCCACCAGAGCTGGCAGCATCGCCAGCAAGGCCTGCGGCAGCAGCACGTGGACGAGGGCCTGGCCCCGGCGCAGCCCGATGGCGGCAGCGGCCTCGTGCTGGCCGGTCGGCAGGTTGTGGACGCCGGAGCGGATGAGGTCGGCGCAGACGGAGCCGTTGTACAAGACGAGGGCGATGACGACCGCCCAGAAGCTCGGGTCGGGGACGCCCGCGCTGCCCAGGAACTGCCACATGAAAATCATCATCAACAGGACGGGGACGGCTCGGAAGAACTCCACGATGACGTTGGCCAGCCAGCGGACCGGCGCCAGCGTCGACAACCGGCCGACGCCGAAGACCAGGCCGAAGGCGAAGGCTCCGACGATGGCCAGGACGGCCGCCCTGAACGTGTTGAACAGGCCCGGCAGGAAGTAGGCGGTCCACGATTCGCCCTGGATCACGGGCAGCCAGCGGTCAGCGTCGAGTTGGCCCTTGTCCTGGAGCTTGAGAGCGATCAGGAGCGCCACGACGGCGATCAGGGCGCCGCCCACGACGTTGGAGAAGAAGATGAGCTTCTTCGTCTTGGGCCCGGGAGCGTCGAACAGGACGGCGTACTCGGCCACGCGCTGGCTCATCGCTTGACCGCCAATCTGCGGGACAGGCTCGTCGTCACCACGCCCACGGGGATGACGATGATGACGTAGCCGAGGGCGAACGTGAAAAAGATCAACAAGATGAACTGGGGGCCGAATTCGATCATGCCGCCCATGACCGAGGAGGTTTCGACCGCCACGCCCGTGACCGAGGCCACCGTCGTGTTCTTGATCAGGGCGATGATCGTGTTGCCCAGCGGGGCGACGGCGCCGCGGAAGGCTTGGGGCAAGATGACGATGCGGGCGGACTGGACGAAGGTCAGGCCGATGGCCCGGGCCGCCTCGGCCTGGCCCAACGGGACCGTGTTGACGCCCGAGCGGAGGGCCTCGGCGATGAAGCTGGAGTGGTAGACCCCGAGCCCGATGACCGCCAGGATGTAGAAGTTGCGGGCCGGGTCAGCCGAGAACTCGACGTCGAGGCTGAACCAGATCACTGAGGTCATGGCCAGCATGACGACGGTCAGGGGGATGTCGCGGAAGACGTTGACGTAGAAGGTGGAGGCGAGGCGGAGCGAGGCGACGGGGCTGATGCGCATCGTCGCGGCCAGCGTGCCCAGGATGAGTGCCAAGGCGCCGGCCAACAGGGTCAACGAGATGTTGATCCAGAAGGCGTACAGCACGTTGTAGGAGGACATGAAGGTCCAGTAGCGGCTGAACAAGTCCATCGGGCGTCCTCCCGGGGGATGAAGGGGATGGGGGGTGCCCGCCCGGTCGGCGCGGGGGCCGGCCGGGCGGGCGAGAACTGGTCGCGGCGGGGCTGGCCCGCCGGATTGGACCGGTCTCCTAGCTGTTGGCCGCCGAGGCGGCCAGGCCGGCCAGGATGATGTCGTCTGTGGTGACGGCGTCGACCTTCTTGGCGATCAGCGCCTGGACGCATTCCGAGTAGGTCTTGAACTCGATCAGTTGGACGTCCTTGGCGTACTTGTCCTTGATCGTCTGGGCCGGCGTCGACCCGGTCACCGAGCACAGATTCTTGCCGCCGGTCAGCGACTCCGGCCCCGTGATGTCGGTCGTGCCCGTGCGCACCAGCAGGTCCTGGCCGGCCACGAAGTAGGGACCGGCGAACTGGACCTTCTCCTTGCGCGCGTCCGTGATCGAGTAGGTGGCCACGATCATGTCGACTTGGTGGTTCTGCAGCAGCGTCTCACGTTGGGCGGAGACCGCCTCGACCCAGACGATCTTGTCGGGCGAGAAACCGAGCTTGTCGGCGATGTAGGTGGCGACATCGACGTCGAAGCCGGTGTAGGTCGAGCCCGACTTGAAGCCCAGGCGGGGCTGGTCGAACTTGATGCCGACAGTCAGCTTGCCGGCGCTAACCAAAGCGGCGTTGCCACCCTCGCCGCAGGTCTCGAAGTCGGTCGGCGGGTTCTTCTGCGGGTTCGGCGTGTAGGCCACTCCCGCCATCTGCTCGTCGATTTTCTTCTGCCACGTGCCGTCGTCGATCATGTCCTTGATGGCGGCGTTGACCTTGCTGCAGTTCGGCGAATCCTTGGGCAGGCCGACGCCGTAGCGCTCGGTCGTGAACGGTTTCCCGATCACGGTCAGCGGCGGCCCGGCGGGGCTGGCGCTGTCGCCCGTGGAGCCGGTCGAGCCGGAGCAGCCGGTCAGGGCCAGGCCGAGCACGGCCAGGAGACCGGCCACGGGGATCAGGGAATGTCGTCTCATAGTGCCTTCTCTTCCGTTGGGTTGGGGGTGTCCCCGGTGGCCTCGTGGCCGCCGCGGTCAGTGGTGGAGAATCTTGGCCAGGAAATCCTTGGCCCGGTCGGTCTTCGGGTCGGTGAAGAACCGCTCGGGCGGCGCCTCCTCCAGGATCTCCCCGTCGGCCATGAACAGCACGCGGTCGGCGGCCCGGCGGGCGAAGCCCATCTCGTGGGTGACGACGACCATGGTCATGCCGTCCTTGGCCAGCGTCACCATGACCTCCAACACCTCATTGATCATCTCGGGATCGAGCGCGCTGGTGGGCTCGTCGAAGAGCATCAGGGCAGGCTGCATGGCCAGCGCCCGGGCGATGGCGACGCGTTGTTGCTGGCCGCCGGACAGTTGCGCCGGCAGCTTGGAGGCCTGGTTCTTGACGCCGACCCGGTCCAGCAACTTGAGGGCCTGCTCCTCGGCGTCGGCCTTCGATAGCTGACGGACCTTGCGCGGGCCGAGGGTCACGTTGTCGAGGATCGACTTGTGGGCGAAAAGGTTGAACGACTGGAAGACCATTCCCACGTCGGCGCGGAGTCTCGCCAGTTGGCGCCCCTCCTGGGGCATCGGTTGGCCGTTGACCAGGATTTCGCCGGAATCGATCGGTTCGAGGCGGTTGATCGTCCGGCAGAGCGTGGACTTGCCCGAGCCCGAGGGGCCGATGACGACCACCACCTCCCCGCGATGGATCCGGAGGTTGATGTCTTTGAGGACGTGGAGGGGGCCGAAGTGTTTGTCGACGTGCCGCAACTCGGCCACGATCGGGGCGGCCTGAGCCGACAGGGCCGTCGCCGGCGGGGCGAAGGGGGAGGGGCCGGTGCCGGGGGTGGCATCGGGCTGATCGGCCGAGCCGGCCGCAGGGGGGATTGTCTCCTCCACAGTGTTCTCGTCAGGCATGAATTGACCTCTTCCGGCGACGAGGGGACCGACTGCATTCGGTGAGTTGCTCCGTCTGTGGCGGCGGGTCTCCGTCGATGTC
>JGI20166J26741_11699029_pt1 | contig 10854 bp, 3 predicted proteins | sample TergutCu122P5_FD_26741 | JGI IMG/M metagenome (IMG submission 26741) | reverse complement strand
CTTTTTGTCCAAGCAAATTTAAATTTTGAATGGAAATTACAACTTTTTATTAATGTGCTTTCATTTCATTTTGGAATATTGTAAAAAAAATCGAAAAAAAAAAATATGATCCCATTCAGATCCCAAAATGAAACTTTCCATATGTGAAGCCAAGATAATGAACAGTTTTGGTGATTTTTTTTCAAAATTTTAAAGAGATGGGTTTTTGGAAAATTCAATTTTCAAAAATATTTTGAATGACCTTGAAATTTAAAATTTTTAAAAAATAGGCATGTTACATATCATCTGAAAGCCCACAATATAAGCTACAATTTGGTACTTATCCCATCCTTCTAATCTAATTCTAACTGTAGCAATAATTTTTTTTTTAACTGCACATGAACCAAAAAATGATGATTTTTGCGGTTTTCAATTTACTGTAACTTGAAAAGTACAGTTCATAAAAATCTGAAAACTAAGATTTTTAACTATCTGCGGTGATACATGTGATGAGCAAAATTTGAAAAAAATCTGAGAGGGTCAGGTTCAAAAGTGCTGAAAATTTGGTTCACTTGACATGGGGGAACAGAACTGACATCACATTAACACTGCAAATGAACATATCAAAAACAAAAATAAGTTCTTTGAGGTTTACAATTTCCATTCATTAATGTGATACACGAAGGAAAAGCACATCAGGGAAGATCTAAAAAATTATGAAAATATTTTGTTACCACTTCTAACAGTGAAAATAGGTCTGAAAGAATAAAGGATGAAAATCATACTTGATTTAATCACAGCTGAAAATTATAAAAGTATGATATTCTTCATTACTGCTCTTCATTCCCTTCTTAGTTCACCCCTCTTGGATCAAAGTGTTCTCCCTGACATTTTTCAAGAACCACCATTCACCAACACTGACTCACAGTGTGGTCAGGTTTCACACTAACATAACATATAATTTATCAGCTATTTCAATGGCTCCGAACAATGCTGTGATGTTATAAAATAATCCATGATGCTGATCTGTTGACACAATGACATGTTTTATAAACAATAAGGACACAACTTCTAATCAAGTACCTATCTTGACATGCATTCAAACAACAGAGTGTCTCTTACATCGCTGACCAGAGCAAGGTAGCTTATTACACGGAAACCCTGAATCAATCATGACATCCCATGAAAGCTGTGGTCTTTTGGTCAGAGTTAAAAGAGACTATGTACTTACCTGTCTTATTCTCAAATGCAAAACTGGAATGTATGTGTGCAATACCAATAAAACCCAAATCAGTCCATATTTCATTTATATTAAAATAAATTTAAAAACTAAAATTATTCTTTTTACTTAAAGGCGAAGGTAACATACCTGGTGAGGGTAATCATACCAACAATGATTAATATCCCATAACCACGGCTTATCCCACAAGCAGAATACACCATATGAAAATGCGAATGTATAGTATAACCATCGCCAACTGGAAATTAAACATAACTCTTCTCACTTACACAATCAACATTTTCACATGCACTTAACAGCTATAGAAATATGACATGCCATAACTTACCATGTCTCACAAAATTTTGTTAACGTTGATGGTTTATCCTGTGAACGCCTGAGACGTATCCAGCGTTCCACTTGCCTCTCTGACAAGTCCACTTGTTTAGCCAGTCCCACAATCTAAACAAGAATTAACCCTTATGCTTCACAGAAAGAAATGATCCTTGGTTCCCCATCCCATTCCATAACAACAAACACCTATTTGATTTTTATAAAATAAGGAGTTTTTTCAACATTCATTAACACAGTATATGTACCAGAAACTAAATTATACAAATCTACTGGTTCATACACAACATGTAAGATACCAGTACAGGAATACAGAGAACAAATCAGAGTTATTATCGACTACAAAGACGCTTTAAATCACATCTGCTAACTCATGAAACAAAGGTTCTGATATACAAAACCCTTACTAAACCCATTCTGATGTACTGAAGCAAAACATGGACATTAACACTATCAGATGAATTATGACTGTGTAACTCTATAAGGAAAACATTATTTAAAGTATATGGTCCAATGCAAGAGAGAATTGTACAAGCATTACCAGTCACTGGAAATTATCAGAACAGTTGAAGTGGCCCAGCTACAATGGGCAGGGCATTTACATTTACAAAGAATGGGTCACTGTGAAACACCCAGAAGCATCACAGATTTCAGACTGGAAGAAAGGACAGTGAATAGACCTAAACTTTGGCGGATAGATGGTGTAGTTGATGATGTGAGGAAGCTGGGGATCTGAAGATGGTGGATGGTCACCAGGGACAGACAGTTGTGTACCAGGGTTCTACAGGTAGCTGAAGCCCATCATGGATTGTGATGTCACTGATGATGATGATGATGACAACTGGTTCACACAGCATATGTATTTCACAGTCAATTTAGTGCAAAACTTATGTTTCTTCCTCTCATAATCTGCATTGTTCTTTTTACTCAGACCACCAAAATGTGGATGTATCAGGCCAAAGAGGTCATGGCAATTACTGCTTCATATAACAGAACTGAAACTCTGTTGGATTGTTTTATTGATTGACAGGTTTACAGCTGAGTCACACCTTTATATGCAGTTATCTGTTATCTGGTCATCTAATAATCAACTTGAAGTACAAATTGAAAAAAGCTAAACTTACAATCTAACCTACACAAGGTATTGGTGTTTAATCTACACCATATGGAAGTGGCTATAATGCCATGACTCAGTCTTCTGGAATTTCATAGCAGCACTTCCTCCATTAACGGTTATATTGCCATGTCATTGTCAAATCTCTACCAGAAATCTGAAAACTGTTTCCCTTTCAGATTCATGGGTACAGACAACAGAAAATGAACACATTCACTCAAAACACTGCACATAATAACTCTAAACATCAGTATGGAACAGTAACGTTATTTAACCCTTTTGATGGAAGAATTAAATGACTCTAGTGATCTGCAGATAATGTGAATTTAAACTGGGGCCAAACACAGGAAGGTAAAATTATATGATGTTCAGCACCAAAATTGGTGAGTTCATCTCTCACTACCAGGTTACAGGAAAATTCATCATTAAATCCTTTTAAAATGTGGAAGAATTCAACATTAAATACCTTAAAAATGTGGGGAAATTAAAACTAAATCATGTGAAAATGTCAGAAAATTTAAGTACTTGATAGTGTTAACACCAAAATAAAATTATAGTCCCCATGAAATTTATGCGAGATGAAATGACAAAAATATTCTGACATGAATAGCAGCAATATTCTATCTGAATTTTTAAACTTCATTTCTTTATCCTCTGTACCACTGTTTACAAATATTTGGCATTCCCATGCCTTCAAAGGATTTACTGGATATATTTTTGTCATGACTTTTTCCTTCATTCTGGTGACAAGTAATGTCCAACAACCATCTTACAAGCATGTAACAGTTTGCATATTTCTTTATAAGTATATTTTTTGGTCAATAAATAATCAAAACAGACCACACACTGGTGGATATTCTATTCAATTCTGAACCCTCCTGAATTTCCTGGACCTTCACAATGAAACTGCAAAGAAAAAATGCAAAGCAATGGAGATGTATGGCCGATACAATTTACTTACGAGCATGAAATTTGAACAGCCCTTTTCTATAGACACTACAAAAGCAATTTTCATATAGACTAGTTTGTATTTTCGCAATCATACTGAAACCTGCCACAAATGTCCCAAAATCTAAGAGCCACCTCAAAATCCTAGACACCAGAAGGGTTACATGAAGCAGGTTTCATACTGATGACCCACAAACATTAGGTTTTGCCACATAATATTTAGTCACCCAGGCAACCTGGAACCCAGGATTTCTGCACCCCTGTAGTATTAATAACCTTATATATCACCTTGAAAGAAACCACTCACAAAATTGTATTAACAACACACTTGCCATGTTCAACAAATGCTTTAAAGCAAACACACTTATGTTAAATACAGCAAAACAAACTTCATGGGTAAAATGTGTTGATTTAAATATATGTTACAGTAACAAAACAAACAAAAAATAGTCACAGCTGAATTCCTTGGCCTGCAAAATGGTAATAACTTAAAATAAGAAAAGTGTATTCACATACTGTACTATCCGCAAACTTAGTTCAGCATGCTTTGCCATGTGGGCAATCACACCTGTCATCACAAGGACACTTCAGAGTTAGTTTATCTTGTATATTTCCATTCCACTATGTCTTTTCAAATTATTTTTTGGGGAAATAAAACAGACAGCTGAAGTGTATTCACTATACAAACATACTCACAGGTATAAATAAAAGCCTTCTGCAGGAATTCAGGAATTTAAAGTACTTCCGCTTGATGGCGCAGAAAACCGGAGCATCTGGTCACCCAGGTAACAAAATGATATACAGTGGCACCTAATACTTTTTGCACAATTACTGCAATTTGTTGCCACTTACATACAAAAATGTGCATCAGTTTACATGCACTGACCAGAAAATGTCAGATAATAACGAGATTCACAGGTCACTCCAGAATTTCAAGTCCTCAGTGTGGAACTTGATTCATGTAACCCCTCTGGCACTTAGAATTTGCAGGTGGCTCCAAGATTTTTGGAAACTGTGTGGACCCGTTTCCTCTTCCTACTGAATACCTAACAAGACTTAGGTCAGCTGTGAAGATTCTCTCTTAGCTGACTCCCCCTCAGTAGATTTTTCTTCAAATGGGGAAGATTATTATAACTGGAAGCCCCTAAGTAATGCAGTTTTTCACATGCCCACCTTGCTACATTTTTTAAAAGATGATTTATCTATCCTGTTCTCTCAAACACTGAGAACTGGTAAACTGTCTCATTTGTCTGGAGGGCCTCATGGAAACCACAGAAAATCAGTGCTCCTGAACAAATTATTAAAATAGCAGTTTATGAATACAAGTCTGAAGCTGCTTGATGATTTTGATTTCATACTTTATCATTGCCATTTCTTAGGAACAAAGCACCAATGTAATTCAATAAAAATACCAACATTAATAATAATAATAAATAATAAACATACAGGGGCAAACATTTCAAAATCTATACTGGCTAAGCAACATTTTGTAACTGCAATGCCAACCGATGATTATTTGAAATTGTCCATTTTCTCTACTTGTTTAACAGATAAAAAAAAGCTCCTCAATGATATGGTGCATTCACAAAACACGTCAACTGTAACCTGAAAAAATATACTGTTCTACTAATTGGAAACTAATACAAATATAATTGTGTGAAAATTAGTGTACTTGCTCGCTTGCGCCTCATGACTCGTTTCGACATGATGCCTATGGGTAGAAATGCTATCTTACTTGTACTTCACTTTCGTTTTCCATATGTAAAAATAAAGTGCTTACCTCCTTGTGCTTCATTTTCCTTTTTGACAAATACGCCACCTCCAAAATAGCATTAGGAGGTGCCTTCTTTGGTTTTGTATTCTTGATGCCCAGAGAAATCCCAATAGGAGCAAACCAGTACCTACAATGTACAAATTTCATAGTATAAAAATCGTAGAGTGAAATACCGTACAAAAAAAACCTAACCCACACTATTTCCACTAACCTTTCCAATACTAATCTCACACCCAACAACACAACTGCAAACGGCAGAGGTATTGCTAGATGTCTGTGATCGGCATAAGCTATTTTATCATTCGGTTCTAAATCGGCCCACGTAACATTTGGCGGCAACCACACATCCGGGTTCCAAAATGTATCCATCAAAACTCTAAAGTAAGACATTTTTCACGCGGCTTCACTCAACCATTGACACTCTACACACGCCCTAAACCATTCCTTCTAGTGATCTCAACTGATCTGTGAACCCAGCCAACACTCTTCGCGGTCTGCGTGGTGGCGTGACAGCTCTGTTCCGTGCTCCACTATTTGGCGTGTTAATTCACATACTTGTATAAACCATGGCATAGTTGCCGCCAGATGGCAGTCAAATGTCAAATTGCCAACTGGCAATTTGCAATTTCACAATTCGCTGCATTGGTGTTATAGCGATGCTGGTGCGGTAGTGATAGAAGTTTTGTGTTAAGACTATTATACATTGTGGTGAGAAGCTTATCCCGTCACTAAAATGAGCAATCAATGTCGATTTAGTTCATTAAACGCATGCCGGCTAGATGAATGGTTTTCTATTGGCGGTAAACGCAACGGAAGATGTTTGATATTGAGGCATCACGCCAGGCGTACCAACGTTTCGGAGGAGGTTTCGTTCTCCCCCTAAAACGTTCGTAACTGTACCAATCTACTGGTGCCAAATTCCTAAAGCATGGAATTGGATCGGCACCGTTGTGAATACGTAAAATCAAAATGCAAGATCGTCAACAGAGACCCTACTCAGACATGAGGCACTGAGCCAGAGAATTGTGAACAAAATACCATTTGTAAATATGATCAGCCTGGGAGATTGGAGATTCCCACACTGCTACTGCGAACGACGTAATTGTATATAAGAGTAGAATCGGAATGGTTAGTATGTGATTTCGGAAAAAATTCAGGAGTTAAAAAAATACAGATTTTCATGGATTTCTAAATGCCAGATGTGGGATCCAGTAGTGTATGCCCTCTGTCAACAGCTGTATTGTTCATTAACTTTCAATTAACGCGGGGGTTGAAATTCCAACTACAGAGTGGACCGGAGAATTGGTAAAGTTGCGTTGCGTTGCTTGCATTGTACCAATTGCGCACCGATGCCAGCAAGATTTGAAGTATTAAAGGTCCGTACAGTGCACTAAGGCCGGCATTGAAGGATTTAAACCGGACGCTCAACTAAAACACGAAATTTCATGTTTTCTTGAAACTGTTAATAGCTGGGAAAGTTGTTAGGTAAATCCCTTTCGTTCAGTAAAGTCTCAAGATTCACTAACCCAACGAGGAAGGATAAATAAAGAATAAAGAGCTTTTCAATTTGTAGGATATACTAACTATTAGCCTGCACTTTGCGGTCCGCACCGATTCGTATAAAATCTTGTGAGGATAAAGTACTCATGTCCTAAAGCAAAATTACCAAGTAGTATAACAATTTTCATAAATCCCAAATAAAACAAATGGAGTTTTGTGCCATGCTTATCAGCGCAGATTCTTTGTTAATACTAAACATGAAGGTCAGTTGTCTACAGGTTAAGGGGTGGTACCCTTAATCACATAAAAAGTTTGCATTTTGCCATGGTCCCCGTTCTCGTTTTTGTAACTTACACATCGTTTGATAGTTATTATAATTTTGTTTATTATCCTTTATTATCAGTGGTGATTTGCGGTATAAATATGTCCTTCACAAATTCTATGTGAATGGTGGGCTGTTTGTTTTATATTTTGCTGGCAAAAATATGTATTTACACATGTAATGCATAAGTGTGGGTTAGTGACTACAAGAGAATAGTTTAATATAGTTTGCAAACATAGTTTTTATGCCAGACGGGTCCATCAACTGTTGTTTTTGAGGTTGTATAATAATGATGATTGTACTTATGCCAGCAAGTAAAGAATAAGAATTCATGAGCAGAATTATATGCCTGTGCAGCCTGGCTACACACATCAGGTGTTCAACTATAACAATAAAAATAGTCACTGTGAATATACTTCTTTCATTAAGGAGATGAGACAACAATTACAACACAAAAACTATGTTGCAACATTTCTGTGATGAATTAGTTGCTAATAATTACATATAAAGAAAGAAATAGAGTCAGAATATTCTTACAATCAGTTTTCCATGAAGTGTACTTGTTTATGGCACATTACCACTGGAATAAAATAAGGGAAAAGTACTAAAAGAGTGTAAAATATAAAAAACAGTAAGTTAAAAGAAAGAGAAATATATCTGTGCTTTAACCCATAGACTACCGACCCTGATATGGAGACAGGATGAATCTGTAGGAATGGGCAAGGTATGAAATTTCTGTTTTCTCTAAACTTTTTCAATATGAGATCATCCTGCTGAGTTGTTTTGCTTTAGGACAGGAGGTTATGCTCACAAAGTTGAGAATCAGTGAGGACTCAACCATGTAAGTTCAACGGTGACAATAAATTTGTGTATAGATCAATTGTATTGTAGAATATACATTGTTCTTGTTACTGGTAACTTAATGAGCTGAATTCTCAGTAATCCCATGTTTTTCTTGTTTGAAGTGAATGTTTTGGACTTTATGTTTGGGCAGTTGTAGGGACAAGATGTTGTTGTTTCCCTTTATTGCTTTTCATTAGAAGAAGAGCTCTTATACATCTTCCAGTTGTTACCAGCTTTTACTAATATTACATCCTGGTTTTGTGATGCTAGTGACAGTATTATGTCAATGTATCAATTTTCAGAGCTAGGTCCTCTAGAAAATGTGTTTTCCATTTTTTATTCTTACTGTTGCAGATTCTTTGACAAATGGACATGAAATAAAATTTCCTCACAGCTTGTTTTGCTTTAACATTACATGCTTCCTATCAAGGGACTAGAACTTGAAGAATTCTTGTTTTTTATGTTTCTGTATCTTGAGAAATGCCATTTAAATGAGTAGCCTATATGGAAGAGTAAGGTTAGCTCCTGGGATCAGAGTGCTCTCATATTTCATGTCATTTTCATACTTGTACACATTAAAAGGTAAATAGGAGCTCCTAAATAAGTGTAATACTTCCTGGCTTATAAATCTTCCATGAACACGTAATAGTACAATAGAGTAATTTTATTAAATATATGAAAATGAGTATCATTTCTTCTCACTAGTACACTTGACATTGCTTGTCCCTGTATTTGATCCACCATATTGTGGCACTTTTAATTTACAAATTACATGGCAGTATTATACAAACTCCGGTATACATAGCACAGCTAAAAGTATCTTAAAATTAGCTCATCTGTTAATGGTTTGGCATTTTATCACACGTCATCATTCAAAAAAATTAAATTAATATGCTGTATTTACTTTGTAGAATGAATGTATTATTTGAAAAGAATTTATTTGTATATTACATTATTAATATGCTCGAAGAAACATTTGTCTTTTAACATAGATCACTCACAAAAGAGGCGTTTCTCTTCAACCAGCTTCAATACATTCCACATAAAATAATTATACTTGTACACTGTGTACCAGGGAAATATTCCATCAAATAGAGGTAATACAAACCAGATTTGTATAAAGCTTCTCACTATACATGGCAGCATTGGTGCATAATAAATCTGTAACATTAGTCACTCATAAAATTTGTGTTACATTTCCAGCAATGATGCATTACGCAACCTATCACTCACATTTTTTAAATGAGACAAAACTAGTCAAATATGCTTTTCAGTTCTTTGCTGGAATGGCTCTTACAAGCCACAATATATGTAGGAGCTACATGTCATCCTAAAATATCAACACTTATTAAATTGCTCACAGTCTCTCATAATGTTGACAAATACTTCATGGCTGCATATTCTCTTCATATAGTAAATATTTACAGAGCTGAGTGCCTTGCAAATTTCCTTATGGAAATCAGGGATTTTTAATTTCTGATTATGCGCCAGAAGAAATTGGTTAAAATAACCCTGTTCTACATTTCTGGATTATTTTCAGTCTTTGAAAACCAGATTATCCAGCAGTAAGATGTTAATTTTCAGTAACAGTGGAGCTAAGAAGAAAATTGTGCAGTCTTTTTTTTATGTTGATCTTGTTTCTTTATTTAAGTAAAGAGGAAATAAATGCCTCTCTTTGTGTTCTCAGACTGTCACATTAAAACTTGAAAAATGTTTTGAAGCATGTAGCAGGAAAACAACTCTTTATCATAATGTGAAACTGGATTTCCATAGACCACTTATCACAGTAAGTAAACAGAATAAGTAAAAAGCTTCACTCAGATTGAGAATTTTGTTTTATAGTGTCACTCTCAATTTGTAATAGGAAAGCAAATTAATATTGTTCATGGTTCTTGCAAGTATAAAGCAATGTTTCGCCAATTTTCGTTCTACACGTGAATCAGTTTATGTATGCTGCAGAAAACATTCATGACCATTTATACAGCACTTTGTAGAAAGAAAGGTACCATTACTCAGATGTGACCAAGGGTAGCCTTTTTTTGATTTCTGATAGAAATAAATGAAGGAATTTTATTTACAAGTACCATTGTATCCTTACAACACTTTCCATTATTTCCTCACTGGTTTTTTTTTTATTAATTTTTGTGGTGTATCAGTGTAAATGCCATTACATAGTATTGGGCAGGAGAGCAGCCTGCATTATTTTACAAACACTTAATTAACCACAATGCAAAGAAGACAACTGGGAGAGTATAGCGTTCTTAACCTCACTTATAGATGGGTGTGAGTGGTCAACTTCATGGTCTGGCTGTTTCATCCCTGATGCCCACTGGATAGACTGGATGGACCCCACAGCAAATCTGGGCATTGTGTCCAAGAGATAAAAACGATTTCTGATCATGTAAAAATTAAGTTCTGGTCACCTAGCACATAGCCTATTGTTATTCTGGCTGCTTAGTAATTGTCAAGGTAAATGAATAAAAATTGTCACTTCCTTCCAGAAACATTAATGAAGTTAGTTTTGTATGTTTTCGCCTTCATTTACTGATGATGTTATTCTTGTGTCTTCTTTCCTAAAGCCTTTCAATATTCTGTTCGCATCATCTCTTTGGTCCTTCTTTTACCATTTTCCCTGTAGGTTTATAATTCCATGCTTCTTCTTTTTAACAGATAAGAAACATTTCTGAGAGGATAAAATGGCAGAAGTATACAGGTGTCCCAGGAGGAATGTGAAATACTTCGGGAGAGTGTTCCTTATGTTAAACTATACCGATATAACCCAAAACACCTATATCCAAAGTTGA
>JGI20166J26741_11698918_pt1 | contig 10855 bp, 10 predicted proteins | sample TergutCu122P5_FD_26741 | JGI IMG/M metagenome (IMG submission 26741) | reverse complement strand
ACTAACACTTAATTTCGCGTAGCTTCGGCTGCTCTCCTCAGCAAAACCGCCAGTTTTAAGGATAAGGCAGCGTCGAGGCGCGAACCCCATCAGGGGCGCGCCGCGACGTTCTTATCCGGGCGCTTGGCGGTGCCTACTGAGGGACGTGCGTTGGCGCGTCCCACTTTTTTTCAGGCACCGTTTCCGGCTCCCGGCAAAGAACAGCCTCTTGTGGCTGAATGACACGCGAGCATTCAGCCATGCCTGTCCAAAAACGCGCAGCAGATTCACCGCAGTCGCAGTTTGCCGAGATGCTTGATGCATTCCCATATTCCGCGTGGATTGAGGATGTTTCGGGGCGGATTCTCGCCCTCGCCCGCAACGAGCGAAAAGTGGCGGGAGCATCCTGCTCCCGTCTTGGAGAGCAGGATGCTCTCCCCACTTTGGAGAAGACCGTCTTTCCATTGATGCTGTCGGGCGAACACACGGGCAAGATGCCCGTGCCACGCGATCTGCGCCTCGTCGCGCTTTTCCCCGCCGGGCGGGAAACGGAATGTTACCGCGACATCATTGTCGCGCTTCTGGCAAAAGCGCTCCGGGCACGACAAGCCGGCACTGTTGACGTTTCGGGCGAAGCGCGAAGATTGAAAAAACTCCTCGCGCGCCTTACTCCGCAGCAGCGCGAAATTTACCGCGAGATTACACCCGGTTGTTCCTACAAGGAAATCGCCGCGCGCCTTGGCATGTCACACAGCCAGATTCTAGTTCAGGTAAATCGCATGAGAAAAACTCTCGGAGAGGATTTGATTCCCTACCAGCGGAAGAAACGGCGACAGCTTGTTAATTAGTGTTAATTAAAAAGCACTTTACCGTGCCAAAAAACCCATGCATTACAGTCACCGTCGCACTCAATTTGCGCAGTGCGCAAAAACCTCCAGATTCCATGCACGAACAAATTTTTGTAATTCCCTTTTCACCCATGACCACCCATAATCGGCCCCCGTCATGAAAAAATACTCTAACATCATATTATTCGGATTGGCCTGCTTGGTTCTGGTGGGCTACATCTTCACGTTGCGGTCTGACATTGCCGGGCAGGAAAAGAAAATGGCCACTCTCAAGCGCGAGAGGGACATGGCTTGGAAGATTATTTATTATATCGAAACTGACATCGTTGGTGCCTGCGCCGGGCGCGAGATCAATGAGCACGCGAACCTTGCAAGGCAACTTTTCCGCTAATCTAATAAATAGCCCTTGATTGTAAATCAAAATGATTTTCTTTTTGAATGAAAACTAATACCAACAAAATGACACTGTCAATGATATGGTTTATTTATGGCACCATGTTGGGGGTTGCTGTCGCCTTCGGGAGTATATCTATTGGAAAATTTTATAAACGTCAAAATGATATTCATCAACAGAATATTCAGGTCGAATTGAAAAATCAGAAACGGATGCAAGAACGGGTTGATCTTTTGCGGCGTCAAGCCATGGAGAAGATACATGAGCAGAAACAAATGAAAAATGCTGTCGCTCAAAGTAAGTTGCAAAAAAAGACTCTACCTCGTGAAAATTTGACTTTCTTATCAGAGCTAACACGCACTCCTAACATTGATATTAGAGTATTTCTTCTAGACAGGAAAGGAAAATTCGGACGCAACATGAAAGAATTATTCGATATTAGTGATGCTAAAGTCAAGATTATAGAAAACAAAATCAATGTGCTGCGAGAAAGGTTTAATGTAGATGCTCTTGATCATGCAATTATATCCGAATCATCTGGCCTGATAACAATTAAAATTCCTGCTATGGAAGACGGGCCTTCATACTATGATGAATTTTTGAATATGATGAAGATTGAATTAGGTTCTGATCGCATTTCAGAATTTATGCAACTGGCTGACAACCAAATTGTTGCATTGTTTGACGGATTTGGATCCGAAGATAGAACAATTGAAATCAGCTTCTCTGGCAGTGATTTAGCCGATGGTCCGATAAACGTAACGGAACATACAACAAGCGGAAACGGTGTTGTCTCACAATGGTTCACAATTAAAAACATTGGGGAATTTCAGAGCAAATATCCAGGATTTTATAAATTCATTCGAAATCATTAAACACTTTTGATCTTTATAATTACTATGAAGGTCAATTCTAAACCATGTAAAAACTAACACAAAAACTAAAAATAGTAGCGTCAGTAATAGGGTTATGTATAGCTCCTGCACTAGCCTATGCAGGAGGTTGTTCTGGAGCCAGTTGTCCAGCAGGAGGGGTAGGCCCCATAACCTGTCCCGACAACATGTGCTGTGATTGTAAGTGTGGAAGCGATGGAGTCGGTAGCTGTGTTCCATGTTACAAGTGTTTTGAATACTGAAAAAGGCTCGCAGTGGTAATTTGTCAATTTGCGACAATTACCACTGCATACAGTTTATCAATATCAAGTTTAAAATTGACACGTAGCGCGTGCTCTCAAAATGCAATGACATACAAATTCCATCAATAAATTCCAAAATGCGTCCCGGGCATATGAGCCAAAATTGAATGCATAAACATGAAAAAATTGAAATATCCTCTAACCCTTTGTTTAATAACGCTCAGTATCATCCTTACGGTGACATTACTTGACAAATCTAAGCCAAGACTAAAAACTTGGAAAGAAGAAGGTGGTGTGGCTCCAGATATAAAAGTTTATGAAGACTGGGCGAGTTTTGAGAAAAATATCATAACGTTTGAAAACATAAGTGCACTTCGTAATCTGATTGAAGAAATTCCCATGCAGGGTGCTGCCACTGAGATACAAGCAAAGGAATTGCGGAGTTCCATTGTAAGTCTTATTGCTGGTTATAGTATTCCAGACTTTGAAGAATACATGAAATTTCGCTTGCCATTTGAATCTGGTAGCTGGGTCTCATCTGTGATCAAGTTAGAACGCAATGTAGCCAAACAGTATCTTCCCAATGCAAGCGAACTGTATAATTCTAAGTTTGAGAGGCAGGTTTTCGAGGGTTGGTTTCGTTATACTTTGATCCGCATGGGCTATGCCCCTAATAGGGAACCGATAGTTGACCTAAGTAGGCTAGAGAGGGGATTCATTCAAGGGGTGAGCATAAAGAATTCAAAATTCATCATTTATACGTTGAGCAAGCCTCCTGAATCACTGTCTACATATGTCATCAAAAATCGCAACTATGGGTATTGGAAGGCTAATCCTGCTTTCATTTACAATCCAACACCCAGTGATCTATTAAAAAAGCATGATGGACTGACTTATGCTATCGTAATGATTACACTAAAGACGGATTTAGATGGGATAATGCCTCAATATGTGAGTTTCTATTGGATTCCGAGTCGTCAAAAATGGGTGCCACATGAATATTGTTTTCCTAGCACTGTGGCTAGAAAAAATCTTTTTGCATTTTAATTTATGAACATACTAAAACATTACAAAATATTTTCCAACTATTACATAATTGCTTCGGCATTATTTTTATTATTCACGGCATTTGCTAAACTAAGCGTCATTTTTGTGGATACTTCGACGTATCTGTCAATAACACAGAAAGATCCAGTTATTTATTTCCTTACTATAAAAACATTATTGGTGATCGTCGGTCTTTTAGAAGTCGTATTAGCAATATTTTTACTATGGCGCAAAATCCCAGAGATTTATAAATATTATGCTCTTTTTGGGCTAGGAGTTTGTTTTATAGTATACCGGGAATTTCGCGTTTATGCAAAAGCTAATGGTGACTGCGGTTGCTTAGGGAAGCTGCCGACGATATTGGGGTCGGGATTCGCAAATTACTCGAATGTCATGCTCATTGTTATCGCGTTTATGTGGATTTTCATTAGTCTGGCATGTGTTGCTGCTTACGCAAAAACTAAGCAGGATAAGCTATAAAATAAATGTCTACGCAGAATTTGTTCAGAGGCATTTGATAAATTCAATCAGCAGTTATCCGATCAATATGAAAATTGTAACGACACGCGCCAACTCAATCAAGTCAGATCAATGTCCGAGTGAGTAAACACAAAGTGAATAATCACCAGCTGGTTAGCAAGCATCCAAACATGAAGATATTAAGTTCCCATTCATATATAATGAAACCGAAAACATTTGATGCTATCTCATATGTGTCAGCAATTGCAGTTGCAATAGTATTCGCCTTAGGATTATTCAGTGGAATGTCGTTTACTAAAATTGGGCTCGACAAAGTGGTATTGACATATAGTAAGATTGCTTATCATATTGAAAATTATAAAACTCTAGACATTGGATTAATTGTTATTTTATCAACATCCGCATTAAGCCTACTCGTATTTAATAGCTACTATTCAACTGATCGTATCTCGCTGTATGTAACACCGCAGTTTTACCTGTCCATTTGTGTATTACTCGGCCTTGTTTCTTACTTGTATTTAAGTCGCAATTTTAGCGGCTTCCTAGAATACTCAATCTTCCTGATAGGCGTCATTATTGCTGAGATTTTGCGTTCGATATTCCGAGTAAGACCTAAGGTGACCAGATCAATAATTTATCTATTTGTAGTGATATTTTCAATATTCTCTTTGCTTTCGCCCACATCTGGAGGCGAGGAATACACATATTCGGGTTATGTTCGTTGGAGTGGGATTTGGCGAAATCCCAATACCTTCGGTTTGTTTATGATGATTTCCATCATTGTAGTCCTTAATATCGTTTTGAAAAGCTCTATGAACTATAACGAACAACGCTCTAGTATGTCGGATTTAACTTTAGCAAAACTCAAAATAATGATTATATATATATTCGGAGCATATTCAAGCGGAATACTATTTTTTGGTCTGTTACACAGCTTTAGTCGCTCCTCCCTAATTCTTCTTCTAGTTGGTATAATGCTTATGCTGTTCTTGCACCGTAACTATCTCATTACTTCTAAAAAAATAGGGGTGGTATGCGTTTTTATTGCGATGCTATTTTGTGGTGCTGCATTCATTAAGGATTTTCGATTTTCAAGAGCATCTATCCAAAGAATTGCAGAATCAACAAACCTAAATGATCGTTCCGTAAGAAATCGAATTGTAAGTTGGCGTGATTGCATAAAAATGCTTAAAGACCGTCCACTATTAGGATGGGGTTGGGGGCAGGCAGAAAAAACATTTTCCGAAAAATACAATTTTTCGTATCTTAATAATACGACCTCAATTAAGACAAACAGCTATTTAATTATGGGGATTTCTTCAGGAATCCCAGCTTTGATATCTTTCCTCGCTTATTTGTTTTTTTCACTAACTCCACTGAAAATTTCATGGGTGACTATAATAAAACAGCGTGCATCGGAAAAATTAGAATCACGTAAATATGTATTATCGGCAATAGAAAAAGACATGGCGTATTATATTTCATTATTCATTGTTCCTGCACTTTTAGCTGCTGTCATGCCGCTTATAAATCCAGGTCTATTCACCATAGATACGTGGCCTTTGCTGGCTGTTCTAGTTGTTCTATCTTATGAAAATTCTAGATATTTTAAAAACTCAAAAACCGTTGATAATTTGAAGTCATGAAAAAAATAACATCATTAGTAATAGGGCTGATTTTTGGTGTCTCGGCATGCGCATTATTCTGTGCAATTTCTAATATTTGCAACCAAAATGTAGTCAGCAGTCCTCCCCTGAGTAAACAAGATCGATTGCAACTCAATGAACATCCGTCTCCAGATAAAAATACTGATATAAGACCACAGAACCCTTGGAAGGCAGTTAAAAATGGAACGTCCAAATTTGATACAGGATATTTTAACGATAACTATATTGATGAGGAAACATTAAAAAAATTTCCGAACATAAAACGCCTTTTACAGCTTGCGTGGTTGAAATCAAATAAGAAACTAGATATATCCGTTCCACTTGTCGACGAAAACGGAAAATTCAGCAGTAATTTCAAAGAACTATTTGATTTAACCGACATTCAGCTTATGGAAATTGAGGGACAGATAGATATACTTAGAAGCCAACTAATCTCCGAAGGGATTGATCCAACTCATATTAATAGAGAGGGTCACAAAGTTACAGTGGAAATTCCTCCAAGCGAAACCGCCATCGATTATTTTGACAGATTTATGGATCTAATGTATAATTATCTTGGCCCCGAACGATTTCCCGCCTTTTTCCGTCTATCTGGAAAACAATTCGATCCGTTGTTCAATGGTTATGGAGGAGAAAGTAAATATATAACAATCGAGTCCACCGGTGATGACATTGATAAAATATCTGTAACCGAGATTAGGCTAACGCAAAGAGGCCCTTTCAGCAGAACGTATGAACATTTGAGCAGGAAAGAATTTTATGATCGGTATCCTGGATTAGAAAAACTTGTTCCATGAGCATAATAGTCTGCTGATTTGTAATTACATGACATAGCTATCTTCAATGCTACGAACACATAATATTGTAAAAATACCGAAGCGTGAATCTGCGTATTATATAAAAATCAATTGGATTTGCTTATGAAAAGAAAAATCAATATATACAAAAATATATTACTACTAGGAGCCTGCTTGTTCGCGCTCGCAATAGGCACGTTCTGGCTGGCCACGAGGTCCACCGAATATTTCCCAAAGCAGGACGTGCCTCTACTGAAATTGTCCGACACGACAACTGAAATATCAAATTATCACTATCTGGGTTCATGGGGCTTGATCGGTGAACGTGGCACAATTGGCTCAGGTGTGAATACGGCAATCCTGACTTTTAACAGTGACAAGGGTGTGTATCAGCTAAAAAGCGACGTGAGCAGATTAAAGGGTTCTTCGCGTCGGCAAGTGACCTCTGAAATGGTTGACGCATTTCTTGAAAAAATCAAATGGGAAAAGAGCCAAGTATCCTTGTTTGCGTTCCGCGCATTGGCGACCAGAAAACAGACCGCTCTTCTGGAAGTGAGCACCGACGTCTCCATAGTCGTATACGTCAATGACAAACCTGTGCGGGGTATATCGACCTCTAATGACGTGGAGCTTGGCATGAACATGCTAATACCGGTTGAGATTTCAACTGGTGAAAATGATTTCATCATTAGGATAGTATCCCGCGATGGCCCCCCTCGGATTCGAATGTCCTTAATATTAGACCGGTCGAAGGACTTTCAGGCTGCATGGTTTGGGAACTGGGGGTTTTTGAACAAGCAAATATTTAATAAGGATAGAGATTCTTTTGAGACGCCAGTGGTAAAATGGAATCCACATCTTAATAGAATGACGGTCAGTGCCGAGGTAAGCGATGTTTTCAGTGGAAGGGTTCTGCTAAGAAAGGAGGCATTGCGAAATGGAAATGCAATCCGTGACGGAGCAAAGGTTCTGGGCGAAGGTTTGTATAAAATCATATATAACTCCAATGATGAAAATAAGGAGATTTTTGAAGAATATTTTTTAGTTGGTTCGCCAAAAAATATGCTTGAGACAATCATGGCATCGCTCAAGGAGCTGGCTTGGACTGGCGAGGAGGAGATTAATTTGGAGGCCCAGTTGATAAGATCCGAAATTCTTTTCAGCAAAACAAATTATCAGCCGGAAAGTAAAGTGTGGCAGGAAAAGGCACTGTATACGCTCGCTAGTATGGTTAAGTTTATAAATTTGAAGAAACAAAAAAAGGGGAACATCTTCAAGGGTTTACCAGAACTCCAGTTCAGAGGATTCGTATCCAAAATTGACAACTCTAGGCAATATTATCGATTGTTTATCCCATCAACCTATAAGTCGTCTGAAAAGCTGCCTTTGTTACTGATTCCGCCCATGTCGATCGAAGTGCCAGAGCGGCCGTTTCTCGCAAGTCCACTCGTTGCAGTTCATCGACCTGCGCGACAAATAAGCATGTTCGCAGAAAAATATGGTTTCGCGGTCCTGTGGCCGGGTTATCGAAACTCCCCGGCAGGTTGGCCATGCGAGGCGGCACACGCCACAGAGGCGCTGGGGGATGTTGAGGCCAACTACAATATAGATAATTCAAGAATCAGTCTTTATGGAATTTGCAGTGGAGGTGTTTATGCGGGCCAATTGGCCTCTATTTACCCAAAGCGCTTTGCCGCCATAGTGTATGACCGAGCGATTTTCAAAAGGGATGCGAATGCCTACTACGCGGATCCTCCAATCTCATTAAGAGAATGGCTCAGTGCAATCGACCCGGCAAAAAAAATCATAGATAATTCGAATATCAAAATTTTCGTCCTGCATGATGGAACCCCAATTGAAGGACACGGAGTAATCGAACTGACAAAAGCATTCCTGCGAGATGCGTTGCCGAAAAGACCCGACATCAGATGTTTTTTTTCGCAGCGCAAAAAAGGAGCTTGGTTGTGGGATTCGATTTTCGAACTACTCGCGAATTGCAGGAATGAGCATCCTGACCAAATTAAAGTTGATATTCCGGGGGACAGTGGTTATTCTGGTCCTATTTGCGAGGTTTTTGCGGTTCCATTCATTGTGGTTGAGGGCACTCGCACTAGCAAGGATGAGGCGGTTTTCATGCATAGTGCCATCAAAAATCTCAAAGTAAAATATCAGAAGCAGTTTTATGGCGCAGAATTTGTCCATAAAAGGGACAGCGAGGTTACGGATGAGGATATTGAGAAGTATTCCCTAGTGTTGGTTGGCAATGCCGAAAGCAATGCCGTATGGGATAAACTGGCCACTAAGTATGCCGGTTACATAACTCGATACAATCCGCCGAATGCTGGGCCATCATCGGCTAACCGACAGGAGGCGTTTGCTGAAGTATTCAAGAATCCCGCTAATAGAAAAAATTACATGCTTTTGATCGGAGCAGATAAATTGGCCAATATGGAGATGTTGGAAAATTTCAATCCATTCGAAGCATGGTTCGATTGTTATTTTCTTACAGACGGTGCTGAATATCCACGGGAATACATAACATCACACCGGCCATGATAATTACTCTTTCTTGCCACCAACAACATTAAATATACCAAATATACATGAAAACTAAAATCTTAATATCATTGATGACGCTCATATTGCTGCTTACGGCGTGCGGCAAACACGAGCAACCGGCGAAGAAGCAGCCGTGGAAGGGGCAGCCAGCGAAGAAAGTCGAATCAAAACCCAAGCGGACGATGGCGACGATTCCCGCAATATTAAACCAAGCAAAGATCAATCCCAGCGATGTGTTCACTGTCAGTCGAAATGGCAACTTGGTGACCATCCGGTGGAATGTCGATTTCTCAACATGCAATGGAATCAAGATACTCAGGAATCCCACCGGCTTGCCCAAGATACAAAAAATTGCGGCGGTGTTGCCAAGAACAAGCAAGGAATTTGTGGACAATGTGGTTGAACCACGGGCTTACTGGTATTGGCTTTCAATCGCCCTGCCGGATGGCAAATACAAGAACATAGGCCCGCTTAAGGCGCCGGAGGACACGGGCAAGGTTGGAACCTATGCCAACCCTAGCGATGAAGTTCAATTCACGGCCCAACGCAACGGGAATAGCGTTGTTCTCGCGTGGAATTTTCCCAATGTTAAATATAAAAATATAACAGTTTATAAAAACTCTGTTCAGCAAGTCATGCGAAAACGCGACTCACGAACAACAATCCACCAAACCTTGGAGTGGCAAGGGGAGTTCGTCGACCAACTGCCCGACACAGACGCGGATTTCTGGTATGTAGTAGAAGCGGTCCGGCAAGACGGCTCGACGGTAACAAAAGGACCAATCAAGGCTCAAATCATCCCTGAATAAAAGATCAACTTCCAGTCCGAAACAAACAACACCACCACACATGAAAACCAAAATCATACTATCATTAATGACACTCATGCTGGCACTAGCGGCATGCGACAGACAATCGGCTGGCAAAGCCGCCGCCAGGGCCAAGGCAATGGAGGCTGTTCCTGCCATATTAAAGCAAACAACCATAAATCCTGATGATGTGTTCAGCGTCACCAGAAATGGCGAACGGGTGACACTCAGGTGGCCCCATGACTTCTCATCGTGCAAGAGAATAAATATCTTTAGAAACAGCACAGGGATGCCGCAAAACAGGCAGAGCGCCGCCGGGTTGCCGGGAAGCAGCAGGGAGCATGTGGACACGCTGCCGGATTCAAAACCTTGCTGGTATTGGCTTGATATTATCCTGCCTGATGGAAAACGAAGGCAGATTGGCCCGGTGAGGGCGCCGGCGGACACTGAAAACACGGGAAATTACGCAAGTGTCACAGAGGAGGTGCAACTCATTGCGCAGCGCGACGGAAATTCCATCATCGTAGCGTGGGATTTGCCCGAGGAAAAATACAAGGCCGTCAGTATCAAGCGAGGTCCCCGCGCCAAGTATGGCAAAAAGAAAACCTCTTCCCGGACTGAAATACTAAAAACAAAGGAAACGCGCGGAGATTATGTTGACCGGACGCCTGATGCGGAAGCGGATTATTGGTATTGGATTGATGCGACCAAGGAGGACGGCTCGGTGATCTCCAAAGGGCCGGTCAAGGCTGAATTTGGAGCCAGATAGTCCTGAAAAACGGGTTCATGGGGTGATTCAGGATGGTTTCGCGGGTGTTTTTCATTAAAACTTGCGCTTCTGAAACTTTGACATGGGAGCGCAGGCATCCCGCCTGCTGTTTTCGGGGCAGAAGCAGGCGGGACGCCTGCGCTCCCATGTCTTTTTGCTTCGCTGCATGGAGCTAATATGTTAATAGTAAAAGGGATGCTGAATTTTATGCAAAAGCAAAGTCTGGTTTTGCTTTTTGCATGGATTCTGGGAGGTGTTTTTAAGCACGGAAAGCAGCATTCCTATAATCAAAACCCCGGCGCCAAAGGAGAGCAGCCGGACCGAGGCGGGGTTTGCCAGCGTCGACTTGATTTCCGCGAGTTCTTTTTCGG